>Ga0316194_10000626_pt1 | contig 23366 bp, 25 predicted proteins | sample CroRivsedime1_MG_FD_204936 | JGI IMG/M metagenome (GOLD analysis project Ga0316194, IMG submission 204936) | Coastal sediment microbial communities from Maine, United States - Cross River sediment 1 | ecosystem: Environmental > Aquatic > Marine > Coastal > Sediment | place: USA: Maine...
AATGCCCGGTCGCCGCTAGGCCGGGTGCGTAATCTTGGTCTGTCGCTGGTCAATCGTTCCGGTCTGCTGCGGGAGCTGTTTATGCGTCATGCCATGGGCCTGGGTGGAGAGCTGCCTTCTTTGGCGGTTGTTGGCGAGGAAGTTTCTTCATCTGTTTGATCTGATTGATCTTATATGCGGTGCTCGCTGTCTGCAGAGCCGCTATGTGTCCTGTCAGCCCCGCCCGCTGGCGGCATAATCAGACTGGAATATGGAACTCGGGTGCGTGGCGGAGTATATTCGCGCCTCAACATAATACTGCTGCGGGAGAGAGTTCCTTACGGGGAACCGCCGAAGGCGCAACACGCCCGGAAACGCTCAGGCAAAAGGACTGTGGCAGTAGTTGACTCTGGAGAGTGGCCACAGCGTGGCCCACCGAAGGGGATAGGCCTGCACCGCACCGGTTCATGCCCAATCTCTCAGGTTACCGGACAGAGGGGCGACGGTTAGCGCAGGCTGCCGTCGCCCTTTTTTTTGGAAAAATTACTGTTAGCACCTAACGAGACTGAAAAGACACATGGCCAATAAAACCCCCCTGTATGACGAGCATGTTGCGGATGGCGGCAAGCTGGTCGATTTTGCCGGCTGGGACATGCCGATTAGCTACGGTTCGCAGATAGAAGAACACAAGCAGGTGCGTACCGACGCGGGCATGTTTGATGTCTCGCATATGACGGTGGTTGACCTGACCGGTGAGCGTACCCGTGAATTCCTGCGTTACCTGCTGGCAAATAATGTCGACCGGCTCAAGGAGAGCGGCAAGGCCCTGTACAGCTGCATGCTGAATGAGTCGGGCGGCGTCATCGACGACCTGATTGTCTACTTTCTGCGCGATGATTTCTTCCGCATGGTGGTGAATGCGGGGACGCATGACAAGGACATTGCCTGGCTGGAGAAGCAGGCCGCTGCCTTCGAGGTGATGGTAAGCGAACGCCCGGAGCTGGCCATGATTGCCGTGCAGGGCCCAAATGCCCGGGATATAACGCTGCCGCTGCTGAGTGCCTCCGGCCGTGCGGCAGCCAGTGGCTTGCGGCCGTTCTTTGGTGCCTTTGCTGATGACTGGTTTATCGCACGTACCGGCTATACTGGTGAAGACGGTTTTGAAATTGTCTTGCCAGCCGCCGCTGCTGCGCCTTTCTGGCAGCAACTGCGTGCCGCCGGGGTCAAGCCAACCGGGCTGGGTGCACGCGACACCCTGCGTCTCGAGGCGGGTATGAACCTGTACGGATCGGATATGGATGAATCGACCAGTCCCCTGGAGGCAGCGCTGGGCTGGACGGTTGCATGGGAACCGACCGAGCGTGATTTTATCGGGCGTACCGCACTGGAGCAGCAACGCAAGGATGGGACGACGCAGAAACTCGTCGGATTGTTACTGGAAGGCAAGGGGGTGCTGCGCAATCATCAGAAGGTGCTTGCCGGGGACGCGGGTGAAGGCGAGATCACCAGCGGCAGTTTCTCTCCCACATTGCAGCGTGCTATCGCATTTGCGCGCGTGCCGATGGCGACCGGCACTACCTGCCAGGTCGATATCCGTGGCAAGCTGCTGACGGCACGTGTGGTCAAGCCACCCTTTGTTCGCAATGGTGAAGCGCAGATCGAACTTTGAACAATGAAATCATAACGACTGATCAAGTGAGGAAATCATGAGCAACATACCTGTAGAGCTGAAATATGCGAAATCCCATGAATGGGCACGTGTTAATGATGACGGCTCGGTAACGGTTGGTATCTCGGATACTGCCCAGGACCAGCTGGGTGACATGGTGTTCGTTGAGGTGCCGGAAGTGGGCCAGACGGTGACTGCGGCAGAGGCCTGTGCCGTGGTGGAATCTGTGAAGGCGGCATCCGATGTGTATGCGCCGGTCAGCGGCGAGATTGTCGAGGTTAACGAGGACCTGGCGGACAGCCCGGAGACGGTTAACAACGATGCCTATGGCGAGGGATGGATCTTTCGTATGGAGCCCTCTGCTGCCGGCGAGCTGGAAGCGCTGATGGACGCAGATGCCTATGAAGCCTTTCTGGCCGCGGAAAGTCACTAGGCAGGACCATTCAAGCAGTATAACTTCATTAATCAGAAATAATTTACCGCCATGCCATTTATTCCCCATTCAGAATCTGATGTCCGCGACATGCTGGCCGCCATCGGCAGCCGGAGTATCGAGGACCTGTTTGATGAAATCCCTGCCAGCCTGCGTATGGGTAAACTGTCCGGCGTGCCGGAAGGGTTGATCGAACAGGATATTGCACGCCTGATGATGCAGCGCGCGGAGGCCGATGGTCGCCCGCTGTGTTTCATGGGCGCCGGCTCCTATGATCACCACATCCCGGCAGCTGTCTGGGAGATTACCACCCGCGGAGAATTTTACAGCGCCTATACCCCGTACCAGGCAGAGGCCAGCCAGGGCACGCTGCAGCTGATCTATGAATACCAGACCATGATGGCGGCATTGACCGGGCTGGATGTGTCCAATGCGTCTTTGTATGACGGGGCATCCGGCCTGGCTGAAGCCGTGTTGATGGCGGTGCGTGCGAACCGTAAATCGAAGTCACGCCGTATCCTGGTCCCCACCACGGTGCATCCGCACTATCGGCAAACCACGCACACCATTGTCAACAATCAGCAGATCGAGCTGGTGGAGCTGCCGTACTGTCCGCAGGGCGGTAATACACTGGCCGAGGCCCTCAAACAGTATGAAGGTGAAGACATTGCGGCGCTGGTCATCCAGCACCCAAACTTCTTCGGCATTCTGGAAGAGGTGGACATGCTGACGGACTGGGCGCATGCGCAGGGGGCGCTGGTCATCGGCGTGGCCAACCCGGTCTCCATGGCGCTGCTGAAACCACCGGGTGCCTGGGGCGCGAACGGTGCTGATATTGCCTGCGGCGACGGCCAGCCACTGGGTGTGCCCATGATGGGTGGCGGTCCCTATTTTGGTTACATGTGCTGCAAGCAGGAATTTGTCCGGCAGATGCCGGGGCGCATTGTCGGCCGGACCATTGATCGCGATGACCGCGTCGGTTACACGCTGACATTGCAGGCACGCGAGCAGCATATCCGCCGTTCCAAGGCGACCTCCAATATCTGTACCAACCAGGGCCTGCTGGTGACGGCGGCCACGATCCACATGTCACTGCTCGGTGCGGAAGGACTAAAGCGCGTTGCGCAGGCCTGTCATGCAAATACCCGCAAGCTGGTAGCGGCCCTGACGGTGAGCGAATGTGTCAAGCCGCTCTTTAACCGGCCGTATTTCCACGAGGCGGCACTGCGCTTCTCGTTGCCGCTGGATAATGTGCTGCGGCCATTGCATGCGCAAAATATCCTCCCGGGTTATGCCCTGGCGCAGGAGTATCCGGAACTCGGTGACACCCTGCTGGTATGTGCCACGGAGATGCGTTCTGACGCGGATATCGCGTTGTACGCTGATCATCTGGGCAGGGTTATCAAGACACAGACCGCGGCGGGTTGCCCGGTCAAGCCAAAGATGGCCTGACGGTCATCAACTCAACAACCTAGACAGGGGAAACACCATGGCAACAGTTACATTGCAGGGCAATACCTTCAATACCAGCGGCGAACTGCCGGCAGTTGGCAGTGCCGCGCCGGACTTCCATCTGGTTGACGGGAAACTGAATGATGTGAGCCTCGCAGACTACAGCGGCAAGAAGATCATTCTGAATATCGTACCCAGTCTCGATACCCCGACATGCGCCACCTCCGCCAGGAAATTCAACGAGAAGGCCGCGGGCCGCAATGATGTCACGGTACTGGTGGTGTCCGCTGATTTGCCGTTTGCGCAGGGGCGCTTCTGCAGTGCCGAGGGTCTTGAGAACGTCGTGCCACTGTCCCTGATGCGCACGCGCGCCTTTGCCAGGGACTATGGCGTATTGATGACCGACGGACCACTCGCTGGCATTACCGCACGCGCTATCGTGGTGATTGGCGAGGATGGCAGTGTGCTCTACAACCAGCTGGTTGCCGAGATCGCCGACGAACCCGATTACGATGCGGCGCTGGCTGCCGTATAAAAGCTCCGCTCCTGCACCATATATATTGATAGTTGGATAAACCGATGCTTATATTTGAACAGTCCCACACCGGCCGCCGGGCACTCGCACAGGCGCCAATGCAAACAGCGGATACCTCCGATATTCCGGACAGCATGCTGCGCACGGATGTGCCTGCCTTGCCATCCACTTCCGAGATGCAGGTGGTCCGGCATTACACCCGGCTGTCGCAGAAAAACTTCTCCATCGATACCCAGTTCTATCCGCTGGGTTCCTGCACCATGAAATACAATCCGCGGGCCTGCAATACGCTGGCCATGTTGCCGGGTTTCCTGGCGCGCCATCCACTGGCGCCGGCATCCATGGGGCAGGGTTTTCTGGCCTGCATGTACGATTTGCAGGAAATACTGAAGGAAGTGACCGGTATGAAGGCTGTGAGCCTGACGCCGATGGCCGGTGCGCAGGGAGAGTTTGCCGGTGTGGCGATGATCCGTGCCTACCATGATGCAAAGGGTGATACCGGGCGTACGGAAATCCTGGTGCCGGACGCAGCCCATGGTACTAACCCGGCAACGGCGGTGATGTGCGGTTACAAGGTGCACGAGATCCCCACGGATAGCCAGGGTGATGTGGACATTGATGCCCTGAAGCAGGCCATCGGGCCAAAGACAGCCGGGATTATGCTGACGAACCCCTCAACACTGGGCGTGTTTGAACGGCGTATTGAAGAGATTGCCGCCCTGATCCACGAGGCAGGCGGGTTGTTGTACTACGATGGCGCGAACCTGAATGCGATACTCGGCAAGGTGCGGCCCGGTGACATGGGGTTTGATGTGATTCACATGAACCTGCACAAGACATTCTCAACACCGCACGGCGGCGGCGGGCCGGGCGCCGGTCCAGTCGGGGTGAGCAAACGTCTGGAGCCGTTCATGCCGGTACCGGTTGTCGGTTTTGACGGTGACGAGTATTACTGGATTACCGAAGCGGTACGCCCGCAGAGTATCGGACGCCTGTCCGCATTTATGGGTAATGCCGGGGTGCTGATGCGGGCCTATATTTATGCCCGCATGCTGGGACGTGAAGGCATGCATCGCGTGGCCGATTACGCCACGCTGAATGCCAACTACCTGATGGCCCGGTTGCGCGAGGCCGGTTTCGAAGTTGCCTTCCCGGGGCGGCGCGCAACCCATGAGTTCATTGTTACCCTGAAGCGACAGCAGAAGGAACTGGGCATTACCGCCATGGATTTCGCCAAGCGGCTGCTGGACTACAATTTCCATGCGCCGACCACCTATTTTCCGATGCTGGTGCCCGAGTGCCTGTTGATCGAGCCGACAGAGACCGAGACCAAGGAGGAACTGGATGCATTTGTCGAGGCGATGATCAGGATTCAGGAAGAAGCCGAGAACAGTCCGGAGCTGCTGAGGGAGGCACCGCACACCCGGCCGGTACGGCGTCTCGATGAAGTCCGCGCAGCCAAGCAGCTGGACCTTGCCTGGAGTGGGCCGGCTGATTAAGCAGTCGCTTATTGCAACGTTCACAATGGCCACCGATCCCGGGAACACCGGTATTCGCAGGCTGGTCAAGGCCAGCGGCTATTCCCTGCAGGGGCTGTCTGCGGCCTTTCGTAATGAGACAGCCTTCCGGCAGGAAGCTACACTTACCGTGATACTGGTGCCACTCGCCCTGTGGCTGGGACAGACCGGTCTGGAGCAGGCAGTGCTGATTGCTGTCTGGGTACTGGTACTGTTGTTTGAGCTGGTGAACTCCGCTATCGAGGCAGTGGTCGACCGGATCGGCCCGGAACAGCACGAGCTGTCCGGCCGTGCCAAGGACATTGGCTCGGCCACGGTGATGCTGGCGCTGCTGAATGCAGCGGTGGTGTGGCTGCTGGTGCTGGTCTTCTGATTGCCGTCGTGGCAGCTGGCACGCTGCGCCCTGCCCACCCTGCAATCTGCATGCTTGATCTTGTATAGTTACCATCACTTTTCGATACTGCTAACCTGATTCGGGGATATCGCTATGTCAGCACTCATCTGCGGTTCATTTGCCTTCGACACCATCATGGTGTTCCAGGATAAATTCAAGAATCATATCCTGCCCGACAAGGTGCATATGCTGAATGTGTCTTTTTATGTACCCGACATGCGCCGTGAATTCGGCGGCTGTGCCGGAAACATCGCCTATAACCTGAAACTGCTGGGGGGGGTGCCGGTGCCAATGGGGACGGTTGGTATTGATTTCGGTCCGTATGCCGACTGGATGGACGTGGCGGGGATTGACCGCACACATGTCACTCTTGCAGAGGGCAGGTATACGGCGCAGGCCTATATCACCACGGATATGGACGATAACCAGATTACCGCCTTTCACCCCGGTGCGATGGACGCGTCGCACCAGAACCGGGTGAGTGACGCGGCTGGTATCACTATCGGCATTTTATCGCCGGACGGACGCCAGGGCATGCTGGAACACGCCGGCCAGTTTGTCGAAGCCGGTATCCCCTTCATCTTTGACCCGGGGCAGGGCCTGCCCATGTTTGGTGGTGACGAGCTGATGAGTTTTATCGACAAGGCCACCTGGATCAGTGTCAATGACTACGAGTTGCAGCTGCTGCAGGAACGTACCGGTCTGTCGCCTCACGAGATTGCAGAACGGGTGGAGGGGCTGATCGTGACACTTGGCGGTGAAGGTTCGCACATCTATACAGATAAACAGCGCATTGACATTCCGGCGGCACCTGTCAGTGAAATGAATGACCCTACCGGTTGCGGCGATGCCTACCGGGGCGGCCTGTTATTTGGCCTGATGAACGGACTGGACTGGAAAACAACCGGCCGTATTGCAGCGCTCATGGGGGCGATCAAGATAGAACAGCATGGTACCCAGAATCACAGCTTTACCCTGGATGAGTTCAGGGCACGTTACCAGAAAAGCTTTGACCGCTTACTACCCTAGCATTAGCGCTGGAGAGATTTGTGGCTTTATCCATGTCGGTGCAATTCCTGAGGTACATCACGTTGTTGCTGCTGCTGGCAATAGCCGGCGCTGCCGGTGCTGCCCGGGATGTCGAGAAAACCATCTTTCTCGTCAACGAAGCCGACCGGGTGGTCGCCGTTAATGCAGAAACCGGCCAGTTTTTTGATTTTGTGCTGAGTGCCAAGGAGCGGATACAGGAGCGCCATGTTGCCAATGGCGTGGCTATACTGATTACCAATCAGCGTTTTGCCGGTGTCAGCAACTATCCTTCCGGATGGGGCGACCTGCGCAGAAGGGCGGGCGAGAGTATTGTCAGTACCGAGGTGGCCGACCATTCGGCAGTGGTGGTGACGTCTGACCGCATTCTTGTTTTTAATGGCAAGAGCGGTTCCTGGGCAGAGAAGCGGCGTTAGCCGGCGCTGCATTTTTGCCTGTGTCTGCAGGAGCGGTCCCCGGCGCGAATCGCGGCGAGGACGCCGCACCTAAAATAAATGTTTCAGGCTATTCCTTGCCTTTTTTCAGAAGATCGCCAAGTGCTGCCAGTGGATTGTGTGTGACCGACGCAGCGCTTTTTCCGGATGCGTCGGTGTTCACCCTGCTTTCACCATCCAGATAGCGTGCATGTTCATTGTCATGGCAGTACAGGCACAACAGTTCCCAGTTGCTGCCATCCTCCGGGTTATTGTCGTGATTGTGGTCGCGGTGATGCACGGTCAGTTCCTGCAGGTTTTCACGGGTAAATTCCCGGGAGCAGCGGCCGCATACCCAGGGGTACATCTTTAAAGAACGTTCCCGGTAATCCTGCTCGCGGCTGGCACGGTTGCGCTGTGCCGCGGCGACGATTTCGTCCAGTTTTTTGTGGTCTGTTGTAGGTGGTTTTCTGGGCATGTCTTCCTGTCTCCCGGCCGGTTTCCTGTTAGCTGCTGCGTTATTTTTTCATGTGTTTGATGTAACGGGGGTGACCGATCTGCTCCAGCTGCATGGATTCACCGTCAATTGAGAAAGTGTTATCCGTCCCTTCAATAGCAAGCTTGCAGCGGACCTCGCCATGCCAGTTAAGCGGTAGCGGGGCGTGGTCACGGTAGGTGAAGATATTGTCGATCAGGTCACCACCCTTGACGATGCAGGGGCACTCCGGTAACCGGTCCTCGATTATGATCTCCCTGATGGTCAGGTTGACGGCCTGTGTCCACAGGCTGTCTTCAATCGCCCCCTCCATTTCCTGTATCAGCTGCACCTGTGAAAAGTGCAGGGTGATGTTATTACCGGCCCGTTCGATGGATTCCAGTTGTGCGCCGGGTAGTTGCAAGATGTTGGTTGTGTCGCTCATAAGTTGCTCGATAGTCAGGATGCGGAAAGTGCGGTGGAGAAGGTTGCAAAATCAGTGACGGGTGCGCTGCAGGTGTTTCCCTGGCACAGGTAGGCAACTGCTTCGCCCTGTGGTGAGCGTATCTCCAGTTGACCGGGTAACTGCCTTACCGTTGCGGGGACGGCAAGGGTGAAACGCCGCGGTGCAAAAGGCTGTGCGGCCTGTTGCCGCCAGTTGCTGATTGCCGGTTCGGTGCCGCGGATAACAATTGTCTGGTAAGGAAACAGGGTCTCTTCCAGTGCCACCAGCAGACTTGCGTGGGCATGCGGCATGCTCTCGATGCCGGACCAGATGGACTTCAGCGTATTTTCGGCGGTTTCCAGGTAGCGACTCTCTCCCAGCAGGTGACCAAGGCGGCCAAATACCCTGGCGGCGATGCCATTCCCGGAGGGGGTGGCGTCATCGTGACCGGGCCTGGGACGCTGTATGAGTGCCTCATGGTCATCGGAGGTAAAGAAAAAGCCGCCGGCCTGGTCCTGGAAGTGTAGCAGCACGACCTCTGCCAGCTCGATGGCAAAGTCCAGGTCTCCGTCGCGCCAGCGCACCTGTAACAGCTCGAGGATGCCGTCAATCAGGTAAACATAATCATCCAGGTAAGCATTCAGGTGGGCGCGACCGTCCTTGCAGGTCGCCAGCAAGCGCCCGTCTTTCCAGAGTGTGCTGCGAATAAAGTCCAGGGCGCGTTCGGCGGAATCAGCCCAGGCAGGCTCGTCAAGGTGGCGTGCGGCAACCGCCATGCCGCCGATCATCAGGCCATTCCAGGCGGTCAGTATCTTGTCATCCCGCCCTGGCGGGATGCGTTGTTCGCGCACTTCCAGCAGCTGTTTGCCTGCGCGGTGGAGGGCCTGCCCGATTTCAGCAGTGTCCAGTGAGAACTCCCTGGCGAGTTCGGCGGTGGTGCGATACACATGCAGGTTCCATTTGCCTTCAAAGTTGGGTGCGCGGTCCAGGCCGAAGCGACGTGCAAAGATGGCGTAATCATCCTCCCTGATGACCTCCCGGACTTCAGCCGGGGTCCAGACATAGTACTTGCCTTCCTCACCCTCGGAATCCGCATCCAGGCTGGAATAGTAGCCGCCCTCCGGCGACTGCATGTCCCGCATAACCCAGCCTGCCGTTTGCTGACAAATGCGCCGGAATAACGGATTGCCGGTGGCGGCATGGGCTGCGGCATACAGGGCAAGCAGTGCGCCGTTGTCGTAGAGCATTTTCTCGAAGTGGGGGATCATCCAGTGAGCATCCACGGAATAACGGCAAAAGCCACCGGCCAGTTGGTCAAACATGCCGCCACGCGCCATTTTCTCCAGCGTGTAAACGGCCATGTGCAGCGCACGTTGATCGCTTTTGCCGTCTGGTGTGCGGGATCCGGCCCAGTGGCGTAACAGCCGTTCGATATTGGTTGGGTGCGGAAATTTGGGTGCCTCCCCGAAGCCGCCTTCGCGCTCATCAAAACTGTGTTCCAGCTGTTGCCGTGCAGTGTCCAGCGGCAGCGGGGTGAGGGCGTCCGCACGCGTGCTGTCATTGATCGTTGCCAGCGCCTTGATCAGGCGGGTGTTCTGTTCGCGGATATCGTCTTCATGCTGGCCCAGGAAATCATGGACCTGTTGCATCAGATCGGTGAAGGCGGGCATGTTATGCCGCGGTTCATCAGGAAAATAGGTCCCTGCAAAAAACGGAATCCTGTCATCCGGCGTGAGGAACACGGTCAGCGGCCAGCCTCCCGGACGCCGGGTCAGTAATGAATGGGCTGTCTGGTAGATCTTGTCGAGGTCCGGGCGTTCTTCCCGGTCAACCTTGATGTTGACGAACAGCTGGTTCATCAGCGCGGCAGTGTCCGGGTCCTCGAAGGATTCATGTGCCATCACATGACACCAGTGGCAGGCAGAATAGCCAATGGACAGCAGAATAGGCTTGTTCTCGCGGCGCGCCTTGTCGAGTGCCGCGGGTCCCCACGGGTACCAGTCGACCGGGTTGCTGGCGTGCTGCAGCAGGTAAGGACTGGTTTCGTTGACAAGTTGGTTGGTATATTCGCCTTCGCTGTGCATAGCTGCTATTCGATGATTACCCGGGGTCCCGGCTGGCCGGGCAATGTACTATAGACGAAGTCCAAACTGGTGTCTTTAGCCTGGACATCTTACACCCGGCTGCTGTAGGGAAATACATTGGAATTAACGGTCATCATCCCGGTTTATAACGAAGTGGAAAGCATTGCAGCGCTGCTCGCGGAAGTTTGCGGGCAGCTGGATGGCCAGCTTGATTACGCCGTCATCGTCGTTGATGATGGCAGCATCGACAGTACTCCCGGCGTTCTGCAGGCCTGCCGTCAGGCACATCCCCGGCTGCGCATTTTTCGGCACCGCCGTTGCTGCGGGCAGAGCGCCGCGATTGCAACCGGTGTACAGGCGGCCGGCTCGCCATGGATTGCGACACTGGATGGCGATGGCCAGAATGATCCGGCAGATATCCTGACGCTGTACCGGGCCATGGTCAGCTCACCCGATGGCGTCATGCTGGTCACCGGTTACCGCAAGCAGCGCCGGGACGGCTGGCTGAAACGCATCTCCTCCAGGATTGCCAATAGCGTGCGTGCGGTGGTGCTGGGTGATGCCACCCCGGACTCCGCATGCGGGCTGAAGGTATTTGCCCGGGAGACCTTTCTTGCCTTGCCGCAGTTTGATCATATGCACCGCTTCCTGCCGGCCCTGGTGCAGCGGCAGGGCGGCCGGGTCCTGTCCATTGAAGTGCACCACCGTCCGCGACGGCGGGGCGTGTCAAAATACGGGGTCCATGATCGTTTGTGGGCCGGCATTATCGATATGCTGGGAGTGCGCTGGTTGCAGCGCCGTAACCGGCGGCCGGTTGTCTCTGAGATCGAATAGGGGTCATGGCGACGCGTATAATTCTCCGTGGTCTGCTGGTCATCGTCGCCCTGGTGGTGGTTGGCTATTTGCTGCAAGATGTACTCGACCAGCAGTGGGTCGATGCCCGGATACGCGACCGGGGTGTAGCGGGTGAACTGTTGTTCGTGCTGGTTTGCAGCCTGCTGGGAAGTATTGGCCTGTCGCGCCAGGTGGTCGCCTTTCTCGGTGGCTATGCCTTCGGGTTGACCCGGGGGTTCACGCTGGCGATGCTGGCGGTTGTCGTGGCGTGCATTATCACCTTCACTGTTTCACGTTTTCTGCTGCGCAGTTTCCTGTGGCAGCACTTTTCTGCACGTATCCGGCAGGTCGATGGTTTTCTGCATGACAATACCTTTACCATGGCGGTGCTGATCAGGCTGCTGCCACTAGGCAGCAACTGGATGGTGAATATCGCGGCAGGCGTGTCCGGTGTGCGCAGTCTACCCTTCTTTCTCGGGTCGGCGCTGGGCTACGTTCCGCAAATGCTGATCTTTGCACTGGTGGGCAGTGGCGCACGCATCGACCGGTTCTGGCAGGTGGCCATCGCCATGGCCATGTTTGTGATAGCAACCTTTCTGGGGGGCTACCTGTATCGTAAATACCGGCATGGCAAGACACTGGGCCTGGCGGTTGACCGCGAGCTGGGTGTGCGGACGCCTGGTACGACCACACCTCTGCAGAGGGCAGAATGACTGCGCGCGGATCCTGGGCGGGCTTGCTGGGACTCTGGCTGCTGGTATTGCTGGTGTCACTGCTGACGCGGCCGCTGCTGCCGGTTGACGAGACCCGCTATGCCACGGTGGCCTGGGAAATGTGGTTGCGTGGTGATTTCCTGGTGCCCTATCTGAACGGTGAGCCTTATAGTCACAAGCCACCCCTGTTTTTCTGGCTGATCCATGCCGGTTGGTGGGTGTTTGGCGTGCATGAGTGGGTAGTGCGCGCCATCGCGCCAGTGGCAGGGCTGCTGACGCTGCTGGCCACTGCAAACCTGGCGCGCCAGTGCTGGCCTGACGATGTTGCAACGGCGCGGCTGGCCCCCTGGATCGTCTTTGGCAGTATTTTCTTCACGGTCTTTTTCAGCTGGGTACAGATTGATCTGTTACTGGTGTTGTTCACGGTGCTGGCGATGACCGGGATCGTGAGTGCTGCACATGGCAACCGGGCCGGCTGGTTGCTGACCGGTGTTGCCATTGGCCTGGGGGTGCTGGCGAAGGGGCCGGTCATCCTGCTGCAGGTGATGCCCGTGGCCCTGCTGGCACCCTTGTGGCGACGTGAGGCGACGCCACCTTGCTGGTGGTCCTGGTATGCAGGCATTGTTGCCAGCGTGACGATTGGTGCAGCCATCGCGCTGGGCTGGGCCCTGCCTGCCGCAGAGGCCGGTGGTGCTGCCTATCGCGAGGCGCTGCTGTGGGGGCAGACTGCCAACCGACTGGTGCAGTCATTTGCACATGCGCATCCCGTGTGGTGGTACCTCCCGTGGCTGGCCGTATTGTTTGCGCCCTGGATACTGTTGCCCGGCGTGTGGTCAGCTCTCCGCTATTCCCGGCCCGGGCATGACGAAGGACTGCGCCTGTGCCTGGTCTGGCTGGCAGGCGCGTTTGTCCTGATGAGTCTGGTCAGTGGCAAACAGGTGAAGTATCTGTTGCCACTGTTGCCTGCCTGCGCATTGCTGCTTGCCCGGATCACCAGCGGGGCGGGCCGGGAGGAGGGCAGGTATCGTCCATGGTTGCCTGCTGCGGCGCTGCTGGTCAGCGGTGGCCTGTTTGTTGTGTTGCCCCGGACGCTTGACCAGGCACCCTGGATCAACAACGTGCAGCCGCTGTGGGGCGGGCTGCTGGTGGCGGCGGCCATCTTCATGGTGACGCTGCGGCCGGCTTCCATGGCAAAATACCCGCTACGCATGACCCTGTTCTCGGTATTTGTCGCGGCCGTGATTTACGCCGGTATCTTCAGGACGGCGGCCCCGGCCTACGACCTGCAGGCCGTCAGCCGCGTGCTGGCGGCTGCCCAGGCGGCCGGCCGCACTGTGGCGAGCGTAGCGCACTATCATGGCCAGTTTGGTTTTGTCGGACGCCTGCAGCAGGCGCTCGTCCAGCTGGATGCTGACAGTGTGCTTGCCTGGGCCGCAGGGCATCCGGATGATCTGCTGGTAGTGATTGGCGGAAAGGCAGCGGCAGAATACCCAAAGGCGGTATTTACCCAGCCCTATCGCAGCGGGTACCTTGCCGTCTTGGATGGCAGGACAGTTATTGAAAATCCTGCTGTATTGCCTTGAATGAAGGGCTGACAACGATAATGAAGAGCACCTCATGACCTCCACCAACCTCCCTGTGCTCGTGCTGAAACGCAATGAAGACCGGCGTCTGGATGCCGGACATGTCTGGGTCTACAGTAACGAGGTCGACACCCGCAAGACGTCACTGTCCGGGTTTGAGCCGGGCAGTCTCGCAGTCATACAATCGGCAACCGGCAAGACCCTGGGTGTCGGCTATGTAAACCCGCATTCCCTGATTTGTGCGCGGCTGCTGAGTCGACGCCCGCGCACGGTGGTCGATAGCGGTTTTTTCGAGCGCCGCCTGCGTTCGGCACTGACCTTGCGGGAATCCCTGTTTCCGGAACCGTATTACCGGCTGGTCTTCGGTGAGAGTGATGGTCTGCCGGGGCTGGTGATAGATCGCTATGGCACTGTGCTGGTCGTGCAGATTACGACAGCCGGGATGGAGGCTGTTCGGGAGTTCCTGCTGGAGGCCCTGGACAGGGTGCTTGCACCGGGCGGAATACTGCTGCGCAATGACAGTTCCGTGCGCGTGCTGGAAGGTCTGCCACAGGAAACGGAAGTGATCGGCGCTGTGCCTGAAACAGTGTTACTGACCGAAGGCGGCGTGCAGTTTGAAGTGCCGCTGGGTGCTGGCCAGAAGACGGGCTGGTTTTATGATCAGCGCTGTAATCGTCAGGTAATGCACAAATACGTGCAGGGCAGGCAGGTGCTGGATACCTTCAGTTATATCGGTGCCTGGGGCCTGCAGGCAGCCGCCGCCGGAGCAGCCGGGGTGAGTTGCGTGGATGCCTCGCCGGTTGCGCAGACATTCATGGAAAGGAATATTGCGGCAAACGGTCTGGACGACAAGGTCCGGCTGGAGAACGGTGATGCCTTTGCCGTGCTGAAAGCCATGCAGGAAGCCGGGCAGCGTTTTGGTGTGGTGATTGTCGACCCGCCCGCGTTTATCAAGCGCCGCAAGGATATCAAGACCGGCGAGCAGGGCTACGGGCGTTTAAACAGTCTGGCACTGAAGCTGTTGGAGCCCGACGGGTTCCTGATATCATGCTCCTGTTCCATGCACCTGTCCGCTGAGCGACTGCAGCACGTGTTGTATCAGTCTGCACGCAAGCAGGGACGGCAATTACAGATACTGGAGCGTGGTTTCCAGTGCATGGATCATCCCGTGCACCCTGCAATACCGGAAACCGCCTACCTGAAGGCGCTGTTTTGCCGGGTGCCGGCCACCTGAACAACAAACAAGGAGTGTTATGCTGACCTATCCCGACATCAGCCCGGTTGCTGTTGCCATCGGTTCCTTTGAAGTGCACTGGTACGGTCTCATGTATCTGCTTGCCTTCGGAACCGGCTGGTGGCTTGGTCTGCTACGTACGCGCCGCGCTGGCACAGAATGGCGTGCCGGGGAGATCAGTGACCTGGTGTTCTACTTTGCACTGGGTGCGGTGCTGGGTGGTCGTATCGGCTACACGCTGATGTATAACTTCAGTGCCTTCATCCATGAACCACTCATTATGTTTCGTATCTGGGAAGGTGGCATGTCCTATCACGGCGGCATGGTGGGCGTGTTTGTTGCCATGTGGCTGTATGGCCGTCATACCGGCCGGACATTTTTCCAGGTGACGGATTATCTTGCGCCGCTGGTACCGCTGGGGCTGGGGGCGGGGCGTCTGGGCAACTTTATCAATGGCGAACTCTGGGGGCGTCCGACAGACCTGCCCTGGGGGATGGTGTTCCCCTTTGTTGATGGCCAGCCACGGCATCCGTCCATGTTGTATGAATTCATTCTCGAAGGGCTGGTCTTTTTTGCCATTTTGTGGGTATTTTCGCGGAAACCCCGCCCGACCATGGCCGTCTCGGGCCTGTATTTGATTTGTTACGGCGTATTCCGTTTCGGTGTTGAATTCGTGCGGGTACCTGACAAGCATATCGGGTTTCTGGCGCTGGACTGGGTGACGATGGGTCACCTGTTGTCATTCCCGATGATAGTGATCGGCATACTGTTTTTTGTGTATGCCTACCGGCGTACCGACGGGAAAGTCAGCTGGTGATGCTTGTCTGTCGTGTAGGATGTGCTGAGCATAGCGAAGCGCATCAATTCGCGATCGATGCGCTTCGCTATGCTCAGCACATCCTACGTTAACAACATAGAAAATTTATTCGTAAACCATGAAACAATACCTCGACCTGATGCGCCATGTGCGCGACCACGGTACCCGCAAGGAAGATCGTACCGGCACCGGTACCCTCAGTGTTTTTGGCTACCAGATGCGCTTTGATCTGGCCGCGGGCTTCCCGCTGGTGACTACAAAAAAATGTCACCTGCGCTCCATCATGCATGAGTTGCTGTGGTTTCTGAAAGGGGAAACCAATCTGCGTTACCTGCATGACAACAAGGTGTCCATCTGGGATGAATGGGCTGATGAAAACGGTGACCTTGGACCGGTGTACGGCTATCAATGGCGCTCATGGCCAACACCTGACGGTGGCAGTATTGACCAGATCAGCCAGGTGCTCGAGCAGCTCAGGAACAGCCCGGATTCACGTCGTATTATCGTGAGTGCCTGGAATGTTGCGGACATCGAGAACATGGCGTTGCCTCCGTGCCATGCCTTTTTCCAGTTTTATGTGGCCGAGGGCCGTTTGTCCTGCCAGCTCTACCAGCGCAGTGCGGATATTTTTCTGGGTGTCCCGTTCAATATTGCATCCTATGCGCTGCTGACCATGATGATGGCGCAGGTGACCGGTCTCGAGGCAGGGGATTTCGTGCACACCTTTGGCGATGCACACCTGTACCTGAACCACCTTGAGCAGACCGATCTACAGCTGTCACGTACCCCGCATACACTGCCCACCATGCATATTAACCCTGCTGTGGATGACCTGTTTGCCTTCAGGTTTGAGGATTTTGAATTGCAGGGCTACGATCCGCATCCGCATATAAAGGCACCGGTTGCGGTCTAGTCATGCCCGCCCGGATAGCAATAGTTGTCGCCATGGATACCAATGGTGTCATTGGCAGGGACAACGGGCTCCCCTGGCATCTGCCGGCCGATCTGCAGCATTTCAAAAAGACGACCATGGGCAAGCCGATACTGATGGGGCGCAAGACCCATGAATCCATCGGGCGGCCCCTGCCCGGACGTACCAATATAGTGATTACTCGAGATGCCGGCTACCGGGCTGAGGGGTGCGTGGTCGTAAACTCGATTGATGCAGCGCTGACAGCTGCCGGAGAACAGGATGAAATAATGGTTATCGGGGGTGCCGAGTTCTATCGCCAGGTATTGCCACGAACAGACACCATTTACCTGACACGTATCCACGAAGCCTTCACGGGGGACACCTTTTTTCCCGAGCTGAACGATGCTGACTGGCTCGAGGTCGAGCGCAGTGATCAGGCCGCGGATGCAAGGAATCCGCATGATTACAGTTTTATCCGGCTGGATCGGGTTGGTGCTGCCTGAGGTGATGTTAAACCCGGCGTTACGCTGAATTTGTCACAAAAAACCTGTATCGCTAAATCTCGCCGGTCCATCATGAAAGCCGGATGCGTGCCAGTGTGACCAGCCGTTCGTAAATTGCCGATGCGCGATCCGCGATTTCCTCGTCAGTATCGAAGTCAATAGGCTTGTTGCTTGACTTGAACGAGTCGTCAGTTTCATGATCAGGGGAGATATCTGCCAGCTGAGCAAGGCGCTTCCAGTTCTCTTTACGCGCACAGATATCTTCGTAGCATACGAACAGGGCAGCATCCGGCTTTGCCTGTTCCAGCCATGAGTAGCATTCACACCACAATTGCAGCCAGTAATTCAGGTTATCAGCCGGGTACGGCGGTGGTGTCACCCCGTCGGGCAGAACAGGGCGGTGATCAAGACCAAATTCATGGTGGCATAGCCAGTTCATGTACGACAGAGTGAATTCGGATTTGGCCTGTAGTTCTGAAAAACGACCATGCTGCTGTAACAGAGAGTAGGCATGTTGTTGCGGTTCCCGGAATGGAATAAGGATCAGGGCATTCGGGAAGGCCTTGTGAATGGCACGAAGGCGTAAAATATTATTGTTGTTTTTTGACAGATACCGGATGCACCCGGGAGGGCACGTCGACAGGATTGCATTTACATAACGTATGAATTTGTCGATTATTTCTGCAGAAGGCTCATAGGGCACCAGTTTTTCGTTTTTAATATATTGTTTACCGGTAAAAATCCTCCAGAAGACTTCGTCGAGACTTTCCGGGCTATCGATGTTGACGAGCAGCCTGTCTCCGTGTGCACGTTCGACATGTTCGGAATCGTGTTTTGAAAGCACGGCTAACCGTTGCCAGAGATTCGGTGCCAGGACAAATGGCATGTCCCGATAGGTAAGTGAACGGTAATGACCTGTGTTGTGAAACCGCCGCATCAGAACCGTGGTGCCAGCGCGCGCCAGACCCGACACGAAAACATGGCGCTGCTGGCGTATTTTGTCCGGATCAGTCCTTACCATCCTCTGGTCCAGGTCGAAACTCATCTCGGCGATCGAACTGGACTGTAATGCAAGCCGGTGCAGCAGTCTGTCCAGTAAACCGTACCCGGATTCAGGCAAAGAATTTCCTCATCGTGTAATAGGCCATCGCTGCGAGCAGCGAAAACAGAATGCCGGTCCAGCTGGTAATGAAGTCACTGATTCCGACTCCTGAATACTCAAATAAGGAAAGCGACAGGATGGCAATAGCACCAATTGCCACCAACAAGCCGGCGAGTTTCATTGTAGATATGAACAGGGAGCCAGCATAGGCCAGCATTACCTTTTCTTTCCAATGGTCAGAGACCGATTTGGCTCCCAGGACATGCAATGCCTTGCGGGCGACAGTACTAATCTCCGAGATGACAGACGGGAGAGGGGTGCGCACCATGACTTCGACCAGAATAATGCAAAGAACCGCTGTCAGTATCCAGGTCATTCGGTGTCCGGTTTTTTTTCTACTGATTCCTTTGTGGTCCCTTTTAGGCTTTTAAAGAGTCGCTTTAGCGGGTACCAAAGAATCGCTATGAAGGCGAGCAGGATCGAACCCAGAATGCCAAGGACCACTGCAATCGTGCCTGCACCCGCTCCTGGACCAATATAGGCATATGCCGGTGTCACAAACAGCAAAGTCATCAGGCCAGCATAAAGACCTAGTTTGCACATGATTCATCTCCTTCCAGGAAGCTGAATTTTTCAGCGGGCAGCCAAATGGCTTGTGAAAAACTATAGTTGAATTCATCGCTCCCGGGTTTTGTGTTGAAAATCTCAAGTACTACTTTTCCATCCGGATTGACTTCAAAAATGCGGCCTTCCTGAGAGCTGGTAATGAGTAGGGTACCATTCTCCGTGAACTGGTGTTTACCCCTGATGCGCGTGTAGAAATTATTGCGGCGTCCGTCAAACACAACATCTGTACGGTATGATGCGGGTGCAATACTTACGATCCGGCTATAATCCCGACTCATTCGATTATCGAGGACTGTGATTTCGCCAGTGCGTCCCCAGTCCGGATCATGTTGACGTTTTGTGGCGCCAGTCCGCCACCACTTTACTTTCAGCGTGTCGGGGGCTACAACAAAAATGAGGTTCAGGGAGCGCACACTCACCAGCAGGTCGCCTTCCTCAAAGCCATCAAATAGTGAGGATAATGCCGCTGGCAGAGGGTCGACATCGTTCAGGTGGAAATAGTCACCAAGCCACTTTTCATGTGTGTTACGGCTGTTTCCACCCAGGTCACTTTCATCCTGTTTGCGGATCTCCAGGATATCAATCGTGGGGTTGGCAGCAATGATGTCGTCCATTGAAATGAGCTGGATAATTTCCCCGTTCGCCGTCGCGATCTTTGCCAAAGACGAATTAACCAATGTCCAAACGAATTCCTGACTGTCATCAAGCGTGACTGTGTGGTGGAATTCGGCACCAACAGCCCAAATGCGCGAACCACACATGTCAAAACGCTGGAGAGAAATGCCGCCATCAAATGAAAAAATCACTGAGCCGTCGTCCATGATGTCAAATCCATGGATGAATTTTCGGTGCGGAGGTCGCGGCTTCTTGTTGCCTATGGCATCCTCTGTGAGAAGCCAGATCCTGGTAATTTCGAGTTCGGGTGAAAGTGCAAGGGCGGCATTTTTGACTTCACCATCTATGGTGAATGCACCTATAAGAATGCGCCATCCGGGCACTGTTGATAATTCTGCCATGTTGGCACGCATAACCAGGCCCTTTACGTCCAGGCCATGTTGCGCATTGATTGTGACAAAGTTGGTTAAATCAGTCCTTGTTCTTGGTACGCGGATAGTTTCATCCTTGCCTACGGTATCTACCTTGATGTCGGTAAATACTGATTTTACCGTTGTTGGAAACGAGGCTATAGCGACTGCGGCTCTGCCCAGGTAACCGCTGGGGTCGTTACCGGCAAGCGTATTCTTTACTGACCACCCGAAAACCATGGTGAACAGGGCGCCAAGCAGTATGCAGAGAAGAAGCACCCAAACAGGAACGGCTTTATTCACAAACAAACTCCAAGGCAACCAATCTGAAAATTTACCTGATCATTGCATAAATCTTCCGGTAGGAGCGGCCTCCTGGCCGCGATTAGCGCCGGGGACGGCGCTCCTGCAGGATGTGTCAGCACCTCACTAGCGGTGAACTCCAGAATCAATTCGAAATATTCATTTCATCCTGTAAAACAGGCAGCGAAACCAGCTTTCTAAACCAGGATTTATGCAACTATCGGGTTTATATGCCGTTTAAATGAATGTACGCATGCAGTTGGCGGAGTTCAAGCTTGATAGGACCTGCAAAAAATACAAGCAAGGCGTATTGCTACATTGAATCCGGCTATTCAGCGTTCAGTGCAAGCGCTATTGTCCGGGTGCCTGGTGTCCGCTGCATGGCAGGCTGAACCATTGCGGTGTTGTGTCGATGCGCAACGCCGTCAATTCACCCCCCCATAAACACGCAGTATCCAGCGGAAAGATACCGGCATCGCTGCGCCTGCCCAGGGTAGACCAGTGGCCAAAGATAATATTCATGTCCCTGCTTTTTCGCTCCGGCAGTTCGAACCATGGGCGATACTCCGGCGGCTGGCTGCCCGGTGGTCCCTTGTATTTGAGTTGCAGGCGGCCCTCGTCATCGCAGAAGCGCAGGCGCGTCAGGCAGTTCACGATAAATCGCAAGCGTTTCCAGCCACTGAGGTCGTCTGACCAGTGGCGTGGTTTGTTGCCGTACAGGTGTTCAATAAAGTCGGTAATGTTGTCGCCGCGCAGCATCGTCTCTGCCTCGCGCGCGCATTGCCGTGCCAGTGCCAGGTCCCATTGCGGTGGCAGACCGGCATGAATCATGGTGTAGCCAAGCACCTCATCGTGGTGCAGCAGGGGTTGCTGACGCAGCCAGTCAATCAGTTCGTCCCGGTCTGGTGCGTGCAGGATGGCATCCAGTGTGTGGTCATCAGAGTCAATCGGGTAACCAAGGGCTGTGGCGATCAAATGCAGGTCATGATTGCCAAGTACGCAGACGGCACGGTCGCCAAGATTCCTGATGAAGCGTAATGTCTCCAGTGACATTGGCCCCCTGTTTACCAGGTCACCGGCAAACCACAGCTGGTCATGTTGCGGGCTGAAGTGAATCAGTTCGAGCAATGACTGCAGTTCATCATAGCATCCCTGGACGTCACCAATGGCATAGACGGCCATGTCGTATCGGGAAAGGGTTAGTGCAGGGTTCGCGGTATGGCGAGCGTGAAAGCCGGTATTTCTGTATCAAATTCATCACCTTGATCGGTAATCATCTGATAACTGCCCCGCATGCTGCCAACCGGTGTGGTGATCATGGCGCCGCTGGTGTACTGAAAACCCTCGCCCGGCTTCAGGTGCGGTTGTTCCCCGACGACCCCTTCACCCTTTACTTCCTGGACGTTGCCGTTGGCATCGGTGATCAGCCAGTGGCGTGACAATAGCTGGGCCGGTTCACCGCCTTCATTGCGTATGGTAATGGTATAGGAGAATACATAGCGCTCGTTTTCGGGCTCGGACTGTCCTTCTATATAATCAGTCTCTACCTCGACCGTAATGTGGTGTTCTTTTTCGGTGTTCATTGTCATAACCGTCAGTTTTCCATGTCTTCTGGTATCAAAGGATACCTTACCCCCGTCCACGTGACAAAATGACGATCGCCATTTTTCCTGACAAACCCGCCTTCCCGATCCGCCCATGAGGGTGCCGGTTTATGCCCGCAGCGGAACAGGCTTGTAGTCAGGATTGCGCAAGAAGCATTGCTTGCCGGGTCGGTCGTCAGCAGGATAAAAACATCAGCGGGGAATGTGTCCTGTCTCGCCTGGTTACGGTAATGGGGGAGGCCCGCTGTCATTGTAACCACCTGTAATTATAGTTAAATTTTGTTGAAGTGCTACGGCATTCGATACGGGCGCGCGTTTTGGGTTTGTAGCCAGGATGTCGCGAGAATACCGAAACTGTGACCGGATGCCCGGAAATCCGGACCGGAGACGATCACTATATAGACAACCCACAGATTCACAGGTGTTTCAGTACCAGACAAGAGACCGGCGAGGTTGTCATGTTGAGAAAGAAATGTAATTTCCGGAAACCGGCCCCCCTGATGCTCATAACCGTTCTGGTGAGTCTGAGCATATTTTTGACAACCGCCGTGGATGCCAAAGAAACATTCTTCAGCAATCAGAAGTTGGACGACTTGATTAATGGTAATGTGATGCTGACCAAAGTGGGGCACCATGGAGCCGGTGTTCACATGTTCTTCAAGAACCCCGCCAATGAATTCATGTACAAGGAATCTGCTAGCCTGAATGGTGGTCAGCACAAGCCTGTGGCGGATATTTCCCTGTCTTTACGTGTTCCCTGGTAACTGCCTCTCCCCCACTCTCACCCGATAACTGGCCGGGCGTAAGCCGGGCTGATGTCTACGCACGAACACTTTCTCAACGCTCCTGATCGCCCCCGATCATAAAACACTGATTATTTCGGCATGCTAGCCTGATTGCGGGGTGCAGCTCATGTGGTTGGCAAGGACTGCGAAGTCTTCGATGGCAAGTGTCTCGGCACGTGCCGACGGATCAATGCCCAACGCCGTGATGGTTGCTGCATCCAGCATGTCCCGCAGCGTGTTGCGCAGGGTCTTGCGCCGCTGGGAGAAGGCCTGTTTCACCACTTTCCCGAAAAGCACTTCGTCTGTCACCTGCACCGGTGGCTGGCTAAAGGGTTCCAGCCGGACAAACGCGGACTCGACCTTCGGTGGCGGGTCGAATGCCTCCGGCCCGATGGTGAACAGCGGGGTGACGCGACAGCGATACTGCAGCATGATAGAGAGGCGGCCGTACTGGCGTGAACCCGGACCGGCGGCCATCCGTTCCACAACCTCTTTTTGCAGCATGAAGTGCATGTCTTTTATGCATTGGTGCTGATCCAGCAGGTGAAACAGTAACGGCGTCGAGATGTTGTAGGGCAGGTTGCCGATTACCCGTAACGGAGCGTCCGTTACAAGCCGGCAGAAATCAAAAGCGAGAGCATCGGCGTTATGTACCAACAGTTTGCCGATGTCTGCACAACGGGCCTGCAATGGCCCAATCAGGTCACGGTCAAGCTCAACTACCGTGAGTTCCCCTGCTGCTGCAAGTAACGGCACAGTTATGGCGCCCTGACCCGGACCGATTTCTAGCAGCCTGTCATGTGGCGTAGGGTGAACAGCAGATATTATTTTCCCGATAACAGCTGGGTCTTGCAGAAAGTTCTGGCCGAACCTTTTCCTG
>Ga0316194_10000627_pt1 | contig 23363 bp, 16 predicted proteins | sample CroRivsedime1_MG_FD_204936 | JGI IMG/M metagenome (GOLD analysis project Ga0316194, IMG submission 204936) | Coastal sediment microbial communities from Maine, United States - Cross River sediment 1 | ecosystem: Environmental > Aquatic > Marine > Coastal > Sediment | place: USA: Maine...
CCTCGGCGGCGCTGAGCCTTGCGTCCACTCGGAAGAACTCCGCCGTGCGGCTGAACGAGATGGCCCGGACCTCCTCGAGCTGCTCGCGCGCCTCACTGCTTGCGCCTTCAAGCCGCATCGCGTCGACCAGCGCAAGCTGTGCTTCCACGCTCCGGGGTTTCAACTCGACGGCTGCCTGCGCGGTCGTCATGGCGGTCACGCTGAGGCCCTCGATGTTCGCGTCGGGGTCTTGGTCCAGTCGAGCCTGGGCGGCCAGGGCATAGGCGTTCGAGAGCCTGGCCAGCACCTGTTCGTCAGCGTCGCCGCCGGCTTCCATTGCTCGCCGATAGGCCTCGATGGCGCTGGCGTACGCAGCCGGATGGCCTTCTGCGAGCGCTGCATCGCCTTCGCTGATGCCCGCCGCAATCAAGGCCGGGTCCGAACCGATCTCGAGCAGAAGTGCCACGCGCTGCCATTGCGCGGCGACCAGCGCAACACCGCCGACCAACACGATCAGCAAGAGCCACTTCAGTGGCGAGGTTCCGCGGCCGGGAAGGTCCGGAATGTCGTCATCGTCATCGTAGTAGCCTGGAGGCGGCGTACTGGTACGGACGGACATCGCGGTCCGTGGCGACTCCTCGAACTCTGCGTCTTCCGCCTCGGCGCGCGCAGCACCCGCGACCGAATCTCGAGTATAGGGAGAGCGATACGAGGCCTCCGGCATGTCCGGAGGGGGCATCTCGACGACGACAGACTCCGAGTCCCGCTCGGTCGAGGTGTCGGGCGGCGGCACAGGGGACTCGACCGAAGCGAACGTCGGCTCTGCCAACGGCAGCGAGTCCGAGTCCGAGCTCACGTCGCTGGTCGCCCGCGGCCGCGCCGTCGCCACACGTTGCACGGGCGTGACCCCGAGGAGCGTCGGCTGCCTCGGCCGCTTCCCAGGCGGCAGGCTCGACTCCGAAGAGGTTCGGGGGGAGGGCACGGGCGGCAGGGGCGAGGGAATCCGGTTCGACTGGATCTCGATGCCGGCCGCCTGGAAGAACGTCTCGAGTTCGGGGATCGAGCCGAGCGTTTTCCACTCGTCATCGCCGCGTGCGATCTGATCGTCTGGCGTCAGCTCACCCGAGGAGATTCGTCGCTGAAGCTCCCGCAAGGTATCGATCGCATCGGTCGAGCCGTCCTTGAGCTGGAGCCGCCAATTGCTCGTGGTACGGTCCGCGGCTCCGCTCGCCGCCGGATATACCCTGAAGACATGGCCGCAGTTCGTGCACTTTACGCTCGTGCCGCGCCCCGACAACAAGGTCTCGTCGAACTCGTACTCGGTGCCGCAGCGCTCACAGGTTACATCCATCAGTCTCGAAGCCCCCCAGGCTCGTTCCCATGCGCGGTTGGTGACCCCGCACGAATCTTGCTAGCACATGGGACGCTATGCGTTCGGATCTGGCCGCCTACATCGATCATACGCTCCTGCGGCCAGACGCCCGGCAACAGGATATCGAGCGGCTCTGCGAAGAAGGTGTCCAACACAGCTTTGCTACTGCGTGTATCAACTCTGCCCACGTGCCGCTTTGTACCGCACTGCTGGCGGACCGCCACCTGCCCGTCTGCGCCACCATCGGATTTCCGCTTGGCGCCAGTAGCCCCGCGGCGAAGGCCGCCGAAGCGGCCCAAGCGGTACGAGACGGGGCCTCGGAGCTCGACGTGGTCTGCGCGATCGGACTGCTGAAAGATGCAAGCCGGGGCGCGTTCCTGGCCGATCTCCGGGGGGTCGTGGACGCCGCGGAGGGGCGCCCGGTCAAAGTGATCCTCGAAACCTGCCTTCTGACGGAGCCGGAGAAGCGGCGAGGCGCCGAGTGGGTCCGAGAATCGGGCGCAGCCTTCGTCAAGACCTCCACCGGATTCGCCTTGGGGGGAGCAACCGAGGAGGACATACGCCTCCTCCGCTCCATCGTGGGCCCCGACTTTGGAGTCAAGGCCTCGGGCGGCATCCGCGACGCGGCCGCTGCCGACAGGATGATCGCCGCTGGTGCGAACCGGCTCGGCACGAGCGCAAGCGTTGCGATCGTGACAGAATCCACGCAGCAACCAGGGGGTTATTGAGATGACAGTGCATGCGGTGACGGACGCAACGTTCGAGGCGGAGGTTCTACGGTCGGAGCTTCCCGTGCTCGTGGACCTCTACGCGGACTGGTGTCAGCCCTGCAAGCAGCTCTCGCCCATCGTGGCTCAGGTCGCCCAGGAGCTCGCGGGCCGGATCAAGGTCGTCCAGGTAGACGTCGACAAGAGTCCGATGGTCGCACAGACGTTCCGAGCTCAGTCGATCCCGATGCTCCTCGTGATCGCGGAGGGTCGAGTCGTCCAACAGCATGTTGGCGTGCTGGACAAGCCCGGCATTCTCCGCTTGCTCGAGCCGGTCATGCCGCGCTCGGGCGCCGAGGTCCGGCCGGAAGAGCTCGCGGCGTGGGTCGCGCAGAGCAAGGCGCTTCCCGTCGACATTCGCGACGCTGCCTCATACGGACGCTATCGAATCCCGCATGCCATTCACGTGCCCGCTGACGAGCTGGCCACCCGCGTGCAGGAGCTTCAACCCTCCGATGGCCGGATTCGCGTCCTCTACGGCAGAAGCGAAGAGGCGAAAGAGTGGGCCGAGAAGCTTCAGGCAGACGGCGTACAGGTCGGGTTCCTGGCCGGCGGTTTCCTTCACTGGGAAGCAGACGGCCTCGAAGTCGAGCGCGGGTGAAACGACTCCTCGCGATCATGGGGCAGGCCAGCGCAGCGACCTCGCTGAAGCCGCTTCGCTTTCGCATCGGGGATACGCTGTTGCAGGTCGCCGACACGGGCGATGGCACCGCGGCGGCTCTCTTCGGGGACATGCTCGTCGTGGCGGGCGCCGTGCTCCTGCCCGACGCCCACTCAAGCGAAGCGGACCTCGCGATCATCTTGCGCGCACCGTCGAGTACGACGTCGCAGGCCCATGCCGAGTCGCTCGAAGCAGGCGCCGACTTCGTCCTCGGCTCCCCACGCCCGGCGTTCGCGCGGCTTCTCGTCGAAGAGCTCACCCCTTCCGAAGTCACGCCTGTGTGATGTTCACGGCTTGCAGTTCGGCAGCCGTCCATCCACCAGTTCTACGTTCCAGCGAATCTGCTTCTCGGCTTTCGGAGTCAGGTAGACCCTGCAATCCGCACCGACGATCACAGCTTCGGCCGGATAGGCGATGCGGCTCAGCATCTTGAGTGCCTTCTTGGGCCCGAGGACGAACGCGGCGGTGCTGAGCGCGTCGGCATAGATGCCCTCAGCGGTCATGATGGTCACCGACATCGACTTGTCCGCGGGGCGGCCGGTCTTCGTGTCGATGATGTGATGCCAGCGAGCGCCGTTGGCGTCGAACACGGCGTGCTCGTAGTCACCGGAGGTCGAAAAGGAGGCGCCAGTCGATTCGAGCGCCGCGAAATAGCTGCTCGGGTCACGCGGGTGCTGAACGCCCACGCGCCAGGCGCGCCCATCCCGTCGGCCGTGCACCTGCACCTGTCCGCCTCCGAAGATCATGTAGTTGTCCACGCCGCGACCGCGAAGGATCGCGCCGGCTTGGTCGAGCGCGTAGCCCTTGGCGATGCCGCCGGTTCCAATCGCCATGCCGCGCTTCTTCAAAAAGATCGTGTTGTACTTCTTGCTGATGCGGATGTTCCGATAGTCGATCAGCTTGAGCCGAGGCCCGATCTCCTCGGGCTTTGGAATCTTCAGCGAGTCCGGGCGGAAATCGTAGAGGCCCCAGAGGGCAGCCCAAGACAGGTCGAACGCGCCACGAGACCACATCGATACGTCGACACCGGCATCCACCACGCGAAGAGTGTCATCGCCGACCTTGACCGGCTTCCTTCCGCTGAGTGCATTGACGCGCGAGATGTCGCTGCCTTCGCGCCATTCGGAAAGCACGGTCTCTAGTCGCTCGATCTCCTGGAGCGCGTCGCGGACGACGCTCTCGGAGTTCTCCGGCGGGTTGGCCACTTGGATTCGAAACACCGTGCTCATCAGCGGTCGAGTGCGCGAAAGAAGCGGTTTGCCCTCAGGTGCCTGCACCGCCTTTGACGGCGGATCGAGATCGGCGGCCTCCAGGGGGCTCTGACAACCGAACGACAGAGCGAAGAAGGCGTACGCGGCACGAGTGCGGAGCACGGCGCCACCTTCGTCGCGAACACCGACTGCGTCAACCCGCTTGCGCTTTCACACACGGTTGGTACGTCTGTCAGCATGCAGACGCGATTCGGGGTGCGTTGGGGTCGCCTTTGCTGGGTACTGGTCTGTTTTTCAGTGTTGCCCGTCCATCCCGTCGCCGCGTTCGGCGAGGCGACGGGAGTCGAGCTCGTGGCCCTGGATGCCGGAGAGGGCACCGCAGAGGCCCGCCGCGTCACGGAGCGCCTCGCCTGGGAGGTTCGGAAGCGCTCGAGCGTGGAGCCCATCCTCGAGCCGGGAAGGGCGCGCCTCGACAAGGCGTCCCTCTTTCGGAGCCCCTTCCTCTATTGGCGCGGCAGCGAAGAGTTTCCGCCGCTCAGCGAAGCTGCGATCGAGGGGCTCCGGAAGTATGTCCATCGCGGCGGGTTCATCCTCATCGACGACGCCACGGCCGGCGGCGTGGGTTTCGATCGGGCCGTTCGTCGCGAGCTGCTTCGCGCGTTTCCTGCGACGCCGCTGAAACCGATTTCCCCGAAGCATACGATTTACCGCTCCTTCTACCTCTTGAATCGACCGCTCGGGCGCGTGCAGGGGCCCGCCTACTTGGAGGGAATGACTTACGGTGATCGAATCGCCGTCGTCTATTCGCAGCACGACCTCGGCGGCGCACTTCAACGAGACAACCTCGGGGCATGGAGCCGTGCGGTCGTGCCCGGCGGCGAGGGACAGCGAGAGCTCGCCATTCGTCTCGGCGTGAATCTCGTCCTGTACGCGCTCTGCACCGACTACAAGGACGACCAAGTTCATGCGCCCTTCATCATGCGCCGGCGTGGCGCCCAGCCCTGAGGTGACTGGGTGAGCGATTGGCAATGGCAGCTAGGGATTCCCGGTGGGAGCACGGCGGCGTGGGTCGTCGGGCTCGCTCTTCTCGTGCTCTGGTTGGTCGAGCTTCGCTCGATGCGCGGAGAGAACGCGAGAAGGCGCGCGGTGCTGGCGACGCTGGGCGGCCTCGGCGTTCTCGGCGTGTATCTCCTTGCGATACAGATCACGCTCGTGCGCGAGACCTTCGAAGAAGTGGCCGGAGGCACCGCGATCCTGCTCGACAACTCGCGGAGCATGACGCTCTCGGGGTCAAGCGGCCCGCGCGCAGATTCGGTGAAATCGCTCGTCGAGAGCTGGCAAGAGGATGGTCGGGTGAACCCACTCGTCTACCTGTTCGGATCCTCTGCCCGCGGAACGACCTGGGAGGGGCTCGCCAAGAGTTACGACCCATCCGACGACACGACGAACATTCGGGAAGCGCTGGATTACGCGCTGACGAATGATCCGGGCCGCGAGATCGGATCGATCATCGTGATCAGCGACGGAGCGGACACGGCCTTTCGAGCGGAGTCGGTCGCGTTCGGCGAGTCGGCTCCTGCGGTCCACGCCGTGGTCATAGGCGCCGATGCGCCCCTGGACGATCAAGCGATCATCGCCCTTCGTGCCGACACGACGGCGTACGTCGGTGTTCCTGCGTTGATTCGTGCCGACGTCCGTGGCGTGGGGGGTCTTCGACAGAGGGAGCTCCGAGTCCAGCTGTGGAACGAGAGTCGGCTCGAGCAAGAGTCGGTTGCCATTCTCGATGGGCAGGGTCGGGGGACCGTGGAGTTCGAGGTCACGCCAAAGCGGATCGGTCGCGCGCTCTATCGCATCGTGATCCCGGTCGCCGACGATGACGAGGTTCCCGCGAACAACGTTCGAGCGGCACTGCTGCGGGTCGGACGAGAGCGCCTCCGAGCCTTGCTGGTTGCGGGGCGCCCCAGCTGGGACGTTCGTTTTCTGCGCGACTTCCTGAAACGCGATGGCTCGGTCGACTTGGTGTCGTTCTTCATCCTCCGTGGTGCGTCGGACCTGACTGCGGCGTCGACCAACGAGCTTGCCCTGATTCCGTTTCCTACCGATGAGCTCTTTCGCGAGCACCTCGGCAGCTTCGACGTCGTGATCTTTCAGAATTTCGACTACGCGCCTTACGAGATGGCGACGTACCTGCCCCGAATCCGCGAGTACGTTCAGCGCGGAGGCTCCTTCGTGATGATCGGGGGCGACCGCTCCTTTGGCGAAGGCCGCTACACCGGCACCCCCATCGAGGATGTGCTGCCGGTCCGGATTGGTGGCGCCGGTGTGGCCCGCGGTGACTATCGAGCCGAGGTCAGCAAGCAACTCGCTCGCCATCCAATCGTGGCGCTCGGGCCGGACCCGGCTCTCACGAGGCAAACGTGGAAAACCCTCCCGGTGCTTTCCGGTGCAAACCGAATCGCTGCGGCGAAGCCAGGCGCGCAGGTCTTGCTCGAGCACCCGCGTGCCCGACTTGGCGGTCAAGCGCTGCCCATTTTGGTCGTCGGAGAGTCGGGCCGTGGTCGGACCGCTGCATTCATGACGGACGCCTCGTGGCGTTGGCGCTTCGCTGCCGACGAGGTGACCGTAGGTTCCGATGAGTACGAGCTATTCTGGGACCGGATGGTGCGCTGGCTGACGCGTGATCCTCTCCTTGAGCCAGCTCGAATCTCGACCGACCGGGAGCGCTACGGCCTCGGCGCCGACATCGAGGTGACCGGCCTGCTTCGAGACCTTCGCTACAAACCCCTTCGAAAGGTCACGACCGAGGTGCGGTTCGAGCCCGGCGAGTCTGAGGAGCCGGCCGCGGTGGTGAAGACCGACCAGGATGGGCAGCTTCGAGTCAGCGTTCCCGGACCGAAACAGGCTGGCGCTTACGAGATCGTCGCGTCCGTCGACGGCGAGGAGATCGCTCGCGAAGTCCTCATCGTCGAGGAGAGCGGGGACGAACTCGCAGACCTCGAGGCCTTGTCGGCCGAGCTTGGGACGATCGCGGAGCGAACCGGGGGGCGCCTGTTCCTCGGCGCCGACGGGGTTCCGCCGCTATCTGAGCTGGCGTCGAGCACGCGCAGGGCGGCCGGGCTCGTCTCGAAGCAGCCTCTGTCGAACCCCTGGTTCATGTTCCTCACGATCGGCGTGCTGGGCTTGACCTGGGTGCTCCGAAGGCGCTGGGGCCGTCGATAAACGCTGGGCGACCGCGGACGACTGCGGAAGCCTGGACATCGACGGCTGCCATCCTAGAAACAGCGCCCGCCTATGCAGCCCACCAAACTACGCGGCGCGCGTACCAACAACCTACGCTCGATCGACCTCGACATCGCGCCCGGCACCTTCTTGGCGGTCGTGGGGCCATCCGGGGCTGGAAAGTCGTCCTTGGCCTTCAAGACGCTCTACGCGGAAGGACAGCGCCGCTACGTCGAGAGCTTCAGCGCCTACGCACGGCAGTTCCTCGAGCGCCTATCGCGGCCTCCGGTCGACCTGCTGGACCCCGTGCCCGTTGGTATCGCAGTCGACCGGCAAGCGCCCGTTCGCACCAGCCGTTCGACCGTCGGGACGATGACGGAGATCTCGGACTACACGAAGCACCTCTGGGCGCACGCTGCGGTCCTTCACTGTCCTGGGTGCGGAGCGGAAGTGCATCGCGATGCACCAACACGTGCCGCCCAAAGCGTCATGAGCAAGCTCCCCGGCGAGAAGCTTCTCGTGACGTACCCCGTAGCCGTGGCTGATGATGAGCACTTCATCGGGGTCCGCGAGGGATTGATGCGCGACGGCTATCGGCGCGTACGGATCGAGGGCGAGGTCCGAGACCTCGACGAAGTTCGCCCTAGCGATGTCACCCGTGGGCGGAGCACGCACCTTCACGTAATCGCCGACCGAACGGTAGCGCGCGAGAAAGACGAGACCCGACTCGTCGAGGCGCTGGAGCAGGCGATGCGGCGCGGGGGTGGACGCGCAACAGTGTGGTCCGCAGGAGGCGCAGAGCTCGGGTTTTCCGAGGGGCTTCATTGCACGAACTGCGAGCGCGACTTCCGCCGCGCCACTCCAGGCCTCTTCAGCTTCAACAGCCCGATCGGGGCCTGCGAGACCTGCCGCGGCTTCGGACGGACCATCGAGATCGACCTCGACCGTGTGATCCCCGACTACACGCTCTCCCCAGACGAGGGAGCGATTCGAGCATGGCAAGGCAAGGCGACGACTTGGGAGCGACGCGAGCTCAAGAAGAACGCCAAGAGGGCGCGCATTCCGCTCGACAAGCCCTTGCGCGAATGGACGCCCGCTCAGCTCGAATGGCTGATCGACGGCGACGAGGTCGGCTATCCCAAGGGCTGGTGGGGCATTCGAAGCTGGTTCAAGTGGATGGAATCGCGCGCATACAAGATGCACGTGCGCGTGTTTCTCTCTCGCTATCGGAAGTACGAGACCTGCGGCGACTGCAATGGGACCCGACTCAAACCCGAAGCGCTCGCCTGGCACATCGACGGGGTGAGCCTTCCAGAGTTCTACCAACTACCGGCAGCGAAGGCGCTTTCGTTCTTGGAGGCGCAGGAGAGCCGTTTCGAGGGCGACGCGGGCGCCGCACTTCTCTGGCGCGAAGCGATTGGGCGACTGCACGCTCTGCATGACGTGGGGCTTGGCTATCTATCACTCGACCGCACGTCTCGAACTCTGTCTGGTGGCGAGACGCAGCGAGTCGCGCTCACGAGTGCGCTAGGCGCCACGCTCAATGGTGCGATGTTCGTGCTGGACGAGCCCACCGTCGGACTTCACCCGAGAGACGTCGAGCGGCTTCTCGGCGTAGTCCAGGCCCTGGCCAAGGACGAGAACGTCGCCGTGGTCGTGGAGCACGATCGGGAGATGATCCTCGGGGCCGACCGAGTCATCGAGCTCGGGCCGGGTGCTGGGGAAGCCGGTGGCGAGATTGTGTTCGACGGCACGCCCGCAGCGCTGCGGCGGGCGCCAACGGCGACTGGCAAGGCGCTCAAGGCAAGCGGCGCGCTTGTCCGAAAGCGTCGGGAGCCGAGCGGCTGGATCGAGATCGAGGGGGCTTCGGGGCACAATCTGCGCTCGGTCGACCTCGCGATTCCCCGCGGAGTGATGACCTGCGTGACGGGGGTGAGCGGGTCGGGGAAGAGCAGCCTCGTTCTCGAGACCCTCCTGCCAGCGGTGCAGCGCAAGCTCGGCCTCAAGTCGGCCAGTGCGCCGCTCGAGCACGCGAGCATCAAGGGGTTCGCTTCGTTGCACGGGGTCGTCGGCGTCGACCAGGCTCCGCTCGGCCGAACTTCGCGCGGTAATGCCGCGACATATTTGAAGATTTGGGATGTGTTTCGGAAGCGCTTCGCCGCGACGGCGATCGCGAAGGAGCGCGGATACAAGCCTGGCATCTTCTCCTTCAACGTCGCGGGCGGGCGCTGCGAGGCCTGTCGTGGCGACGGCGCGGAGACGGTCGAGATGCAGTTCTTGGCCGACGTGGTGTTCAGTTGTCCCGAGTGCCAGGGCCGGCGATTCCTCGGCCCGGTGCTCGACGTGAAGTACATGGAGCTCGACATCGCTGACGTGCTCCAGCTGACTGCGCAACAGGCAGCGGAGCACTTCGGCGAAGATGCGCTCATCACGCGCGCGCTCAAGCCACTGCTCGACGTCGGCCTCGGGTACCTGCGCCTCGGTCAGCCGCTCAACACGCTGTCGGGGGGAGAGGCTCAGCGGCTCAAGCTCGCCGAGGCGCTCGTCCGGGCCGCCCCGGGCTCGCTCCTGGTATTCGACGAACCGACCGCCGGTCTTCACGCGAACGACGTAGCGCCTCTCATGGAGGTTCTCGATGCCCTGGTCGAGCGCGGCGATACCGTCGTCATCGTGGAGCACGACATGAAGGTCGCTGCGCATGCAGACCATGTCATCGACCTCGGTCCTGGAGCCGGCGAGGAGGGCGGTCATATCGTCGCGAAAGGAACTCCCGAAGAGGTCGCAAGACGCAAGCGCTCTCAGACCGCGCCCTATCTCGCACGGGCGCTTGGAAAAAAGAGCAAGTCCGCCCCGGCTCCGCGGAAGAAGAAGCGCAGGAAGGCTGCCGCACCGCTTCGAGAGATCCAGATCACGCATGCAAGGGAGCACAATCTCAAGGACGTGTCCGTTCAGATCCCGCGTGATCAACTCGTCGTGATCACCGGGCCGAGCGGCAGCGGAAAGAGCACGTTGGCGTTCGATGTCTTGTTCGCGGAAGGGCAGCGGCGCTACCTCGAAACGCTGTCTCCATATGCGCGCCAGTACATGCCGCAACTTCCGCGGCCGGCAGTCGATCAGGTCATCGGCGTGCCGCCGAGCGTGTCACTCGAACAACGGATGACCCGCGCTGGGGCAAACTCGACCGTCGCGACCGTCACCGAGGTCTCGCACTACCTGCGCTTGATTTGGGCCCGAATCGGGGTCCTGCACTGCGTCGATTGCCAAGTGCCGATCGCAGCGCGACCGGCGCCGCAGCTCGCCCGTGACCTCAAACGGCGCTTCGGTGCGAAGAAGGTGACGCTGCTCGCGCCCGTCGTACGGGGACGCAAGGGAATCCATCGCGAGCTACTGAACAAGGCTCAGAAGGACGGGTTCGAGGAAGCGCGCATCGACGGGACGATTCAGAAACTCGAACCGGGGATGAAGCTCGACCGGTATCTCGAGCACGACGTTGAGTTGGTCGTGGGACGCGTCTCAGCGAAGAGCGCGGAGTTGCTGGCTGTGCTCGAGCGGGCGCTCGAGACCGGGGATGGTGCAGCGTGGGCGATTTGCGGACGCGAGGAAATGCAGCTTTCGAGTTCCCGTGCCTGCCCGAGCTGCGGCCGCGGCTACCCGGAGCTCGACCCGCGGTTCTTCTCGTTCAACACGCGGCAAGGTCAGTGTGCTGCCTGCGAGGGACGGGGTGAGATCATCACGAAGAAGAAGCGCGGTCGCCGGAAGAAGCGGGCGGTCACCGCGCGGCTCTGCGACCAGTGCGACCAGACCAGGCTCTCGCCGCTCGCACGAGGTGTGACGGTGACGGACATGTCGATCGCCACGCTGTTCGAGCAGAGTGTCTCGGAAGCGATCGAGACGCTTCGACATGTTCAGCTCGACGGGCGCGATGAGATGATTGCGAAGACCCCGCTGAGTGAGGCGCTTCGACGCCTGTCGTTCCTCGAAGAGGTGGGACTCGGGTATCTAGGACTCGGTCGCGCTGCGAACACGCTGAGTGGCGGCGAGATGCAACGAGTGCGGCTGGCAGCGCAACTTGGCAGTGGTCTGACCGGCGTGCTCTACGTGCTGGACGAGCCGACCATCGGGCTTCACCCCCGGGACACCGGGCAGCTTCTCGGTGCGCTGCGAGGCCTCGTGGAGCGCGGAAACTCCGTGCTCGTCGTCGAGCACGACGCAGACACGATCCGAGCTGCGGACCACGTGATCGACGTGGGGCCCGGAGGTGGAAAGCATGGCGGGCGCATCGTCGCGCAGGGGGAGCTCGAGTCCATGAAGGGCTCGGTGACCGCGGCGGCACTCGCGCGACCGACGAAGATCCCCGAAAGCCGGCGGCCCACGCGGGACGCTAGCTGGCTCGAGCTGAGCGGAGTGACGCATCACAACTTGAAGGACGTCAACGTGCGCATTCCATTGGAGCGGTTCGTGGCGGTGACGGGCGTCAGCGGCTCCGGGAAGAGCTCACTCGTGCGGGAGGTGCTGCTCCGTGCGACACGCGAAGCGGTGGGCATGGTCAACGACGATGCGCCGGGCTCGTTCGATAGCATCACGGGGTTCGAGTCCTTGAAGCGAGCGATCGAGGTGGACCAGAGCCCAATCGGTCGAACGCCGCGCTCGGTGCCCGCGACGTACATCGGAATCTGGAATACGGTGCGCGAGCTCCTCGCCGGCACTCCCGAAGCGCGTGCGCGGGGCTACACGGCGAGCCGTTTTTCATTCAATGTGAAGGAAGGGCGGTGCCCGGAGTGCGATGGGCAAGGCTCGATCCACGTCGAGATGGCGTTCCTCCCGGATGTCGACATCCCGTGCGAGACCTGTAACGGAATGCGCTTTACGCCGGAGACGCTCGCGGTCCGTTGGCAGGGCCTGAACGCCGGAGAGCTGCTGCAGCTCGAGGTGTCGGAAGCGGTGGAAGTGTTCTCCCCGGTCAACAAGCTGCGAAAGCCACTCGAGCTTCTGAACGAGCTGGGTCTCGGATACCTCCACCTCGGCCAGCCTTCCAACACATTGAGCGGGGGTGAGGCGCAGCGCATCAAGCTGGTGTCGGAGCTCGCAACAGGTCTCAACACAGGTCCGACCCTCTACGTGATGGACGAACCGACCACGGGCCTCCACCGAGACGACGTGGATCGCCTTCTCGGCGTGCTTGACCGCCTCGTGCAGCGAGGCGATACCGTCGCCGTCATCGAGCACCACCCCGACGTGATGCACGCTGCGGACTGGATCATCGACCTCGGCCCCGAGGGCGGCATCCACGGCGGCAAGGTCATCGCCCAGGGCACCCCCGAAACAATCGCCAAACGCAAACGAAGCCACACAGGCCACGTCCTCAAGGGGACATGAGCCCCCTCTAAAACCCCTTTCATTCCAGGCGCTTGCAGCCCTAAACGCGCACTTTCTGTTCTCCGCTGCGACGGCATCAAGCGTGGAGGGAAAGTGCGCGTTTGGGTTCGTAACCGCCCGATATGACTGGAGGTTTCGGGGGGCTGCGTGTCCCCTTGTTAGAGTTGGGTGAGGTCGGGGCCGGCCCAGAGGGGGGGGGCGAGCTGGGCTTGGAGGTCGGCGGCGGTGAGGCCGTGCAGGATCTCTCGGACGCGGAGGCCTTCACGGGTGAAATCGAAGACTGCGAAGGGGCAGATCAGGCGAGCGACCGGAACGGGGCATGATTCGGTGGCGTGGACGGTGCGCTCGAGTTGATCGAGGTCGTCCGCACTCATGGCGACCACACGCCGCGCGCGCAGGTCCACGTCCGTCATCGACCCGCATTCGCTCGCATCGACGAACGCAAGCGCCGGCGCCGCACCACCGATCTCGCGGCCCGCGGCTTCAAGCGCGCTCCGAAGCCCCTGAGGCAAGCCTTCGCCGAACCAAGCCGGCTCGCCTTCGCACTCACGCGCCGCGCGCGTTAGTACTCGCTCGACGTTAGCTGCGTGCTTGGGCGATGGCATCGGTGAATCGACGGAAGAGGTAGCGCGAGTCGTGCGGGCCTGCAGCAGACTCCGGGTGATACTGGACGCTGAACGCGCCAGTCTCGAGATGCTCGATCCCTTCGCAGGTTCCGTCGTTGAGGTGCAGATGCGTGAGCTCGCACTTGCCCTTCAAGGATTCGATGTCGACGCAGAAACCGTGATTCTGCGTCGTGACCTCGATGCGGCCAGTCTTGAGGTCTTTCACGGGCTGGTTGAGTCCGCGATGCCCGAACTTGAGCTTGTAGCTCGACCCGCCGAGCGCGAGGCTCATTAGCTGATGTCCAAGGCAGATGCCGAACATCGGACGCTGTCCCAACAGTTCCCGCACCGTGGCGATGCCTCCCGATACAGCGGCCGGGTCGCCAGGCCCGTTCGAGAGAAAGACGCCGTCCGGATCGAGGGCCAGAATGTCGGCCGCGCTCGCAGTCGCAGGCACCACTGTCACCTGGCATCCTTCGTCGACCAGGCATCGAAGAATGTTGAGCTTCACGCCGAAGTCCATCGCGACCACGTGCCACGGACGCGCGCCTTCGCGCGGCTGCGCCCAGACTCCGCTGCCCTCTGCCCACTCGTAGGCCTTCTCGGTCGTCACCTCGCCGGTCAGATTCTGCCCGGTCATTGGCGGCGCCGCCTTCGCCCGGTCGTGCAGAGTCGCGGGATCTTCGGTGCCGATGGCTGCCATCTGGGCGCCGACGTCCCGAATGTGACGCGCAAGCGTTCGCGTATCCACGCCGGTGATTCCGACGATACCGTTCCGCTCCAGATAGCCGTCGAGCGACTCCTTGGTCCGCCAGTTGCTCTCGACAGGGGAAAGCTCGCGAACGACGAATCCTCTAAGGGCAGGGGCCTTCGCCTCGCCGTCCTCGAGGTTGATGCCCGTGTTGCCAATCTGTGGCGCGGTCATCGTCACGATTTGCCCGCAGTAGGACGGGTCGGTCAGCACCTCTTCGTAGCCGGTCATCCCGGTCGTGAAGACTGCTTCGCCAGTCGTCGCCCCGTCGGCGCCGAAACTAGTGCCCGAGAATCGGGTTCCGTCTGCAAGTACGAGGTGCGCTTCTTTGGTCATGAATCAAGCTCGTAGACGACATTGCCACCGACGATGGTCATGATGGGCCTTCCCATCAGCTCCCGATCGAGCAGCGGCGTGTTGTGGGATTTGGAGCGTAGCGCTTCCCGTTCGAGAAGCCATCGGGCCTCCGGGTCGAGGACCGTCACGTCGGCCGGGCGCCCCACTTTCAACGTCCCTCCCTCGTAATCCGGAAGGAGTCGGGAAGGGGCGGTCGAAAGCGTTTCCACGAAGCGGAGCGGCTTGAGGACCCCGTCGCGAACCAACTGGAACATCGAGCCAATCGCCGACTCGAGCCCGTTGATACCCACCGACGCGGCTTCGAATTCGCAATCCTTTTCGAGGTCGGTGTGCGGCGCATGATCGGTCGCGATGCAGTCGATGGTGCCATCGGCGAGCGCCTCCAGGAGGGCCGCGCGGTCTTCTTCCTCGCGCAGTGGAGGGTTCACCTTGCAATAGGTATCGTAGCTGAGCAGCGCTTCGTCTGTGAAGAGGAGGTGATGGGGCGTGACCTCTGCCGATACTCGAAGCCCCCGCGACTTGGCCTCGCGGATCAAGCGCACCGCGCCCATGCTGGAGATGTGGGCGACGTGGTATCGCGCCCCGGTGGTCTCCGCGAGCACTAGGTCGCGTGCAACGATCACGTCCTCGGCAGCACGCGGCCAGCCACGAAGGCCGAGCTGAGTGGAGCGCGCGCCTTCGTGCATCTGGGCGCCTTCGGTCAGGTTGTGATCCTCGCAGTGTTGACTGACGAGCAGGTCGAACGTGCGCGCGTACTCCATTGCGTGACGCATGACCGCCGCGTTCATTACGCAGAGACCGTCGTCGCTGACTCCGATAGCACCGGCGTCGCGCATATCGGCCATCTCGGTGAGCTCGACGCCCTTTTGACCTTTCGTCACCGCGCCAAAGGGCAGCAGACGAGTCCCGCCGTGCTCCTCCGCCCGCGACATCATCATCTCGGTGATTGCGCGCGAGTCGTTCGTCGGTCGCGTATTGGGCATCGGGCAGACTGCTGTGAAGCCACCCGCCGCTGCCGCCGCGAGACCCGAGGCGATGTCTTCCTTGTACTCTTGGCCGGGCTCCCGAAGGTGCACGTGCAGATCGATGAATCCGGGACAGACCCAGCGACCCGAGACGTCACGAACGGAAACGTGCTCACTCGCCGTGTACGCAGCCCCCGCGTCGCGCCCCACGGCTGCGATGCGCCCGCCTTCGATCACGACGTCGGCAGTCTCGTCGAGCCCGCGAGATGGGTCGAGTACACGTCCGCCCCGCAGGACGATCACCTGCATCACCATAGCCGTCCGCGCTTACGGGACGGACCCAAACCAGTCAACCCGGTTAGCCAGCTCTGCGCTGCAGATCGTCTTCGTCGGCAGCAGCGGCGGCGACGGTGCCGACGGACGAGGAGAGCTTGTCGCGCTCCTTCTTGTCCCCCACACGCTTCTTCATCGTCATCACTTTGCGGTACACCGATGCGAAGTCCTTGTTGCGGGTGGCCATCGTTGGGTTTCCGCCGCGCAGGAGGGTTTGCAGTATGAATTCGAGAACCTGAATCTCGCCTTCGGAGAAGCTGTTGCTGATGCGCATGCGATCGGATCTATCACCGCATCGGGTGCATGACAATCCGTGACGTGAGATGTAGGGCCACAAGATGTCATAAGGTTTGGAGCTTTGCTTTGGAAACCCCTGAACTCAGTCAAGTTCCCGAAATGCCTATACTTCTATCAACGATCTACGGGCGCGCTACAGAACGCGGTCCATGGTTGACAAGCTAGGCGAGAAGAGGGGGTCGGGCGCGAGACTAGGAGTCCGCCGCCGTCACACGAACGATCTCGTCGATCGTGGTGACGCCCTGAACGACCTTGCCGAGCCCGGCCATGCGAAGCGTCGAGACTCCCTCGCGGATCATCTCGTCCTTGAGCTCGGCGGTCGAGCCACCTTGAAGAACGATTTCGCGCAGCCGCTCCGTGAACGGCATCACCTCATAGAGTGCGACTCGTCCCTTGTACCCGGTGTCGTTGCAGACCTTGCATCCGGTTCCACGAAACGCGACGACGTTCGGAATCTCGTTCTCTGGGAAGCCCACATCGAGAAGAATCTGCTCGTCGGTCGGCACCTGGACTTTGCACTCCTGGCAAATCTTACGCGCAAGTCGCTGCGCCAGCACCAAGTTGACGGAAGCGGTCACGAGGAACGGCTCGATGCCCATGTTCAAAAGACGGGTGACCGTACTTGGCGCATCGTTGGTATGAAGCGTCGACAAGACCAAGTGACCGGTCAACGCAGCCTTGACCGCAATCTCCGCCGTCTCGAAGTCTCGAATCTCACCGACCATGATGATGTCGGGGTCCTGACGTAGGAACGAGCGCAGTGACGCGGCGAAGTTCAGGCCGATGTCTTCGTGCATTTGCACCTGGTTGATGCCCATGAGGTTGAACTCGATGGGATCCTCGGCGGTGCTGATGTTGGTCTGGACGTCGTTCAAGTCCGACATCGCAGAGTAGAGCGTGGTGGTCTTACCAGAACCCGTCGGCCCCGTGACCAATACCATCCCGTATGGCTGGTGAATCGCGTCGCGGAAGTCGGAGAGTGGTTTCTGATCGAAGCCGAGCTTCGTCATGTCGAGCTGGAGGTTCGACTTGTCGAGGAGACGAAGCACGATCTTCTCGCCCCAAAGCGTCTGGACCGCCGAAACGCGATAGTCCATCTCCCGGCCCTTGCCGAGCTTCAACTTGATGCGTCCGTCCTGTGGCAATCGACGCTCGGCGATGTCGAGCGAGCTCATGATCTTGAGGCGTGAGGCGATCGCGTTCTTCAGCTTGATCGGAGGCGTCATCTCCTCGTGAAGGACGCCGTCCACTCTGTATCGAACTCGAAGTACGCGCTCGTACGGCTCGACGTGGATGTCGGACGCACCCTGCTTGATCGCATTGAGAAGAATCGCGTTGCACAGCCGAACGACCGGCGCGTCCTCGCTAGCGCGTTCGAGGTCGAGAAGGTTATCCTCATCGTCGAGTGTGGCGACTTCAATCTCGGACTCGTCGAAGCCCTCCATGATGTCGTCGTAAGAGATCTCCGGCTGCGCGTAGGCGCGCTCGAGTGCGGAGAGAATGGCACTCTCGGATGAGACGACCGGTTCCACGTTGTACCCGGTCAGGAACTTCACATCGTCGATCGCATTGAGGTTCGACGGGTCCGCCATCGCGACGATGAGCGAGCTCCCTGCTCGCGACACCGGAATGATCTTGTGGCGTTCGCAGACTTGAGGACTGATCAGTTTGAGGATCTCGCGGTCGATCTCGTACTCGGAGAGGTCGATCGATTGCACGCGGTACTGCTCACTCAGGAAGTCGGTGATCTCCTGGTCCGAAATGGCACCGAGCCGAGCCAGCGCGTAGCCGAGGCTGACGTTGTCATCCTTCTGCTGCTTCTGCGCCTCGCGAAGCTGCTCGAGGCTGATTCGTTTCTCGCGTACGAGAAGCTCGCCCAGTCTGTTTCTACTCATACTCGTGTGTTCCCTAACCGAAATACAGCGTTAGTATATTTATTCACAAATCTGGGCCAAACTCAAGTCATCGTGGGTATTTGGGGTCGAGCTTAGCCCAGGTGATGGAATCCCCGGAATTATGCGAGCGCCCTCACAGGCGGCAATGCGACCCCCTCGGGAGGAGCTATTTTGTCTGCTTTTCCAGTGCTTTTGAGGTGCCAGTCGCGCCGTTGACTTGCCGCTGCGAGGCGCTCGCGGTAGCCCGCGCAGGTGGCGAAGCCGAAAAAGCAAATCACCGCGGCCCCAAAGGATATCGGCGAGGCGCTCGAGGAAATCGAGCAGCCCAAGATGAACTGGAAGGTGCTCGGGCTCGTTGGGCTCGCGCTCGCGGTGCTCTGGGTCATCGCGGGCATTCTCCAGCCCAACATCGGCTACGTCGGCTTCATCGTCGCTGGCGTTCTGACGCTGGTCGCGCTCGGGTTCTTGATCTGGGTGTGGCGCCTGACGCGAAAGTCGGCGGACATCGCTGCCATCCTCAAGGGGGCGACGGACAAGGAAAGCCGCCTGGCGGCTCTCGAGCAGCTTCGAGCGCGGCAGACCCCAGGCGGGAAGGACGCGCTCAACGCCATCGCGCAGGCCCAACTCGTCGCCCAAGAAGACCCGAGCGAAGCGATTCGGGTTCTCGAGGCGATCGATCTCAAGAAGGCTCCCGCGATGGTGCAGGACGACGTTCGCGCCAACCTGGCGATGTTCTACTTGATGACGGGGAGAGCGCGTGATGCGCGGGAGCTCGCCAACGAGATCCGCCTCGACCGACAGCCGCAGGCAAGGGCGAAGGCGATGTACGCCGCGGTCGTGGCCGAATCGTTCGCACGCACGGGAAGCCCAGAGGAAGCAAGGAAGCTGCTCGAGACCTACGATCCGAAGGACAAAGAGTTTGGTCAAGTCTCGGGGATGTTGCTTCGCGCCCAAGTCTACACGTACACGGCGACCAAGAAACGAGGACGCGCTCGCGAAGCGATGGAGCAACTGCTCGAGGTCGACCCCAACATGGTCGCCGCTTTCGTCCAGAAAGGACAGCGCCCAGAGCTGACGCGTTTGGCCAAACAGGTCCTCGCCGGTGCGGGCGCTCTGCCCAAGCCAAAGATGCGTGTTCGTACGCGATAGACCGTGAGCGAACGCACCTGGACCATTCGCGACGTCCTCGACTGGGCCACGAAGGACTTCGAGGCGCGAGGCATCGAGAGCCCGCGCTTGGATGCGGAGCTCATCGTTGCCAACGCACTCGGCATCGATCGAATCGGTCTCTATCTCGACCTGGGCCGCCCGCTTCTCGAGGCCGAGCGAAGCGCGATTCGCCCGTTGGTCATGCGCCGTCGCGACCGTGAACCGGTCGCCTATATCCTCGGGTACCGAGACTTCTACGGCCGCCGCTTCGAGGTCACATCCGACGTGCTGATTCCTCGTCCTGACACCGAGACCCTCATCGAGCACGCGCTCCGCCTGATCCCTTCTGATTCGGGGAGCCGGGTCATCGACGTGGGAACTGGAAGCGGAGCGATTGCCATCACCATCGCAGCAGAACGACCGCTCGCCGAAGTGACCGCGACGGACATCTCCGAGCGCGCGCTCGCAGTAGCCGCTAGGAACGCAAGCGCGCTCGATGTAGGCGAGCGGATTCGGTTCGAGCATGCGGACCTGTTCGATTCGAAAGGCCCCTTCGACTTCGTTCTATCGAACCCGCCCTACATCTCAGCGGCAGATCTGAAGGGGCTCGAGGCTGAGGTGCGGGTCCATGAGCCGAACACGGCGCTCCAAGGCGGTGACGACGGACTCAACGTCGTTCGAGCATTGATCGCGGAGGCCGGCTCAGCGACGACGCGGGGCGCGCAGATCCTCATGGAAATCGGCGCGGGGCAGGCGCCCGACGTCGCGTCGATCGCGGAGCACTCGACGAACTGGAAGCACGTCGAGACCTACCAAGACATAAATCGCATCGAGCGCGTGGTTCACCTTCGGCGGACCTGACGGAGCCAGAGCTCGCTGAACGCAAGACCGACCGCCAATAGGAGCAGCCAAGGCGTGAGAGGCTGTTCGGTGCCCTTCGATGCGTCTTCGACCGATTCTGCCGTATCCCCTCGCGTCTCGGGCGGATCCGTCGCGAGCAGGTCACTCTCCTCGGCAGGGGCGTCGACGACGAACGCGAACCGCTCACCATTGACGCCATTGACCAGCACGCGATAGGCGCCGATCTCCGAGGTTTCGCGGAAAGCCACTCGGTCCGCCTCCGGCAGGTCCACCGTGCGGCCTGTCGGCGTCACGACCTGAATGCGTTGACTGCTCGTCGAACCAGGGAGCGACACCGCTCCATATGGCGTCACCGAATGCTGAGAGCGTCCGGCCAGGCGCTCTAGCGCCCCAAGGACGAACGGGACGAAGACCGGTTGATAGGGAAGGTCGGTCCACGCATCGTCAATCGTCGTGGCGAACATCGCGACTCTTCCGCTTCGGTAGCGGTGTTCGACCATCGCCGGAGCCCCGTCGCTAAAGCGTGCCGTTACGACCGCATCGAGCGCGGTCTCTGCGATCGGAGTTCGGGCCACCACTTTTGCCTGGTCGAGCTCGGGCAAGGCGTCCGAGCTCAACGATAGGGGACGATCTTCGGTCCGCGTGGCCGTGTAGCGAGCCGGAAGCAGCTCCCGAAGCACGCTCCCATAGACTCGCGGGTTGATGCGGTCACCGGCCGTGATCCAAAGGCTTCCGCCACCGCCGACGAATCGCTGGATGAGCGGCAGCCACTTTTCATCGAGAGTCGCATTCGCCAGCACGAGCACGTCCGATCGGATGATCGCACTCTCCGAAAGGTCTTGCGCGTCGAGCGTTTCGACGGCGAATGAGCGGCCGATGCGCGGTGCGACGTCGAGCGCATGTGCGATGAAGGCTGTCTCGCGCTTCCGCGGATCGGGATGCGGGTCTCCATCCACTAGTAGAACGTGGATGGTGTCCGACCCGAGCAGCACGCCTCGCACGTTGTCCGCCGGCAACACGTCGTCGGGATCGAGCCGAAGCTCGACCACCGCATCGCTCGGACCGCCTTGGATCGAGAGCTTGGCCTCGCCCCGACCATCGCCCCAGTCGATTGGAACGCGCTGGGTCTCCTGCCCCCGCTCCCGCAATCGAACCCGCTGCTCGGCTCGAGTGTTCGAGCCTTCCACCTGTACGTCGAGACGAAGACCGCCTGGCGCGGCCCGCTCCCCGCTGACCTCCACCGTCGAGATTCTGCGATTGTCCGGGTTCGAGCTCGCGACCTGCTGGAACGCGACACGCACGCCGCGTGTCGGCCACTCACAATCCTCGGCCTTGGCGCCGGGGGTGAAATCCGAAACGACCAGCAAGCGTCGATCCGGAAGCTCACTTTCGAGAAGAAGCTCGGTCGCGGTCCGCGCGGCCGCGCACAAGGCGCCCGCGCGCGTCGACCTCGGTTCGAGCTCACCCAGGGCGTCTCGCACGACGTTCAGCTCGACGCTCCGTCTTACCCAGACCCGAGGCGGCTCTCCCGCTAACACAAGAGATACTTCCGACCCCTCTGGCATCCGGCGCAGTTGGTCGATCGCAACCTCCGCCGCTCGCTCGATGAGCGTCTGGCCCTCGTCCATCGCGGCCATCGAAAGGGAATCGTCGAAGACCAGCGCAAGGGCGTGCTCGCGATCGAGCAGGTTCGACTGGACGACTCGGAACGGGGCGGCGGCCGCCAGGGCCAGAGCGGCTACCAGCGCCACCCGTAGTGCCAATAGAAGCGCGTCCACCAATCGAAGGCGCGACGCCCGAGTCGCCTGGATTCGATGTAGAAACGCAATCGTCGGGAGGGTCTGCTGCGGGAGCTTCTGTCGCCGCAGAAGATGGGCGGCGATGGGAATCCCCACCGCAAGCAGCCCGACCAACACCCATGGAAGACCAAAACCCATGACTCACCGATCGCGAAGAAGCTGCAACAAGACGTGCTCTGGCGGGGTGTCCGTGCGGGCGAGCATGTAGCGAGCTCCGCCCGCCACGACTCGCCGTTGACTGGTTTCGAGAAAGGCATCGATGGCCTCCCGATAGCTGCGTCGAATCCCTTTGGGGTCGACCTCGACGAACGGTTCTCCCTCGAGACCTTCGAAGCGCATCGGCTGCTCATACGGCAATTCGATCTCGGCAGGGTCCATCACATGGAGAACGACGGTCTGATGGCCTCGCGCCTGGATGCGGGCCACCGGCTCGAGGGCGTCTTCGCTGAGGTCGAGCAGGTCGCTCGCGATCACGACCAATCCCATGCGGCCAGCGTGTTCGTTGAGCTTGTCGAGTGAGGCATGAAGCGCGGTCGTGCCAGAGCTCGCGGAAGGCTGCGCGAGAAGACGCATGAGATAGTCGAGGTGTGCCGGACCGGAGCGGGCCGGGATCCGGTCGCGGATCGCGTCGTCGAACGTGATGAGGGACACGGCATCGCCTTGTCGCGTCAACACGTAGGCCAGTGCTGCGAGCAGGGTCGCTGCGTAGTCCAGCTTGCTGACGTCGCCGCTCCCCCAGTGCATGGAGGGGGACACATCGAGGGCGAGCGTCCCGCGGAGCTGTGTCTCGTGCTCGAAGTGTTTGATCGTATATCGATCGGAACGGGCGTACGCGCGCCAATCGATCAAACGGGGATCATCGCCGGGGCGGTAGGCGCGGTGCTCTTTGAAGATGGCGCTGGCCCCGCGGTGTGGGCTTCGATGCATCCCCGCAAGGAGTCCATCGACGGTTCGTTTCGATCGGAGCGTGAGGCCGGCAAGTCGAGCTGCCAGCTCCGGCTCGAGCGCGCGGGTCACGGTTCGATGCTTCGCTTGATGTCCGCGATGACGTCCGCGGCCCCGACACCTTCAGCCTCGGCCCGGAAGTTCATCACGAGCCGGTGCATGAGCGTTGGCTCGAGGAGCGCCCGCACGTCATCGACCTCCGCCGCGTAGCGGCCGTGCAGCACGGCGCGCGCCTTTGCGGCGATGATCAGACCTTGGCTGGCACGCGGACCCGCCCCAAAAGCGACGTTTCTGCGAACGAGCTCGGATGCGCTGCTCTCTTCCGGACGCGACGCTCGAACGAGCGAGACCGCATGTTGGACCACGTGGTCTGCGACCGGAACTCTAGGGATCAGGTCCTGAAAGCCGATGATCTCCGCGGCTGACAGGACAGGCGTGATGGTGGTCGTCATCGGTGCGGTGGTGCGCTTGACGATTTCGACCTCTTCTTGCGGACTCGGATAGCGAACGTCGATCTGGAACAAGAACCGGTCGAGCTGCGCCTCCGGGAGAGGGTAGGTTCCCTCCTGTTCGATCGGGTTCTGGGTCGCGAAGACGAGGTAGGGCTGCTCGAGAGCGTAGGTGTTTCCGCTGGCCGTCACTTGCCCCTCAGCCATCGACTGAAGTAGCGCCGCCTGCGTCTTTGGTGGCGCGCGGTTCACTTCATCCGCGAGCAGGATGTTCGTGAACACCGGGCCTGGTATGAATCGGAAGTGGCGCTTGCCCGTCGACGCGTCGTCCTCGAGAACGTCGGTCCCCGTGACGTCACTGGGCATCAGGTC
>Ga0316194_10000628_pt1 | contig 23351 bp, 28 predicted proteins | sample CroRivsedime1_MG_FD_204936 | JGI IMG/M metagenome (GOLD analysis project Ga0316194, IMG submission 204936) | Coastal sediment microbial communities from Maine, United States - Cross River sediment 1 | ecosystem: Environmental > Aquatic > Marine > Coastal > Sediment | place: USA: Maine...
TCCAGCGGCTGCTTATTCTGGGCCAGGGTCCGGTAATTGATGTCGATGAGGTGGAGGATGTGCTACAAAACGTCAGTGATACAGCTGATGCCGGTAAATCCAGCGCCACCCTGCCGCTGGATCTGCCTTTGCGTGAGGCGCGCGAACAGTTTGAGAAAGTCTATCTTCAGCACCAGCTGCAGGAAGTCGGAGGCAGTGTGGGCAAACTGGCCAAGCGTGTCGGCATGGAACGTACCCACCTGTATCGTAAACTGCGCGGGCTGGGTATCGATTTCAAAAAAGGTGGAGATTAATCCCTATGTCGTGCCAGGGCGGTCGTTTCAAGTGAGCCTTGTTCTCAGGATCGAATCCATCATGCAGCACAGTGGCTAGCCGGGCAGTGCCAAAATGAAAATAATCATCCTCGGGGCCGGGCAGGTTGGTTCGTCAGTAGCGCAGAATCTCGCCAGCGAGGCCAATGATATTACCGTCGTCGACAACCGCCCCGAAGTTCTGCGTGATCTACAGGATCGCATCGATATTCGCACGGTCTGCGGGCCGGCGTCTCATCCAGAGATTCTTACACGCGCAGGTGCCGAAGACGCAGACATGATTCTGGCTGTTACCAACAGCGACGAAACCAACATGATCGCCTGTCAGGTGGCGTATACCCTGTTTCATACGCCTATCAAGGTTGCGCGGGTACGCTCCCAGGCATATCAGCAGCACCCGAAACTGTTTTCTCAGGACGCCTTGCCGGTTGACGTAATTATCAGCCCTGAACAGCTGGTGACTGATTATATCAAGAGGCTCATTGACCGGCCCGAGGCCCTGCAGGTTCTGGATTTTGCAGGTGGTCGGGTGCAGCTGGTCGCGGTGCGCGCGCTTCGGGGTGGGCCGCTGGTGGGCCAGGAGCTGCGGGAGTTGCGCCAGCATATGCCCGGTGTCGAGGTGCGTGTGGCCGCCATCTTCCGTCGCGGCAGCCCCATTCTTCCCGAAGGAAATACTGTTATCGAGGCCGATGACGAAGTGTTCTTCCTTGCGGCGCGCAAGCATATACGTGCAGTAACCAGTGAGTTGCGCAATCTGGAAAAGCCAGTCAAGCGGGTAATGATTGCTGGTGGAGGCAATATCGGCCTGCGCCTGGCGGAATCAATCGAAGACCATTACCAGGTCAAACTGATTGACTGCAATTCAGAAACCACCCGGATATTGTCAGAGTCGCTGGACAAGACCATTGTGTTGCTGGGCGACGCTGCTGATGAAGAATTGCTGCTCGAGGAAAATATTGAAAACACAGATGTATTCTGTGCACTTACCAACGATGAAGAGGCCAATATCCTGTCCTCAATGCTCGCCAAACGTCTGGGAGCACGCAAGGTCATGTCGCTGATTAATCGCCCCGCCTACGTGGACCTGGTACAGAGCGATATTATCGATATTGCGGTTTCACCTCAGCAGGCCACCATTGGCAGCCTGTTGACGCATGTGCGGCGTGGTGATGTGGCTGCGGTGCATTCCTTGCGGCGTGGCGCCGCAGAGGCTATCGAGGCTGTTGCGCACGGTGATAACAAGAATTCAAAGGTTGTAGGCCGTTCTGTGGATGAGGTGACGCTGCCGCCTGGCACGACTATCGGCGCCATTGTGCGCGGAGAGCAGGTCATCATTGCCCACCACGATACGGTGATCGAGACTGAGGATCACGTGATTCTGTTCCTGGTGGACAAGCGTCACATTCCGGATGTGGAGCAACTTTTCCAGGTCGGTGTTACGTTTTTCTGACCCGACCATGAACTTCGGCACTGTACAACGCATCCTGGGCCTGTTGCTGATGGTATCAAGCAGCACCATGTTGCCTCCCCTGATACTGGCATGGTGGTTTGACGACGGCAGCCAGACGGCCTTTTCCACAGCGTTGCTTGCCGTGCTTATAGCCGGTGCACTGTGCTGGTACCCGGTCAGGGCGCAGCGCCGGGAACTGCGGGTGCGCGACGGGTTCGTGGTGGTTACCCTGTTCTGGGTGGTACTGGCCCTGGTTGGCGCGACCCCCTTTGCACTGGCCGATAAGCCGCATATGGGTTTTACCGATGCCATTTTTGAGGCTACATCGGGTCTTACTACCACAGGTGCAACTGTCATTACCGGCATCGATCGCTTACCCTTGTCCATACAGTTTTATCGACAGGAACTGCAGTGGCTGGGCGGCATGGGCATCATCGTGCTTGCCGTAGCCGTGCTGCCCATGCTGGGTATCGGGGGTATGCAATTGTATCGGGCGGAAACACCGGGCCCGATGAAAGACAATAAGCTTACGCCACGTATCACAGAAACAGCCAAAGCGCTCTGGTACATCTACCTGGGGCTGACTGTCAGCTGTGCGGTAGCCTACTGGATTGCGGGAATGAGTGTGTTTGATGCCATATCGCACAGCTTTTCGACAGTGGCCATAGGCGGGTTTTCGACACACGATCTGAGTATCGGTTACTTCCAGAGCCCCGCCATTGAAACAGTAGCGGTGGTATTTATGCTACTGGCTGGTGTTAATTTCTCGCTGCATTTTGTCGCCTGGCGTTCGATGAACCCGTTGACCTATTTCCGTGATTCTGAATTCAAGGCGTACATTACGGTGCTGGGGGTAGCGGCAGCGATAACGGTGTCTTACCTGTATCTGGGTGGCATATTCGAGAATTTCAGCGATGCACTTCATCATGGTGTATTCCAGGCCGTGTCCATTGGGACAACGACAGGCTTTACCACCGCCGCCTATTTCCACTGGCCAGGCTTCCTGCCGGTGATGCTGCTGTTTACCAGTTTTATCGGCGGTTGCGCCGGATCGACCGGCGGCGGTATGAAGGTTATACGTTTTCTGCTGTTGTTCAAACAGGGGATGCGCGAAATCAGCCGGTTGGTACACCCCAGTGCGCAGATACCGGTAAAGGTTGGCAATAAAGCCATGCCGGAGCGCGTAGTTGAGGCGGTGTGGGGCTTCTTCGCCATCTATGTGGGCTGTTTTACTATTATGATGCTGGCGCTGCTGGCAACCGGGCTGGATCAGGTAACGGCATTCTCTGCAGTCGCCGCATGTCTTAATAACCTGGGCCCGGGGCTCGGCGAGGTAGGCTTCCACTACGGCGACATCAATACGACGGCGAAGTGGGTTTTGAGTCTCGCAATGATTCTGGGGCGCCTGGAAATATTCACCTTGCTGGTATTGCTGTCCCCCGCATTCTGGCGGCGTTGATGTCCTATCCGGACGTCATGCACTTGCCCGCATGGGTGGTCTGGCTGGCACAGGATGCGGATGGCGTCTGGTGGGGCTATGAGACCGAACCACTGCAGTTCCATGGCGGCTGGTACGAGAACGAGGTAGGTCGGAGTCTGCGAGTGGCGGATGGAGAGGCCAATGCGAGTTGGCGCGGGACATTGTGCAGGGTGCGATGATTGCAACCCGCAAATACTGGCGTCGGCAGGCTGGTATAATAAAAATCCCACGATCAAGGCATTGGTATAAAAAAATAAATATTAATTCCCACAAATAAAATTATCCGTTTATAATATTATTGAAGTGGGTATTTATATTAATAATTAGCACGAAATATTGGTTATAGTGGTAATTAATCACTATAACCTTGCTCGATATTCCAGGCACCGCTGAATTATTGTCAGTTGGTAGCGCATGGAGTGATGCGCATTGGCCGGTTTAAGCAAACAGCTATACTGTCTGTAACACCCGACACCCGCTGAGGAAAAAGCCATGGAAGAAGTTAAAACACTATCCCCTAAAGCTGCCTGGCAGCTCATGCAGGATAATCCGCGTGCGGTAATGGTAGACGTGCGTTCAGATATGGAATATCTGTTTGTCGGACACCCGCAGGGTGCGATTCATATTCCCTGGATTGACTATCCAGACTGGAAACTGAACGAAAATTTTGTCACCGAAGTACGCAAGCTGGTTCTGGGCGGTATTTGTCATGACAACCCCGATTCCGGGGTTCCGCTACTGCTCATTTGTCGCAGCGGAAAACGTTCTCTGGAAGCCGGTAATATTTTGATTAAAGAAGGATTTTGTGATGTTTTTAACGTCGAGGAAGGCTTTGAGGGAGAGTTGGACGATCATCACCACAGGAGCACTGTGGCGGGCTGGCGATTCCACGGATTACCCTGGGAACAATGTTGAATCAGTTATACAACTGACCTAAATAAGCAGCCAATTGTTTGACCCTGTAAAAATGCATTCATATAATCAGGTTCCGGGTGCCACCCCCTGCCACTCTGTCCAGATTTGCGTTTTGCTTGAAGCCTACGTATCTCAGGGCGATGGTGCTGATCCTGTTGGGGTACGGGTGTGTCCCTGATTGAAGACACATCTTGCTAAACTCACAACTACCCGTAGATAAACGGCTAGGAGGAAATATATATGTCGTCAACAGCAGAAAGCATGAATCAGACGCAGATGGATGAGTGGCTGAACAAGAAACTAGACGAAGTGCTGCCAACCAAGCTGCAGGAAATCGATGAGGCGCGTACGCCTGCCATCTCGATTATTGCTACCAAGGGTACGCTGGACTGGGCCTATCCTCCCTTTATCCTGGCATCCACCGCAGCTGCTCTGGGGTGGGATTCGTCAATCTTCTTTACCTTCTACGGCCTGTTGCTGCTGAAGAAGGAAATCAACGTAGACGTCAGCCCGTTGGGTAACCCGGCTATGCCAATGAAAATGCCCTTCGGTCCACAGTGGTTTCAGGGTTTCGACTGGCCAATGCCCAACCTGCTGATGGGGGGTGTGCCTGGATTTGAGAAAGTGGCTACCGGCCTGATGAAGAAGACCTTCAAGAACAAGGGTGTGGCGACGGTCGATGAACTCCGTGAGCTGTGCATTGAAGCTGATGTCAAAATGTATGCCTGCCAGATGACCGTGGATGTGTTCGGATTCGAACAGAACGAGTTCATCGACGGACTGGACTTTGTGGGTGCAGCTTCATTCCTGCCCATGGCGAGGACGTCTGACGTCTGTCTGTTTATCTAGCCTCAGCACCTCGCAGTTTAAAAAGGCGTGCCTGGCACGCCTTTTTTTATGCCAGAATGAAACCTATGCGAAGTTTGTATCCTGCAATACAGCCCTATGTGCGGCATACCCTGGAAGTGGATCCGCTGCATCAGCTTTATGTTGAGGAATGCGGCAATCCCGGTGGAATTCCCGTGCTGTTTGTTCACGGTGGGCCCGGCGGTGGTTGTGAGGCGTATCACCGCCAGTTCTTCAATGCTGACCTGTACAGAATAATCCTGTTCGACCAGCGGGGCTGCGGACGTTCACTGCCGCACGCCGAGTTGGAAAGAAATACCACGGCGGAGCTGCTGGCCGATGTGGAGGTAATCCGGGAGCAGCTAGGGGTTGATCGCTGGCTGGTTTTTGGCGGCTCCTGGGGGTCGACGCTGGGCCTGCTGTACGCAGAGGCCTATCCGGAACGCGTTCACGGCCTGGTGCTGCGCGGGATTTTTTTGTGCCGTAAGCAGGACATCAGCTGGTTCTACCAGGACGGCGCCTCACGCCTGTTTCCGGATTACTGGCAGGATTTTGTTGCTCCGGTTGATCCGGCTAAGCGTAGTGACCTGGTAAAGGCCTACTACGAGTTACTGACAGGTCCTGATGAGGTGACCCGGCTGGCGGCAGCCAGAACATGGTCAATATGGGAGGGGCGAACATCCACCCTGCATAGCAAGCCGGAGTTGATGGAACATTTCGGTAGCAGTCACGTGGCATTGAGTATGGCGCGCATAGAGTGTCACTATTTTTTGCACGATGCCTTTATACAGGCCGATCAGATTCTGCAACAGGCGGAGCGTCTGCGCGGCATTCCCGGAGTCATCGTACACGGTCGTTATGATGTGGTGTGCCCGGTAGATCAGGCCTATGCACTGCACCAGGCCTGGCCGGAATCCAGGCTTACCATTGTGCCAGGTGTAGGTCACAGCATGGCTGATCCAGCGATGGTGGATGCCCTGATTCGGGCGACTGACGGGTTTGCAGAGCGGTTGGCGTGATCGCCTTGCTACAACGTGTGACCCGGGCCTGGGTCGATGTCGATGGGTCCCGTACCGGTGAAATAGGCGCCGGACTGATGGTTTTGCTGGGTGTCGAACGTGGCGATGGAATTGTGCAGGCCGATCGCCTGCTGGAACGGCTGCTCGGGTACCGCGTATTTGCTGACAGTGAGGGACGCATGAATCTCAGTGTTGCCGACACGGGTGGCGGCTTACTGCTGGTTCCGCAATTCACGCTGGCAGCGGATACCCGCAACGGTAAGCGTCCGAGCTTTACTTCAGCGGCCGAGCCTGGAGAGGGTAGACGCTGGTTCGATTACTTTGTCGAGCAGGCCCGGATGCGACATGATCCGGTAGCGTCTGGATGCTTCGGTGCAGATATGCAGGTTGGGCTTGTAAACGATGGCCCGGTTACATTCTGGTTGCAGGTTTCACCCTGACGGCTTGCTAGCGGTGTCCCTTAATCTGATCGCAGGGCCTCTGGAAGTAGCAGGTCAGCGCGCAGGTGCCCGAAGTCAGTAGCCAGAACATGAAGAAGCCGATGCTGTAGACGCCCATGCGGCTGATATCCACATATCCGGTCAGCATGGTCAGATCGAGCGGGTCAAAAGCTGTGAAAAACAGCCCGGTGGCAATGCCTGAAGTGAGAAACGATGGCCAGAGTACGGCAATGATACGCTGAATAAGGGGGATTTCCGGCGTATGGCTCTGAATGGTTGGCTCAGTGCTGACGTTCATGAGTATGCCTCTGACAGCGGGTTAATCACCCTGCCAATACTATAGGTATCACACCGGCCAAGTCCAGATGCAGAGGTCTCAGCGTGCATTGGTCAGATAAGCCTGGAACGGGCCGTCGAGCGTCAGCCGGGCGCCAATCTCCCAGCTGTGGTCGTCACTCTGCAGGCGCAGATTCCAGGCGCCGTTTGCGAGCTCCGGCAGCTCAGCATGGTAACGTCCGTCAGCCTGGCTCCGCATAATCACCTCGCGGTCCAGCTCGGCACGTGTTACGTGAATAAATTGCAGAATGACGCTGTCATTCGTAACCGGCGCGGTGGCACTCAGCTTGAGGCTCAGCTGCCTGCCGTCGCTACGCAGCAGAGCGTTAAGCTCCATATCGCGCGCCGCTGTCTGACGATGAATCTGGCGGTTAATAGCCAGACCTTCCTTGTAATAATCATCCACCACCAGTGCGTTGGGGCTCTGTAGCGCAAGGATAAGGGTGGCGATACCGCCGAACACGGCGCTGGCCGGTAGTGCGATCAGAAACCAGGGCCAGGCCTGGCGATACCAGGGGCGTTGCGCAGGGGTGGCACTGTGTTCATACATGATGGGCTTACCTCGACATGACCGGGCCCAGGAAACGGGCTTTTCTGCTGCCGGTCAGAGTGGGATCGTCCTCTGCAGTGAGGATGAAATCAATCTGGTTGGCGGCACGCTTGAGTTGTACCGGGTCAACTTGTACCGAGACCGCCAGGCTGGCTACTTCGCCGGCAGGTACCTCGACCAGGGGCGCGGGCATCACCAGTTGCAGGTCGTCCAGCCCTGATTCTGCACCCGAGACCGTCACCCGGTAGTGGCGTGCGCGCTCGCCCATGTTAATGATCTTCAGTATGTAGACATTCTCTACCAGTCCCTGCGGGGTTTCGCGGTACAGGGTGTTACGATCGCGGATCACGTCCAGTTGCAACGGTGTACGCGCACTGATGGCATAAATCAGGCCAAGACTCAGCACCAGAAGCAGAATCGTATACATGATGGTGCGTGAGCGTATTATGCGGGTTGGTCGGCCGGCCATGGCGTTCTCGGTTGTATAGCGCACCAGACCCTTGTTGTAACCCATTTTGTCCATCACCTGGTCACATACATCGACACAGGCGGCGCAGCCGATGCACTCGTACTGCAGGCCGTCGCGGATATCGATGCCGGTCGGGCATACCTGCACGCACAGGGTGCAGTCGACACAATCCCCCAGTCCGGCCTGGCGCGGGTCGACGCTCTTTTTGCGCGATCCACGCGGATCGCCGCGCTGTTCGTCATAGGCAATAACCAGGGTGTCGCGGTCGAACATGGCACTCTGAAAACGCGCATAGGGGCACATATAGATGCATACCTGCTCGCGCATCCAGCCGGCGTTGCCGTAGGTGGCGAAGCCGTAAAAAAATACCCAGAACGTTTCCCAGGGGCCGAGGTTGAAATCAATCATTGCGACTGTCAGGTCGCGAATCGGTGTGAAATAGCCGACGAAGGTAAAACCGGTATAGAGAGAAAACACTATCCAGACAAAGTGTTTGGTAGCTTTGATACGAAACTTGGCTGGCGTCATGCCGCCCTTGTCGCGTTTGATCTGCTGGTTGCGTGAGCCTTCTATCTTGCGCTCGATCCAGAGGAAAATTTCAGTCCACACAGTTTGCGGGCAGGCGTACCCGCACCACAGGCGGCCCGCAAGTGAGGTGACATAGAACAATGCCAGCGCAGCAATGACCAGCAGCCAGGCAAAATAAAAGAAGTCCTGCGGCCAGAATGTCAGGCCGAAGATATAGAATTTGCGCGCTGGCAGGTCCAGCAGCACTGCCTGGTGTCCGTCCCAGGACAGCCAGGCAATACCATAGTACAGGCCCAGCAGCACAGCCACACCGAGGGTGCGCAGGCTGGCGAAAATTCCGTGTACCTCGCGTGGATAGACTTTTTTGTGACTGGCATACATGTCCTCCCCGGTGGAAGACCCGTCGGTCTCCACCGGGGAGGGTGGTAATGAACCTGCCTGCTCATCGGGCACGCCGGCTTGCTACCTGCTGGACAGACTGTAGATATAGGTTGCCAGCAGGTGTGCCTTGTCTTCACCCAGGAAGTCGCGGTGCGCTGGCATATGCCCGTTACGGCCATCATTGATGCTTTGCCTGATAACGCCGGCAGAAGCACCATACAACCAGCTGCTGTCGGTCAGGTTTGGTGCGCCCAGCGCTGTGTTGCCGGTGCCATCTGCGCCGTGGCATGCAGCACAGTAAGTTGCAAAGTGCGCCGCTCCGGCAGCGGCCTTTTCGGTATCGGCATCACGCCCGTTCAGGCTCATTACGTAGGCGGTTACTTCGTCCACACCCTTGTCATTGAGCACCGCACCCCAGGCCGGCATGACACCGTTACGGCCATCAAGAATGCTTAGCTTGATGGTATCGGGCTCCCCACCGTACAGCCAGCTGTTGTCACTCAGGTTGGGAAAACCGGGACCGCCTCCGGCATCGGAGCCATGACAGCCGGCACAGTAGTTAACGAACAGTCGCTGACCCATCTTCAGGGCACCGGGATCAGCAGCCAGCTGGGCAATGGGAGTCCCCGCATACTTTGCAAACAGTGGCCCATAGGTGTCCTGCGCGGCCTGCATCTCCTTTTCATAGGCGTTCTGGTCAGTGTAGTTGAGGGTCCCGCGCCAGGTACCGAGGCCCGGATAGAGTACCAGGTACACGGCCGAGAAAATCATGGTGATGTAGAACAGCCACAGCCACCAGCGCGGCAGCGGATTGTTATACTCGGCCAGTGTCCCTTCATCCCAGCTGTGCCCGGTGGTATCGCCCGCTTCGGCTTCACCGTGCCGGGGTTTGGCGGTCCAGCGGATCAGCCACCAGCAGGCAAGAATATTGCCGACGGTAAGAACGATGATCCAAATATTCCAGAAATTACTGGTAAAACTGAAATCATTGACAGTCATGGCTAACACCCTTGCTGTGTTGGTCGATGTTATCGTCCGCGAACGGCAGGTTCGCGGCCTCATCAAATGAACGTTTGCGCTTGCTGCTCCAGGCCCAGATACACACGCCAACAAAGGCAACCAGGGCCAGCGCCGTAAAGATTCCGCGCAGTGTGTTTATATCCATGCTGCTTACCTCCGTGACGAGATGACAGTGCCGAGGTTCTGCAGGTAGTCGACCAGTGCATCGAGCTCGGTCTTGCCCTGCACTGCTGCTGTGGCGCCTGCAATGTCAGCGTCAGTGTACGGAACGCCCAGGGTACGCATGGCTTCCAGCTTTCTGGGTGTCAGCTCGCCATCCAGCACGCTCTCCGCCAGCCATGGAAAGCTGGGCATATTGGACTCCGGTACCACGTCGCGCGGATTCATCAAATGCACACGGTGCCAGTCGTCACTGTAACGACCGCCCACACGGGCCAGGTCCGGACCGGTACGCTTGGAACCCCACTGGAAGGGATGGTCGTAGACGAATTCACCGGCAACTGAATAGTGACCGTAACGCTCGGTCTCGGCCCTGAACGGACGGATCATCTGCGAGTGGCACAGGTAGCAGCCCTCGCGGATATAGATATCGCGTCCTTCCAGTTGCAGGGCTGTATAAGGCTGCAGTCCTTCAACCGGCTCGGTGGTGCTCTTCAAAAAGAACAGTGGGACAATTTCAACCAGCCCGCCAACACTGATGACCAGCAGGATCAGTATTGCCATCAGGCCGATATTTTTTTCGACAACGTCATGACTCATATCAGCTCTCCAAATCAGGCCGTTTGCGGAACGGGGGCGTCTACCGGGCGTGCGCCGGAGATGGTTTTAGCGACATTCCAGGCCATCAAAAGCATGCCGGCGAGGAACACGGTGCCACCCAGGAAACGAACAAAGTAGAACGGATACATGGCCTGCAACGATTCAACAAAGCTGTAGGTCAGCGTACCGTCATCGTTGATGGCTCTCCACATCAGGCCCTGCATGATGCCGGCTATCCACATGGCGACGATGTACAGCACCACGCCGATCGTGGACATCCAGAAATGCCAGTCGATCATCTTGATCGAGTACATCTGTTCGCGGTCGAACAGTTTCGGTACCAGGAAGTAGATCGAGCCGATAGAGACCATTGCCACCCAGCCCAGTGCGCCCGAGTGTACGTGGCCGATGGTCCAGTCGGTGTAGTGGGACAGCGCGTTGACGGTCTTGATTGCCATCATCGGGCCCTCGAAGGTGGACATGCCGTAGAAAGACAGTGACACAATCAGGAACTTGAGGATGGGGTCGTCGCGCAGTTTGTGCCAGGCGCCGGACAGGGTCATGATGCCGTTGATCATGCCGCCCCAGGACGGTGCCAGCAGAATCAGCGAGAAGACCATACCCAGTGACTGTGCCCACACTGGCAGCGCCGTGTAGTGCAGGTGATGCGGGCCGGCCCACATGTAGGTGGAGATCAGCGCCCAGAAGTGCACCACCGACAGGCGGTAGGAATACACCGGACGTCCGGCCTGCTTGGGCACAAAGTAATACATCATGCCGAGGAAGCCGGCGGTCAGGAAAAAGCCCACCGCATTATGTCCATACCACCACTGCACCATGGCGTCTATGGCGCCGGGATACACCGAGTAGGATTTGGTCATACTGACAGGTAACGCCGCACTGTTAACCAGGTGCAATACCGCCACGGTCAGAATGAATGCACCGAAGAACCAGTTGGCGACGTAGATATGCTTGACCTGGCGTTTCATGATGGTGCCGAAGAACACCACGGCGTAGCTCACCCACACCAGGGTGATCAGGATGTCGATCGGCCACTCCAGTTCCGCGTATTCCTTGCTGGTGGTGATGCCGAGCGGCAGGGTGACGGCCGCCAGCACAATAACCAGCGTCCAGCCCCAGAAGGTGAAGGCCGCGAGCTTGTCGGAGAACAGCCGGGCCTGGCAGGTGCGCTGCACAACATAGTACGAGGTTGCGAACAGCGCCGAGCCGCCGAAGGCGAAAATAACCGCATTGGTGTGCAGCGGGCGCAATCGTCCAAATGACAGCCAGGGCAAATCCAGGCTCAGTTGTGGCCACACCAGCTCCGCGGCTATAAAGACGCCCACCAGCATACCGACAATGCCCCAGACGACGGTCATCACGGTGAACTGGCGCACAACCTTGTAGTTATACGTGGTCTGTGAGTCCATAGCGTTTTCCTGTGGGTTGATGAATCTAAGTCAAAGAAAAAGGCAGCTGCCGCAAGACCGCTGCCTTCCGGACGGGATCAGAACTTTTTCCCAACACTTGCCATGAAGACCCAGGGATTAATTTCAACATCAACTTTTTCGTCGAGCCCGCCACCTTGAATCTTGGCCTCTGGTTTAATGCCGATGTACCAGACCTGTGCGCTCATGGTCCAGTCATTGTCCATGACATAATCAAGACCGGCTTCACCTGCAAGGCCCCAGGAGTTGTCGATATCAAGGTTAACACCGTTCAGAGGTCCCTTGGTGTCTTCGTCAAAGAAATAAGTGTAGTTCACGCCAGCGCCAATATAAGGCTGAAAGTTTGCCGGGCCAACGGGGATGTGCCACTGAAGGGTAACGGTTGGCGGGAGCTGTTTGGTTTCGCCGACATCACTGCTGTCGCCCAGGGCGGTGGCCAGGGTGCCGTTGGACTCGATGTCGTGGCTGAACGGGTAGGCGCCGAGTATGCCGAGACCGATCTGGTCAGTGAACATATAGGTAAAAGTTATTCCCAGGCTCCAGGCGTCGTCGGCTTCAACCTTGCCACCGGGTACAGCATTCAGGCTGTCTGATTCGCCGGTCGGAAAGACGCCGGCAGCCCCAACGCGCAGCACCATATCGCCTGCCTCATAGGCCATGACCGGCGCAGTGGTGAATGTTGCCGCCATCGCAGCAATCAGTATGGTCCGATTGAATGTACTCATTATTGAATGTCTCCCAAGTGTGTAAATAACCGGGGGTAGACTCTGGGGGTTGAGGCATCTGGCGGCATTGATACAGATCAAATTCGTGCCAGATATGGACAAAAGGAGGGTCAGTTGTGAGGCTGTACCTTGAGCACCTCATCCGAGGCACAGTGTGCCCCCGAAAAGTTGCACAGCCTATCGCGGTCGAGCAGCTCGATATGCTTGCGGTCTACGCTCAGCAGCCCGTCATTCTGAAAGCGCGTGAACAGGCGACTGACGGTTTCAAGTGCCAGGCCGAGATAGTTACCGATATCGCTGCGCGACATGCTGAGGTTGAACTGGGTGGAGGAAAAACCGCGCCGCCGGAAACGGTTGGAGAGACTGATGAGAAATGCTGCCAGCCGTTGCTCGGCGGATTTCTGCCCCAGTATCACCATGTTCTGCTCGTCATCACGTATTTCCTGGCTCATTACGCGCAGTAGCTGGCGTTGCAGGCCACCTATCTGACTGCTCAGGCTCTCCAGATCTTCGAAGGGGATTTCACAAACACTGGTGGTTTCGAGAGCCTTGGCGGCCAACGGGTGGTAGCCTTCGGAAATTGCATCAAGGCCTACCAGTTCGCCCGGCAGCTGGAAGCCCATTACCTGTTCCTGGCCGCCTTCCGAGGTGGTATAGGTTTTCAGCGAACCCGAGCGTACCGCATAAATGGATTGGAAACCGTCGCCGACGCGGAACAGGTGTTCGCCGCGTGTCAGCGGGCGCTTGCGGTCGATAATGGAGTCCAGGCGATCCAGATCCTCCTTGTCGATACCCATCGGCAAACAGATTTCCTTAAGGCTGCATGCCTTGCAGGCAACCCTGATATCTTTCAGTGAGACTACAGATTCGAGTTTTCTGGTTGGCATATGTAAAACACTTTCGCTGCTCAGGATTCCATTGGATCAAATTCATTGATCTATATCAATATTTAAAGAAGTTTAAAGCAACGGTTCTCTACCAGTCAGATTTCAGCTACGATGCAGATCAGGTATGACTCTCTGATTTGATTGAATAAAAAATGACTATTAGAACAGCGCAGGTAAAGCGCAATACGCTGGAAACCCAGATCACGGTGGATCTGGATCTCGACGGCAGTGGCAATATCAGCCTGGATACCGGTGTGCCGTTTCTCGAACACATGCTGGAACAGATCGCACGCCATGGCCTGCTGGATGTATCCATTCAGGCTAAAGGGGATTTGCACATCGATGCCCACCATACTGTGGAAGATATCGGTATTGCGCTGGGCCAGGCCTTCGAACAGGCGCTGGGAGACAAAAAAGGTATCCGCCGTTACGGGCATGCCTATGTCCCGCTCGACGAAGCGCTGTCACGTGTTGTCATCGATTTTTCCGGGCGCCCGGGACTGGAGTACCATGCCAGCTTTGCGCGAGCGCGAATCGGTGATTTTGACGTGGATTTACTGCATGAATTTTTTCAGGGATTTGTAAATCACGCCAAGGTGACATTACACATTGACTGCCTGCGTGGCGACAATGCGCACCATATTGCCGAAACGGTGTTCAAGGCATTCGGCCGCGCCATCCGTATGGCTGCGGAGCCGGATACGCGCATGGCTGGTATGATGCCGTCCACCAAGGGGAGCCTGTAGCTCAACGACCGCTGTTTTCAGCACAGCTATCAGTTACGCCAGCATGTCATCGATTGCGATTATTGATTATGGAATGGGAAATCTGCACTCCATCGCCAAGGCAGTGGAGCATGTGGCGCCTGATGCACGGGTACAGGTCAGCTCGCAAGCCCGTGAAATACTGTCTGCTGACCGGGTGGTGTTTCCGGGCGTGGGTGGCATCGGTCACACCATGCAGGAACTGACGCGCACCGGGCTCGGCGAAGTGGCGTGCCAGGCCGCCGCCGGCAAGCCCATGCTGTGTATCTGCGTGGGTATGCAGGCGTTGTTCGAACGCAGCGAGGAAAACGATGGTACCACCTGCCTTGGTCTGATTCCCGGCGAAGTAAAGCGTTTCCCGGACGGTATGTCTGGCGCTGATGGCGGTAAACTGAAGGTGCCTCATATGGGCTGGAACCAGGTCCATCAGAAACCCCACCCAATGTGGGACGGGATAGCGCAGGACAGCCGCTTCTACTTTGTGCACAGTTACTATACAGCGCCCGCCGGGCATGAAATACAGGTGGCGAGCGCAGACTATGGGCTTGAGTTCTGCTGTGCGCTGGCCCGTGAAAACCTGTTTGCAGTACAGTTTCACCCGGAAAAAAGTCAGCGTGCCGGATTGACGCTGTTAAGGAATTTCAGCCGCTGGAACGGTGAGGTCTGAGTTCCATCATGTTTGACAGAAACCGTGCAATGAGGAAAGACGCATGTTGCTGATCCCCGCCATCGATCTAAAGGATGGTAAATGCGTACGCCTGCGCCAGGGGCGTATGGACGATGAAACAGTGTTTGCCGACGATCCGCTGGAAATGGCGCAGCGCTGGGTGGATGCGGGCGCGCGGCGCCTGCACCTGGTCGACCTGAACGGTGCCTTTGCCGGCAAACCCGTGAATGCTGACGTCATCCACCGTATCGCCGAAGCTTTTCCAGAGGTGCCAATTGAGGTAGGCGGTGGCATCCGTGACGAGGATACCGTTCAAGTGTATCTGGATGCCGGCGTTCAGTACGTTATTATCGGCACCAGGGCAGTGAGTGCGCCACACTTTGTCAATGACCTGTGCCTGGAATTTCCAGGGCACATTATCGTTGGACTGGACGCAAAAGATGGCAAGGTGGCCATCGATGGCTGGTCTAAACTCTCCCACCATGATGTTATCGACATGGCACAACATTTCGAACGCGATGGTGTGGAAGCTATCATCTATACCGACATCAGCCGGGACGGCATGATGCAGGGCGTCAATGTCGAAGCGACGGTAAAACTCGCCAGCCAGATCAGTATCCCGGTCATCGCCTCAGGTGGCATCAGCACGCTGGACGACATAAAAGCGCTACAGGCCGTGGCTGACGAAGGTATCACCGGCGCTATCATTGGCCGCGCCCTGTACGAAGGCACCATCGATCTGGCCGAAGCGCACAAACTGGTTGACGGTTAACCCCCGTGTCGCTGGCAAAGCGTATCATTCCCTGTCTGGACGTCGATGCCGGCCGTGTCGTAAAGGGCGTGCAGTTTGTTGATATTCGCGACGCCGGCGATCCGGTTGAAATTGCGCGTCGCTACGACCAGGAGGGTGCTGATGAGCTGACCTTCCTGGATATAACCGCCAGCCACGAGCAGCGTGAAACCATGGTACACGTGGTGGAGCAGGTGGCCGGCGAAGTGTTCATTCCGCTTACCGTGGGTGGCGGCATCCGCGAGCTTGCCGATATCCGCCGTATGCTCAACGCCGGCGCGGACAAAGTCGCCATTAATACTGCGGCGGTTTTCAATCCGGAATTTGTACGCGATGCCGCCGACAAGTTCGGTTCGCAGTGCATTGTTGTTGCCATTGACGCCAAGCAGGTCGAATCGGGCAGTGAAGGCAAGCCACCTCACTGGGAGATATTCACCCACGGCGGGCGCAAACCCACGGGTATAGATGCCATCGAATGGGCGAAAAAAATGGTTGATTACGGGGCCGGCGAAATCCTGCTCACCAGCATGGATCGCGATGGTACAAAGAATGGTTTCGACCTGCCGCTAACACGAGCGGTCTGTGAAGCTGTCGATGTGCCGGTGATTGCATCCGGTGGCGTGGGCAAGCTTGATCATCTGGCTGAAGGCGTGCTCGAAGGAAAGGCCGATGCCGTGCTGGCGGCCAGTATTTTTCATTTTGGTGAATACAGCATCGCCGAGGCCAAGCAGCACATGGCCCGGCATGGTATCGAAGTACGGCTATGAGTGACGCCTGGCTGGATGCAGTTAAATGGGATAATGATGGTTTGGTGCCCGTCATTGCCCAGGACGCCTCTGACGGCCGGGTATTGATGGTTGCCTGGATGAACCGGAAAGCCCTGCAGCTTACCGGGGAGGGCGATCACGCTGTCTACTGGTCGCGCTCGCGCCAAAAACTCTGGCACAAGGGCGAAGAGTCGGGCAATCAACAAAGAGTTAAGGAAATTCGCCTGGATTGCGATAACGATGTAATCATCCTGCAGGTCGAACAAAAGGGTGGCATCGCCTGTCATACCGGCAGGCGCAGCTGCTTTTTCCAGCGTCTGGAAGACGGCCAGTGGAAGGCCGTTGAGCCGGTGATAAGGGATCCTTCCGAAATGTACGGGAAAGGCTGAAATGTCGGACGAAATTCTTCGCCAGCTCACACAGGTGCTGGAGCAACGAAAGCAGGCTGATCCAGCTTCTTCCTATGTCGCCAGCCTGTATCATAAGGGGCTGGACGCGATCCTGAAAAAGGTGGGCGAGGAAGCTACCGAGGCAGTGATTGCCGCCAAGGGCGGTAATACCGACCAGCTGGTTTATGAAACCGCCGATTTGTGGTTTCATACACTGGTATTACTGGTCCACCAGGGAGTGGATCCCGAAAAGGTATTGAAAGAACTGGAACGCCGCTTTGGCCTGTCAGGCCTGGAAGAAAAAGAGGCGCGTAAAAATACCTAGAGTTTAGCAGGAGCAGATCTATTGTCTGTTCCCGTCACAGGAGAGTTTTATGGGTATCAGTATCTGGCAGCTGTTGATAATTCTTGCCATTGTTCTGGTGTTGTTCGGTGCCAAGCGCCTGCGTAATGTGGGTGGTGATCTTGGCGGTGCCATCAAGGGCTTCCGGCAGGCCATGAAAGAAGAAGACAGTGCCAAAAGCGATGAAGGCAAGCTCGAAGACAACGGGAGCGGCAACGTCATCGAAGGTGAAGTTACCTCCAAAAAACAGGACAAGGTCTGAGCCTGTAAGGTGATTGGCAATGTTCGACATCGGCTTCTGGGAACTGACGATTATTGGTGTGGTAGCCCTGTTGGTGATAGGGCCAGAGCGCCTGCCGCGCGTGGCGCGGACTACCGGTTTGTGGTTGGGGCGTGCGCGTCGTTTCGTGTCCAGCGTCAAGGCTGACATCGATCGCGAAATTGCAGCCGACGAGCTGAAGAAGGCACTTGCCAAACAGGCGGAAGCGACCGGCTTGTACGAAATTGTCGAGGATACCAAACAGACAATACAAAACACGCAGGATGTTACATCCGAACAGCCGGAGGCAGAAAACAAGACGGTGATGCAGAAGACTAATGACGCAAGCGGATAATAATCTGCCACCGGAAGAAAGCGAAGAACTACCTTTCATCTCCCATCTGATAGAATTGCGCGACCGCCTGCTGCGCGTGGTGCTGTCCGTCATTGTAATTTTCCTGGGCCTGGTGCCATTCGCTAACTGGTTATTCACACAACTCGCCGGCCCGCTGATGGCACATCTGCCGGAAGGTAGTTCCATGGTGGCTATCGATGTCGCCTCGCCGTTCTTTACGCCCTTCAAACTGGCGCTGGTGTTGTCAATATTTATCGCCATGCCGGTGATTCTTTACCAGCTCTGGGGCTTTATCGCGCCCGGCCTGTACCAGCACGAGCGCAAGCGCACCCTGCCACTACTGGTATCGAGCACGGCCCTGTTCTATCTCGGCGCCGCCTTCGCCTATTTTGCGGTGTTCCCGCTGGTGTTCGGCTTTTTGACCAGCACTGCCCCGCAGGGCGTCGAGGTGATGACCGACATCAGCCGTTATCTGGACTTCGTACTGACGCTGTTTTTTGCTTTCGGTGTTGCTTTCGAAATACCGGTCGCGGTGGTGCTGTTGGTGTGGACCGGTGCAGTGAATCCGCAGACGCTGCGTGAAAAACGTGCCTATGTCATTGTCGGCGCCTTTGTGATCGGCATGCTGCTGACGCCGCCGGACATCATTTCCCAGACATTGCTGGCACTGCCCATGTGGTTGCTGTTTGAAGTCGGTGTATTCATGGGCGAATATTTTGCCCCCAAACGGGAAGAAGACAGCAACGATTCCGGTCACGAGGAGTACGAACCTCCCAGTGACGAGGAGATGGAAGCGGAACTGGATCGTATCGACGCGGAAGAAGAAGGCCGGAAACCGGAGTGATGAACATGATCCCTGCCATGTTCAGGGGATTCATTGTCAGTCTGGCTATTGGTTTGGTGGGCAGCGTGGCCGCCGCCCCGGTGTTGCAAAACCGGATGGCCGAACACCCCTCCCCGTATCTTGCCATGCACGGCGACGACCCGGTGCACTGGCAGGTCTGGAATAGTGAAACCCTGAAAAAGGCGCGCATACTGAACCGGCCATTGCTGGTTTCCATCGGCTATTTTTCCTGCCACTGGTGTCACGTTATGCAGCGCGAAAGTTACCGCGACCCGGCGCTGGCGAAAATACTCAATGAACATTTCGTCCCGGTCAAGGTTGATCGCGAACTGGATCCTGCGCTGGACGCACACCTTATAGAGTTTGTGCAATTGACACGTGGCAATGCGGGCTGGCCACTGAATGTATTCCTGACACCGGAAGGTTATCCCATTGTCGGTATGACCTATGTCCCGAAGGAACAGTTTTACCTGGTACTCGATAATCTTCGTCAGCACTGGAAGGATGGGCCGGATCAGTTACGGCAGATGGCGCGCGAGGCCATGGCCGAGTGGCAGGAGACGCGTAAGGCGGAGTCTGACAGGAAGCCGGCCAGGCACTCGGTTGCGCGTACCATGCAGGTGCAGACCGGTCAGCTCAAGGACGAACTGGCTGGCGGGTTTGGGCAACAGACCAAGTTCCCAATGGTTTCCCAGTTACTTGCACTGCTGTGGATGCGCGAACAGCTGAATGACAGTTCGCAGGATAAATTTATACGGTTGACCCTGGATCGCATGGCGAGCCAGGGTATGCACGATGAGCTCGGCGGAGGTTTTTTCCGCTATACCACCGATCCGGCCTGGCAGGTTCCGCATTACGAGAAAATGCTCTACGACAATGCCCAGTTGGCGGTTCTCTATCTACAGGCTGCCCGGCTGTTTCAATCGAACCGGTATCGAGAAACCGGACTGGGTACCCTGGACTTTATGCTGCGTGACATGTGGCGAAGCAAAGGCTACTTCATAAGCAGCTTCTCTGCGGTTGATGAGCAGGGCCGCGAAGGTTTTTACTACCTCTGGGATGATGCGACGCTGGAAAAACTGCTGGATGCCGGGCAGTCGAAGGCGGTTAGAGCCGCCTGGTTTGACGAGCAGGAGGCGCACTCTGAGTACGGCCGCTTGCCGCGCTGGCAGGATAGCCCGGCCGCTGTTGCCAGGCGACTCGGTTGGAGCGAGGCCAGGCTTGATCAGGTGCTGGCATCAGCTCGTGAGAAATTACTGATGGCCCGCGCCAGCCGCAGCCTGTTGCCGGACGACAAGGGCCTGGCCGCCTGGAACGGGCTGGCGCTGAGCGCACTGGCTGCAGGCTACGCAGCGACAAACGGTGATCGTTATGGCAGGCAGGCGGAGCAACTTGCCGATTACATCGCAAGCAAACTGTGGGACGGCAAGACGCTGATACGTGCCCGCGACGGGAACAAGGCCATGGCCCGGGCCACACTTGAGGATTATGCGCTGGTTGCACAGGGTTTGTGGGACTGGAGCCGCCAGAAACCAGCCCGCAAAGATTATCAGGCGCTGGTTGGCCAACTGCTGCATACGGCCTGGCAGCGCTATTTTAAAAACGGACGCTGGATCCAGTCAGATACGCCTCTGATTCCCATGCTGGGCGGCCGTATCGCGCTGGATGACAGTCCCCTGCCTTCGGCAACAGCAACCATCACTCGCCTGAGTCAATTACACGAGGGCCTTAAGAAAGATGTGGATGTTCAGAAGAAAGTGGGCGCACACCTGAACGAGGTTCGAGCCTACCTGGGCGATTCCGTGTTCTGGTACGCCAGCTACGTACCGTTGCTGGAGCCTGTTCAGCCTTTGGAGTAACGCATGCGGGTACCGTGTGTCAGCGACAATGTGAGTTCTTCCGCGGTGAGTGCGCCTGGGAAATAGGCGCCGGAGATTTTCGCGGCATTGATACTGGCACCTTCCAGGTTGGCTTCGGACAGATCTACGCCGCGTAAATCCGTTTGCCGGAAGTAGCAGTCGCGCAGATCAAGCCCTTTGGCATTGAGTTTGCGCAGATCCAGGGTGCGGAAATCGCAACCACGAAGATCACATTCTTCGCCGCCTGATCGGCGGGTGTTAAATTCTTCCACTTCACATTCGCGCAGCAAGCGGTACATGGGATCGTCTTTTATCTGCGGGCTTTGATTGCTCATTGATTGCTCCTGACGCACATCGGTTATACGCTTCAATATTAAAGCATCGAAGGGCGTCGGTGCCAAATAAAAGATTGCGCGAAAACGTATCAACAGGGGGCAGCATGAGACATTTACTTATAGCCGTACTGATGGTGTTTGCAGCTCAGATGGCCGGGGCGGAAGATCAGGAGAAACCGCAGCCCGTTGAGCAGGGAATGGATAATCAGCGTTTGAAGACTTTGATTAATCGGCTTGCAGAGGATGTTAGTGGTCGGTCGGGTTTCTGGGAATTTACCCTGCAAGGGTACCCGGTCACTGTGATCACCGATGAGCGGGCGGACCGTATGCGCATTATCGTACCGGTTGCCAAAGCCGGGGATATCGATAGTGAGCAGATGAAGCGATTGATGCAGGCCAATTTCGATTCGGCGCTGGACGCCCGTTACTCAATTGCAAGAGGTGTTCTCTGGAGCGCCTATATTCACCCACTTGCCGGGCTATCGGATCACCAATTCATTGATGGTCTTGCCCAGACTGTCAATCTCGCCGGCACCTTCGGGACCAGTTACAGCTCAGGTGCGCTGATCTTCGGCGGAGGTGACAGTAAGCAGGAACAGGACAGGCGCTACCGCGAAATTATTGAGCGCGAGGGTGCCATATAAAAACTGGTGGGCCCGGTAGGACTCGAACCTACGACCAAGGGATTATGAGTCCCCTGCTCTAACCAACTGAGCTACAGGCCCGTGATGGTGCGGAAGTGTACCGTGCAAGAGGGAAGGCGTCACCTGTCGGTGACGCCCTTGATCAGGGTTTTACTCGATTTCCAGGAAACTGCGCAGCTGTTCCGAGCGGCTCGGGTGACGCAGTTTGCGCAGTGCCTTGGCTTCGATCTGGCGGATGCGCTCGCGGGTAACGTCAAACTGCTTGCCGACTTCTTCCAGCGTGTGATCGGTATTCATGTCGATGCCGAAGCGCATGCGCAGCACCTTGGCTTCGCGCGGCGTCAGTCCGGAGAGCACCCCCTGGGTAGCTTCCTTCAGGCCGGCTCCGGAGGCTGAATCCACCGGCGAATCGATAGTGGCGTCCTCAATGAAATCACCCAGGTGAGAATCCTCATCATCGCCGATTGGTGTTTCCATAGAGATGGGCTCTTTGGCGATCTTGAGCACTTTACGCACCTTGTCTTCCGGCATGTCCATGCGTTCGGCCAGCTCTTCAGGCGTAGGTTCACGACCCATTTCCTGCAACATCTGGCGCGAGATCCGGTTGAGCTTGTTGATGGTCTCGATCATGTGCACCGGAATACGAATGGTGCGCGCCTGATCGGCAATCGAACGCGTAATGGCCTGGCGAATCCACCAGGTGGCATAGGTCGAGAACTTGTAACCGCGCCGGTATTCGAACTTGTCGACTGCCTTCATCAGGCCGATGTTGCCTTCCTGGATCAGGTCGAGGAACTGCAGGCCGCGATTGGTGTATTTCTTTGCAATCGAAATTACCAGGCGCAGGTTGGCTTCCACCATTTCCTTTTTGGCGCGCCGGGCCTTGGCCTCGCCGATAGACATGCGGCGGTTGATATCCTTGATGCCGCTGATCATCAGGCTGGATGCGTTCTGTATGTTAACCAGCCGATTCTGGGCACGCAGAATCTCTTCCTTGTGCTGTTCCAGTACGGGGGAGTACTTGTGGCCTCCGTTAATCTGCTGGTCGAGCCATTTGAGGTCGGTCTCATTGTCCGGAAAGGAGGTAATGAAATCCTTGCGCGGCATAAGCGCCTTGTGCACGCAGATATCCATAATGACGCGCTCGTGGGAACGGATTTGTGCGACTGTTTTGCGCAGGTTTGCTGTCAGTACTTCAACCATGCGTGGTGCCAGTTTCAGGCAGGCAAGATGCCCGACAATCTGCGTACGCAGTTTTTCGATCTTTGTCTGGTTTTTGCTCTTGCCGCTGAGCGCAGTCAGCCATTTATCGTGCATTTTCTTCAGTTCTGAGAAGAAAATTCTGGTTTCTTCCGGATCCGGGCCGGTATCCACAGGGGTTGCGTCGTCTTTGTCTTCATCCGCATCCTTGTCATCGTCGCTGGTGCGCTGAGCGGCCGGCGACGGGATCGGTTCGTCTATAGCATTCGGATCGATGAAAGCGGTAAACAGGTCGGACAGTCTGGCATCGCCGGATAATACCTTTTCGTATTCGGCTAGCAGCAGTCGTGAAGAGTCAGGGTTACTGGCCAATGCCGAATACACCTGACCGAGGCCATCTTCGATGCGCTTGGCAATTTCGATTTCGCCTTCGCGGGTCAGCAGTTCAACCGTTCCCATTTCACGCATGTACATGCGCACTGGATCGGTGGTGCGGCCAAATTCGCTGTCTACAGTTGCCAGCGCAGCGGCGGCTTCTTCCGCAGCGACTTCGTCGGTGCTGGCAGCGTCG
>Ga0316194_10000630_pt1 | contig 23325 bp, 20 predicted proteins | sample CroRivsedime1_MG_FD_204936 | JGI IMG/M metagenome (GOLD analysis project Ga0316194, IMG submission 204936) | Coastal sediment microbial communities from Maine, United States - Cross River sediment 1 | ecosystem: Environmental > Aquatic > Marine > Coastal > Sediment | place: USA: Maine...
GAAAAATCGGCAAAAAGCGATTTGGAACGATAGCCTGTTGTGCGGAGTGTAACCATTAACTGTCAGTGATCTCGATCCGTATTGACTCTCACCGAGTGGGTTGAAGTTTAAGGGAAAGGCGTATGTTAATGGAAAACACGTGCAATGTGGGTAAGGTTTTAACAAATTCCGGATGCTAAAGGAATTTAGTCTATGAAACTGCAAAAAATGGGGATTTTTTAAAAAGTTGGTGGACAGGCCTTTCCACCTGGAATTTCCATCACTCAATTGAATTCAATCCCAAATGCCAAACTTGCCTCTCAGTTCTTCTATTTCACACAACCTTTCCTCGTGCTCTTGTGCCCGAATCTCCCGGTTGCGGATACTTTGGTGTTTCAGTTTGACGTTGATGATGTCATTGACCCAGTCGCCAGCCAGGAAGGCTTCCGGCCCGCTTGAAGCAACAGAATAATTACGCCCCGTGCTGTCAATGCGCAGTTTCATGGGTATTTCAATGAGGCAGTTGTCTGAATCATCGTAAAGAAACAGGCTGAAGGATTTCATATTCAAACTCCAGCCGTGCTGCTCTTCATCGTTAACGAACGAATACTTTGCGCCTTTCAATTCGAAGTCAATCCTGTTCAGATCGTTTTGGTTGCCGGCGTGCAGAATTTTTACTTCGAACCACTCGCCGCCCTGCATAAAGCGGTCCAGAGAATGCGGACTGGTATATCGCACCAGAATTCGGTAGAGGCCCCACAGGTGATAGGAAAGGTCAGTATCTCTTGCGATTTGTTTACGATCCTCGATAAGCTTCTGAATTCGTGCCAATTCAGCCCTGCTCTCTTCTGCGTTCAGATCACTGGGCTCACTCTCGACATCGGGCGGTTCCGGTTCATGGGCTTCGAGCCGCCCGATGTCGGAATCGTCGATGAGCCGGTCCAGAATCATGCGCTTGATCCGCTGCCGGTTTTTGCCCACCTGAATGACCGCAATGGCAACCACCATGATCACCACGGTCACAAGCAGGAAAATCAGTGCACCGGTCAAAATGGCATCTCCTCATGCATCAAATTGAAAGCAGTGCAATCATAACTTGCCAAACTGTGCCAGTGAATTGACTTATATAGGGTTTGTTCTAGATTCTGTATTTCCGGATGATCGCCATCCAGTTTTTCATGGCATCTGTAGCGAGTGTTTTGACCAGGAGTTCTTCACCGTCCGCGTCGATCACCTTCATCAGGATGTCGCCGTGAGTCTCATTGTCGCCACCGGTGATCAAGGAACGCACTTCCAGGTGCGGGCTCTTTTTGGCCAGTTCACCGACCAATACCAGCGCCCCGTAGGAATTCACTTCGCCTTTGATTTTCGCCCGGGTGGCTTTTGCGACGCCCTTGCGGTCGTTTTCGATCCAGTCCTGCAAATGCCAGCAATTCTGGAAAAAATTCCACGCATCGTCTTCGTATTCCACCAGTTTCCGGTCCTTGTTATCCAGTACCCGCAGAAAGACGCGCTGTACTCGCTCAAATTGTTTGGTGGCCTGGCTCATGGTGTATCCGCATATCCGGTTGTGAATTTGTCGGGACAAAGCCCTTCGAAGGGAACGCGGGCGACTGATTTCACCCTGGCCATGGGAGATCCCTGGTGCAGCCATTCGGCCAATGCGTCAATGGACTCGGGTTCACCACAGGCCAGCACCTCGACGCTGCCGTCGGGGCAGTTGATGGCGTAGCCGCAGAGCCCCAGCTTCTCTGCCTGCTGGCGGGTGGACTCGCGGAACCAGACGCCCTGGACGCGGCCTTTTACTTGGAATTTCCAGGCGTTGCTCATGGATTCAATGCATCCCGAACCATGGCTTTTAGCGTTTCCATGCAGTCATTGTACCTTGATGTTGATCAAATCTGTTGGAGGATCAGCAATAAAAAAGGAGCAGGGATTTCTCCCTGCTCCTTCGGTTTTTGCGGAAAATCTATCCGCTCTGGCAATGGCTCAAGAGGCCTATGGTGATGAGCATGCCGTCACTGCAATAGCTTCCTCGGAAATGTCACCGCTGCTTATGTCTGCTTTGTTGACAATAACGTCTTCACTGCAATCGGTGGTGACACTGAATTCCAGTGTTGCGTTGCCGCCAGGCAGCGTCTCGACAATCAGATCAACCCCAACCTCTGGAGCTGTCCCAACCGCGGGATCCGGGTTACTCAGGCTGCTTTGGTAGAAGTAGTTGTCGCCAATGGTGCCCGAGGCATTCTCGGCGCCCACCGTCACGCCATCATCCGTGTTGTCCAGTCGCTGGTAAACGAAGTAAATATCGCCGTCGGCCGTGCCACCAAAATCTGACGCAATCCAGACCTGCATGGTGACAGCGTCTGAAGAACCGAAATGAGGCGCGTCTTCCCATTCAAAGACCCACCAAACATTGGACCCATCAAAAAGTCCAGAAACGTACCAGTTGCCACTGTCACACAAATTAAGATCACGCCAGAATGGCGCCAACAGGTTGTTGGGCAATGTAGAATCCGGCAATTCCTGGTTGTCGAAACTGGTCGCTAAGCCACTAGCCTCGCCCGCCTCAATGGTTCCGTTAACCGACCAAGTCACCGAGCTGTAACTTGCTCCGTTGTATGTGAAGGGAATAGGCAGATCTATGATCAATGCGCCATCATCACAATTGCTCGGTAAGTCAAAGGGATCTTCGCCGAATTCTCTTAGCGAGAAATATCCAAAAGGTGATGGCGAGGCCGACACGTTCAATTCACCCAAATCCAGCTCACCCGTCCAGGACACGCTGTTACTGGGAGCGTCAAAGGCGAACGGTGTTGTGGTAGCGCCACCAGTGATTGTTTCGGAATCAATGCTCAGGAAGGTCGTGCCGGCCGGTACCATGTCGGTCATGGTGATCGGGCCGGCCATGACGTCGTTTGTCACGGAGATCTGATACTGAAGCGTATCACCGGACACCGCTGTCGATTCGTCAACACTCTTTGTCAGCACATTGACATTAGTCGAAGTGAGCGGGCGTACCGCGATGGGGCTGCGGGCATCAGTCGCCCCGGCGTCATTGGTCCATGTGAGTGAACCAAAGGTCCATTCATCGAAAACAGCACTGCCGTTCGGTGTTAATTGAACGGTGTACATTGCAGTATCGCCTTTTTCGAGAACGAGTTGCGTCGGGGTGACCACCACGTCGATTCCCGGAGGTGCAGCGACCACTGCATCGAAAGTGGTTTCCCCTTCAGTGACGCTGGTTACATATCGAGTAACAGTCTGGCTACCTACCAGATCGGCAACGCCAATGGAGGCCAGGTTCAGATCGCTGGCATCAGTGGGATAACCGAGAGTACCAGTGACGAAGTCACAGGATTCATCATCAAAAATCTGATAATTGTTTTCACAGGAAAATGCTACGTAGTCAGCAAGCCCGGCATCGTAAACCAAACCCGGCTCAAATGCACCGGCCGGAACGATGGCGCCGGCACCGATGTCGAAAGGATCGGCAGCGTCATCTGCATAGGTCTTCTTCAGATTTTGCCGTGCAGAAGTCATCAGTGCCGATTTTGCCGCTGCCGCGCTCCAGCCTGGATGTGCTTCTTTGAGCAGCGCAAAAATACCGGCAACATGCGGGCTGGACATAGAAGTTCCACTGATGGACTGGTATGGCACGCCACCATCGTTATTGGAATTGGGTTGCAGGGTTTCTGCCGCGATGATGCTTACGCCAGGAGCAACGACATCCGGCTTGATGATGTCGGGCGCGCCACCGTTGGGACCACGTGAAGAGAACTCGGCAATCCGGTTATCCGCTGATTCTTCGGTGCCAGGGCCAATAACACCCATAACAATACCGCCTGCATTGGCGATCGTATCACCGTCTGTGAAACTGATCATTGCACCGGGAATGGTGACTCCCGAAACCGACATGGTAATCGGGTCCTGGCGGTCGTCTGCAGTGCCGTCGTTGTAAACAATAATCGCAACAGCTCCTGCTGCTGCAGCATTGTCATACTTGTCGATGAACGAGCAGGTTCCACGAATCACCAGAGCAATATTTCCGGCAAGGTCTGCACCATTAATGGCGGGTTCGCAAGCGTCGTTGACAGAGCTTTCCTCGGTTCCACCCTCGCCGTCATCTACCTCGTCGACGCCGTCATCCAGCAAAACAACATCGGCTGAAATATCACCCGTGTCTACGAAAGTCACTTCCCCTGATCCTTCGACGGCCAGGTAAGAATCGTTCAGAGCGCCGGAAACATTCAAGAATTGGTAAAACACTTGATCGTCCTGAGCTGCGCCAACACCTGTAATCCAGGGCACGCCAGCCGGGGTGCCGGTGGTCTGGGCGTCAGGTCCGGAGTTGCCGTTTGAAGTGGCTACATATACGCCGGCGGCGGCGGCGAACAAGAACGCGATGTCATCGGGGCCTGAGAATGAAGTACTGCTGCCACCGATAGAGAAGTTAATCACATCAACGCCGTCTGCAACCGCGTCGTCAATTGCGGCCGCTGAGTCAGAGCTTGCACAACCCGGGTCGCCGAAACGAGGGTCCCAGCAAACCTTGTAAACAGCAATACGGGCGCGTGGCGCCATACCGCTGACTGGCTCGAAGTTTATGGTATTGATTGGGCCTTCATTGCCCACAGCCGTACCGGCTACGTGGCTGCCGTGTCCATCGCTGTCACGGGCTGACAGGAAATCGTCCGTCAACAGGCCTGAATTACCATTGGCGCTGAAGCCGTCGGGATAATAGCGTGCGCCGATAATCTTGTTATTACAGTGATTCTGAGACCATCTTTCGCCGGACTGGCAGCTGCCGTTCCAGTTTCCAGGCGGAGGGCCGTAAGCCAGGTTCCTTTTACCGCTATTGCCTGTAGCAAAAGAAAAGTCCTCCTGATCCGAGAAGCTGGGATGCTCGGGCCAGATGCCGGAATCCAAAATACCGACGATGATATCTTCACCTTTGCCTTGGGTGTCCCAGACACCGCCTCCCCCAGTGAGACCCAGGTAATCAGGCGTCGTTTCCGTTTGCATCCTGCGAATTTCATCCCGCCAGATATTGACGACATCACTCCGCTTGCCTAGCGCTTTGACCTGCTTGGCGCTCAGCACAGCTGCGAAGCCATTCAGGGCGTAGCGATAGCTGTAGATTTTTTCTGAAGCGCCAACAGATTTCAGTGCTTCGTCATGCATGGATTCAAGATAGCTCACGTATTTTTTTACGTGTGCGCTGTTGGGATTGATCTTTTTGCCCTTTCCAGGCTTGGTTGCTTTAAATTTTCCAGTGCCACCGGTGTAGGCTACCGCTGGATTGCCTTTCATCTGGACGATATAGACCCCGGATTTAGCAGATACCGGTGAAGTATCCACGGCATTGAAACTGGAATTCATGGGCTGCAAGTCAGCCTGAACACTGCCGAGGCCGGCAAGTGCGACAAAACCCGCTACCAGTAGTCGTTTGATTGATCGCATGTACATGTGACTCCTGCTTGAATGATTTGTATAACCGGTTGAAGTGGTCGTGGATACAACTCTGTGTGTCCAAAATCCAAACCCAGACTTGAAACCTGTTCTATACAAGCGCCTGCAAATAACCAGGCGCATTATCGTTTACTTAGGGTTGTAGAAAACAATAATGATAGGCTTCCCCCGATAAATGCTTGGAGATCATCCCTTAAAATTCTTGAGATCCTTCTCGTCAAGAAGAGATAACTTCTTGATCAGTGCTGCAACAGTATACAAAAAATAACTAAGGTAAGCGATTTCTATTCCATTCAATAGTTATTGACTGCTCGCAGCATTAGCTCATTGTCATATATCGGAAACGACATTTTTGTTTTCAGATCATTGTATATTGTGCGGATGTATTTAAGTGGAAGAAAAAGTCGATTATTTCTTACCGCATTCGCACTTGTTGTTGCTTTTGCTGGCGCTTATTTCTTCTTCCAGCAGCCCCGGCAACCCAATGTCATTCTCATTTTTACCGATGACTGGGGCTATGGCGACCTGGAACTGCACGGAGCTCTGGCAGACATCAAAACACCGCATTTGAATGCGCTTGCACGCCAGGGTGTTCTGTTTACTAACGGCTATGTGACATCACCACAGTGCTCGCCCTCCCGCGCGGGATTGCTGACAGGCCGATACCAGCAACGCTTCGGTTTCAACCATATACCGGACTCGCCATTGCCGCTTGAGGAGATAACGCTCGCGGATCGCCTTCGAGAGGCGGGCTACGTAACCGGCATGGTTGGCAAATGGCACTTGGAACCCAATCACCTCAGCAAGAAGTGGGCATCGAAACACAACCTGCTTAAAAACGGCCATGTGCAAGTTTCGCATGAAATACAATTACCCTACCTGCCCAAAGCACGAGGGTTTGACGAATATTTTCAAGGGGAGATGAACAATTATTGGCGGAATTTCCCCGTATATGTGAAAAAGCCAAATTACCAGGGCTGGACCAACGCCGGTGGGCGATTTCGGGTCGACGTACAGACGGATGCAGGACTGGCTTTCATTCAGCGAAATGCCGACAGGCCATTTTTTCTATACCTGTCCTATTTCGCCCCGCATGTACCACTGGAAGCGACAGATAAATACCTTCAAAGGTTTCCAGGAGAAATGCCGGAACGGCGGCGTACTGCCCTGGCCATGATGTCAGCGGTTGACGATGGTGTTGGGCGCATTGTCGACTTGCTGAGGAACAAGGGCATCTGCGAGCAGACATTGATTGTCTTTACCAGCGATAATGGCGCGCCGTTAGGGGCACAGCAAAAAGCCCCAATGGCGGATGTTCTGCCTGTCAATAAAGCGGGGCCTGCCTGGGATGGATCACGAAACGACCCGATGACCGGTGAAAAAGGCATGCTCTCCGAAGGCGGTATCCGTATTCCGATGATCTGGTCGTGGCCTGACGAACTGCCAAAAAACAAAACCATTCATGACCCGATGATCACGCTGGACATTACGGCAACCATCCTGGCTGCCGCGGGTGTTTCAGTTCCTCCGAAGCTTGATGGTGAGGATTTGATACCTTTTTTAAAAGGCGAGACGAGTTATGACGGCGAAAGGAGCCTGTTCTGGCGTTTCTGGAATCAGGCGGCTGTGCGCGCCGGGGACTGGAAACTGCTCCAGGCAGGCGACGAACGTGAGATGCTTTTCAATCTTGCCAGAGACCCTCAAGAAAAAGTCAACGAAATAGAAAACCATCCGGATATCGCAAACCAATTAAGACAGCAACTGGAAACATGGACTGACGAACTTGAGCCGGCTGGGCTACCGGCCAAACCCCTGAACAATCAGGAACGCGAATGGTACCGATACTATTTCCCAACAGAACTATCGGGTGAGACCGCTGCCGCAGGCGATGTTCGCCTGAACGTCAATCCACCCGGCTTGCTAGAGTCTCAGTTCCGTTCTGGTAAATAACAACGGTCTTAGCACGCACGGCTGGCCCTCGCGTGATGAACCTTACATGCCCATCGTGTTTGCCGCGGCGGGGCTGTCTTATTCAGGCAGGGCAACTTCAAATTCGATCGCGTCGAGGCCTTCTGATGACACGCCGGATTTGTTTAACGTATCAAAAAAACCCAACGATATGAAAAATGAGTTTTTTCAATGGTATATGGTATGTATTGGCGGAGAGGGAGGGATTCGAACCCTCGGTACGGCTCAACACCGTACACTTACTTTCCAGGCAAGCCCGTTCAACCACTCCGGCACCTCTCCGTTCCTGGACTTTCTTGAAGGGCGGCAATTTTAGGTGATGCGGCGGTTATTAGCAATGAATTTGCGCGTCAAATGCTCATTGAATCAGGAACTTTTTCAGGCTCTGCTTTTTCCAGTTGGTGACATCAACGATGGTCACGCCCCTGGAGGTTGCCGCCAGCAGGTATTTACCGTCAGGGCTGAACTGCAGGTCGCAGACGGCATAGTCCGCGGTCCATTTTTCCGTCACTTTGTTTTGTCTCCGGTCAATGACCGCCATGACGTTGTGCGACGGGCCCCAGGTGGTGCTGACAATGGTGCGGCTGTCCGGGGAGATGGCGACTTCACGGGCGCACAACTGCCGCATGGAAGTGGGCGCAGGAATGGCCGAGGCGCCAAGGAATAGCGCATCCCCGGTAGACATGATCGGCATACCCGCAACCATGCCCGCCATTCCAACCAGGCTAACTGCTGCCATCGTGCCCAGCCCAATGGCCTGTAGCACCATGCTTGGGTCACTGATTTCCTCGGCCTGCTGCTGGGTTAGAAATTCCCAGACGGCAACGTTTTTGCCGGCGGTGAGCAGGGCCCGCTCTCCCGGCACCCGTTCCATTTTTCGCACGTGAATGGCGCCTTTGAGCACACCTGCTTTTTCCCTGCTTTCCACATCCCAGATGAACACGTTAGGCACTGCGGCCTGGTCTGCGACGAACCTGTATGTGGCTTCGTCGCTGGTTTCATCTACCTGCATGTAGGTCCAGGCATCTTCCGACTGAGCATTGGACTCGGCGCCTTCCGGGCTGGCGGCTGTTTCTACGGGCAGCAGCGAAGCGGACGCCAGGTACTGCCCATCCCTGCTGAACTGCAGATCCCAGACATAGCCGATCGACTGGCTCATCTTCACCAGGGGCCCGGCGGCATTGCCTGTGAGCGTGGTCAGCAGGATGTCGCCGATGCTGGTGCCGATCGCCAGGCGACGGGTTTCGGCGTGGTAGTCGATGGTCGATGCATATTCCTTATCGGTGGCCTGGCCAATGACGCCAAGCCGGCGGCCGCTCTTGCTGTCCCAGATGGAGACCAGCCCGCCCATACCAGTGCTGGCGATCCGGGCATTGTCGAGAAAGACCATGCTGTCGCCGGTGCCGTGCCTGAACAGTTCCGTTTCCCCTCCACCCGGGCTCGGCGGTAAGGCCCGCAGACTGGATACACTTTTCCTGGCCCCGACATCGACCACGTAAATATCGGTGGCATTGGCATAAGCCAGCAGGCGCTGGTCGGGTGAAAATGCAATGGATGTGGCGGAGCGGCTGGTTTTGCCGGGTTGAGCCGATGCGCAGCCGGCGAGGATGGCCACGCCCGCCACCAGGACTAACGACTCGCAGAAACGATTCATCAACGCCCATTATACATTGCGGTCTTGTCCTGCTGCTGGCAGAGTATCCCGATGTTCAGCATTCTCAGGAAATACCTGTTACTCACCCTTTCGGCCTTGTTGCTAGCAGCCTGTGCGTCGACACCGTCCGGGCCAGCAGCGCCACCTCGTGCTCAAAACCTGCTGGCGGAAACGGATGACCTGGAAATGGTTGCGGATACGTCCCTGCAAATGAGCGCCCTGTACGGCAATGACGATGTCCTGGTGGTGCTGGATATCGACAACACCCTGCTGGCGATGGAACAGGGCCTGGGTTCCGACCAGTGGTATTACTGGCAAAAAGACCTGGCTAAAGAAGACCCCTGCAGCGGCAAGTTGGTCACCGGACGGTTTGCAGTCCAGGGCGCGATCTTCTTCGCCAGCGCGATGCGCCCCACCCAGCCGGACGCAGCGCAGCAGGTGAGGCGCATGCAGGATGCCGGGCTCAAGGTCATCGCGGTCACTTCTCGCGGCACCGATTACCGCCTGCAGACTTTCCGCGAACTGCGCCGCAACGGCTTCAGTTTCTGGAGCAGCGCCCTGCCCCCACAACCAGGTTTTCCGGAAGATTTCGTGCCGCAGGGCGGTGAGCGGCCGGCCCGTTACGAGGAAGGCGTGTTCCTGACCTCCGGCCAGCACAAGGGCGACATGATCAAGGCTCTGCTGGCGAAGACCGGCACTCCGGCACCCAAAGTGATCATCATGGCCGACGACAAGCAGTCGAACCTGGATGCCGTGATGGAGGCTTTCGCCAAATCCGACACCGCGGTGCATGCCTGGCGTTATACCCGCGAAGACGAAAATGTTGCCACGTTCGATGCGCAGGAAGCTGCTGACACCTGGAATGCGCTGAAGCCCGCGCTGATCAAGATCGAACGGATTTTCGGTCCTGACAATTTTGATTTGCCGCCGAGCGTGGTTCGGGAAGGTTGTGGAGTGATGCCCGACCACAGGGAATGAGGTGCGCTGACAGACCGATTATTGGCCGATGTCAGCGAAGGCCAGCCCTACTCCGTGAATACCTGGGCCCACATGGAGGTTGTGTTCGGGCATTCGTGATTTTCCGGTCGCTTCCGCGGTTACCGCATCCTCCGCGGTGCCGCTCGTGTTCAATCCCATCGTGGTTGACGGCGGTATCACCGACAAAATGGGCTTACCCGGACTGGCTCTGGTGGGTGGGGTTAGGCCGGTAGTGCTTCGAAATGCCGAGTCGAGCTTATTTCCAGGGGCGATTGGGCGGGATGCCCAATCGAGGCCGCCCAGCACAGGATGTGCTGTAAGGCCGGTCCCGTCAGGAAATCAGTTCGGCGAGGGTAGCCCCAAAGGGGCCATTGAGCCAGCACTACCGGCCTAACCCCACCCACCAGAGCCCGGCCTGGCACCAAGCCACATCAGCAGATTCTGGGTAAGGGGTCTTCTTCCAGGTCGTCGAGGATGCGCTCGCCGGCAATTTCGGTTTGCAGGATGATTCGGGCCGCGCCTTCCTCGATACGGCCGATCTCACAGGCGCCTTCGCCCTCGGGAAATTGCCGCCACTGCTCCAGCACATCGCCCACCTGTTCCGGTGAAATGATGGCGATACAGCGTCCCTCGCAGGCCAGGTAGTATGGGTCGTAACCCAACATTTCACAGACCATTTTCACCGAGTCGCGCACGGGCACTTTGGTTTCTTCCAGCCGCACAGTAACGCCGGCGTGGTGGGCGATTTCGTAGCAGACGCCAGCCAGGCCCGCGCGGGTGGGGTCGCGCATGAAGCGCAGGCCGTCGAAATACAGCGCGGTGCGGGCCAGGTCGATCACGTTGCCGCAATCGGAACGGACGTCGCCGCGGATTTCGAAGTCCTCGCGGGCCAGCATCACGGCGATGCCATGGTCGCCTATCGGGCCGCTTGCGATGATGCGGTCACCGGGCTGGATTCGATCCATTCCGAGATGCACGCCTTCGGGGCGCAACCCCACGCCGGTGGTCGCGAGGTAGAGGCCACCACCTTCGCCCCTGGGCAATACTTTGGTATCGCCGGCGACGACCTGCACCTTCGCTTTGCGGGCGGCCTCTGCCAGGCTGGCAACGATGCGCTCCAACGTGGCGATTTCGAGGCCTTCTTCGATAAAGGCGTTCAGCGACAGGTATTTTGGCGTCGCTCCGCTGACGGCCAGGTCATTGACCGTGCCGTTGACGGCCAGCGAGCCGATGTCACCACCTGGAAACTCAAGGGGCTGGACGATAAAGCCGTCGGTGGTCATGTAGGGCTCACCGCCCTCCTCCAGCGCGATCGGCGCGGCATCCAGCGTGACGTCCAGCGTGTCTTCGCGGTCGGGGTTAGACAGGTGGCGCGCGAAGATCTCGGCGATCAGTTCGCGCATGTAACGGCCGCCGTTGCCGTGGGCCAGGCTGATGTGTTTATCTTCCATTGTTGTTACCTGTTTGTTCTTCTTTGCGGGTCAACGCCGCTGCCTCAATGACCTGGCCAAAACACAGCCCACCGTCGTTGGCCGGTATGTCGCGGTGCAGCCGTACTTCGATGCCGTGTTGTTTCGCCTTCTCCAGCACGCGTTCAGTCAGGCGACGGTTCTGGAAAACACCGCCGGATAGCCCTATCACTTCGAAGCTCTGTCCCTTGCGGATTGCCAGCGCCTGGTCGATCAGCGCCTGCGCCATGGTCTCGTGAAAAATACCGGCGCGTTGCGCGGGCGGCAAGTCCTGGTCGGTTAATACATCCAGCAGTGGCGCCCAGTCACTGCGCAGTATGCCGCTTTCATCTCTAGCCAGGGGCAAGGAAACAGCCTCGCAACCATCCGCAGCGATGTGCTCCAGTTCCATCGGCCCCTGGCCTTCGAAGCTGGCCGTGCGGCGGCCCAGCACCAGCGCCGCTGCGGCATCGAACAGGCGGCCAGCTGCGGAAGTTTCAAAGCTATTGATTTCCCGTTTCCAGGCCTGGTGGGCCAGGTTAAAAAGGGAAAAAAGGGGGTCAGGTTCACTTTTCGACACGCTCGCGTCGAAAAGTGAACCTGACCCCCTTTTTTCCCTTTTTTCTTCCCACAGCAGTGCCGCGGCGGAGCGCCATGGTTCGCGCCCGGCCTTGTCGCCTCCGACCAGCCTGAAGGTTCTGAAACTGGCCACACGCTTCCAATCGCCGGGCATTCCCGCCAGGGCTTCGCCGCCCCAAAGCGTGCCGTCGCTGCCATAGCCTACGCCGTCCCAGGTGAAGACCAGCCAGTTGTCGATGTCTGGATGCTCCCCTGCAAGCGAGGACGCATGAGCGGCATGATGTTGCACGCGAATCACCGGCAAATCCTGCTGGTCTGCCCAGCGGGAGCTGGCATAACCGGGGTGGAGGTCGCAGACAATTACTTGTGGATCTACATTATATAATGACTGTATATCGCTGATTACTTGTATAAATATGTCATTGCTTCTTGGTGTTTCCAATTCACCGACATGCGGTGACACCACCACGCGATCATCCCAGGCCAACGCCACGGTGTTCTTCATGTGACCGCCGGTTGCGAGCATCGCGTGCGGCAGCTTGTTCGGTAATTCCCGTTCCAGCGGTGCAATCCCCCTGCCCGGCCGGATCAACCTCGCCGCTCCCGCCATCGGCCGGATGACCGGGTCGTCCGCAGGCCGCACGATGGGCCGGTTATGGTGCAGGAACGCGTCCGCCACTCCGGCAAGGCGCTCCTGCGCCTCCCGGTTATCGGTAATGACCGGCTCCCCGCTGATGTTTCCCGAGGTAGCGACGATCGGTTTGCCATAGGCCGCCAGCAACTGGTGGTGCAGCGGGCTGTAGGGCAGGAACACACCGAGTTCGCCGAGGCCTGGCGCGAGTAATTCGCTGAGTAAATGATTAACCTTTTTCCTGGCCAGCACGATGGGACGTGCCGGGTCGCGAATGGCTTGAGCCGCTATCTCATCCGGTTGCAGGCAATCCCGCACCGCGTCCAGCCCATCCTCACCGCGAATCGGAAACATAACCGCCAGCGGTTTGTCCGGGCGGTGCTTGCGTTCACGCAACGCGGTCACGGCCTCATCATTGGTCGCATCGCAGACCAGGTGATAACCGCCAACGCCCTTAATGGCCACCACCAGGCCTTTTTCCAGTGCCTTGATGGTTTGCGCCAAAGGCTCGCCTCGCCCTTGCGGCACAAACTCCAACTGCGGCCCGCACACCGGACAGGCCAGTGGCTGCGCATGAAACCGCCGGTCCAGCGGTGATTCATACTCTGCCCGGCAGTCATCACACAATGGGAACTCCGCCATTGAGGTGTTCGGCCGGTCATAAGGCATCGCTGTAATAATGGTGTAGCGCGGCCCGCACTGCGTGCAGTTGATGAACGGATACCCAAAACGCCGCTCAGCCGGCCCCGTCAGTTCCGCCACGCAGTCGTCACAGGTATACAGGTCCGGCGGCACATGGATCTCCGCCTCTGTGGCCGAATCGCTGGCCAGGATCCTGAAGCGCTCGTGGTGTGCAAGGGCGGCCCGTTCAGACGAAGCCAGCACCGGCCGGGCCAAGGCCGGCGCCGAATGCACCAGCGCATGTTCCAGTCGATCAATTGCGGCTGCCTCGCCTTCGGCGTGAACAAAGACTTTTCCGGAGCCGTTCAGAACCGAGCCGGTCAGCCCGAGTTCATGCGCCGTGACGAAAACAAAAGGCCGGTACCCAACCCCCTGCACACGGCCTGTAACGACAATGCGCCGGGCTTCCAGTTTCAAACCAACCCCCGGAGAGAAACAATGCTGAAGGGACGGCCGCACAAATTTCGCACAGGCGGGGTGTTGCCTGGCCCTTTACAGGACCTTCGGCTGTCAGGAACAACGCGCGACGGCACTCCACGATCGCTTCTTCGCCTCTGGCGAAACCGCAATCGCTTCGTTACCTGCGCTGAAGAGCGAACAGGGACGTCTCGAGCGTGTCTTGTAAAGGGCCAGGCAACACCCCGCCCCCCCGCAAAAATCCTCACGCCGCCCCCTCAGCGTTCTCCCGAACCCCCGAGCTCCACCATATTCGACAGGCCCCTTCATCAGATACCATGCACGGCCCTATCGGCTTCCTCGGCGTGCAAGCTCTGCCGTACAGGATGCACTCGTTGGGATAAATTTTGCCGAGAACAACACGAGCGCAATCGCAGCCTGGCGGCATTTCTCCGGCCCGCTTGCGGTCCTCGTCAGGATTGATCCCGAACCTTGCCCGCGCATCAAGGTCTGCCAGTTCTGGCCGCAACGTGAATCCGGACCCCGGGATCACGCCGATCCCCCGCCAATTGGCGTCAGTCACTTCCATCACCTGGTCAAGCACGGCCAGCGCGGTCGGGTTGCCGCCGGGCTGGGCCACTGCGGAGTAGCAGTTGTCCAGGAAAGGCTTGTCTTCGATCACCTGGCGCAGCACGGAGTAGAAGGCGGCCAGCAGGCTTTCTGTGGTGAAGCCGGCCACTGCTGCCGGGATGCCGTGTTTCCTCGGCACAAACTCCCACTCTTCCGGACCCATCACGGTGGAAACGTGGCCGGGCGCTACCAGCGCATCAAAGCCCGGGATATCGCTGTCCAGCAGCAGGGCGACGGCGGGCCAGGTGAGTCGGCCAGATAATAATATGGAGAGGTTGGGCGGCAGGCCGGCTTGCAGGCCGTTGGCGATCAGGCCGGCGACCGGCGCCGTCGTTGTTTCAAAACCGGCTGCGAAGAACACGACTTCTTCATCCGGATGGGTTTCTGCGATGGCCAGCACTTCCTCCGGCGAGGATACCGGGCGGACGTCACCGCCGGCGGCCCTGGCCTGCTCCAGTGATCTCGGCTCGGCTTTTGGCGCGTTGCAGGGCACCCTCAACATGTCGCCGAATGCGGCGACAATGATGCCGTTGCGGGCTAGCTGGATGGCGGCATAAATGTCTTCCTCGGGGCAAACACAAACCGGGCAGCCGGGGCCCGGAATGAGTTCGACCTGCTCCGGCAGTGCGCCGCGCAGGCCGGCCATGGTGATGGAGCGTTCATGGCCGCCGCAGACATTCATCACCCGCACCTTTTCCGGCAGCGGCAGGCTGCGGATGCGATCCATCCAGGTGCGGGCGGAGGTCATGGCTTCAGGCCGGTTCGTGCAGGTGCACACCGTCCGGCTGGATGCGGGGACTCAGGGCTTCGCCGGAACGCTTTGCTTTCACGGACTCACGCAGCCAGTCAAGCCAGGGCCCGAGGGTTTCCGGGCGTCGCGCCGACAGCGTCATGACATCGGCCGGGTTGGCCAGCTCACGCAGGTGCCGCTCGGCTTTGCCGGTATCGAAATCGTCGAGCACGTCCAGCAGGTCTGCCTTGCTCAGCACCATTACATCGGCGGCACGGAACATCACCGGGTACTTGGCGGGCTTGTCGTCGCCCTCGGTGACCGACAACAACGTGACATTAATATGATGTCCCAGGTCGAAACTGGCGGGGCAGACCAGGTTGCCTACGTTCTCGATGAACAGCACGTCAATGTCGTCCAGGTCCATTTCGTGCAATGCGTCGTGCACCATGTGCGCATCCAGGTGGCAGGCCTGGCCGGTTGTGATCTGCACGGCCGGCACACCCTTGGCGCGGATTCGCTGGGCGTCGTTCTCAGTTTCCAGGTCACCTTCCACCACGCCGATCGAGAACTCATCGCCGATGGCTTCGATGGTGGCTTCGAGCAAGGCGGTTTTACCGGAGCCCGGCGAGGACATCAGGTTGATCGCCAGCACATCGTGGCGGTCGAAGTGCTCGCGGTTGTGACCAGCCTGGTGGTCATTCTCGTGCAGCAGGCCGCTCAGGACTTCAATCGATGCCCTGCCCTCGGAGGTATGCTCAAGTTTGCCTTTCGGCTTGACCAGGTGCTCGTTGCCGGGAGTGATCGTGCAACCACAAGTCTCACACATGTCGACTTTCCTCTGCAGCGCTTTGCGCCGTTTCGATGTCCATACTTAATAATAGTAGTTCTTCACCTTCGACAACATTGACCCGCCACTCACCGCAATACTGGCACAGCAGCCGGTTCAGTTTGGCGGCGCTGCTCGCTCCGCATTCCTGGCACTTGACCACTATGGGCCCGTCTTCAATTTCCAGCTCGGCATGCTCGGCAATAGTGCCTGCCCGGGCGATCTCGAAAGCGCTCTGCAGAAGAGACGGTTCTACCCCGGACAATCCACCGACCCGCAGCAGAATCCGTTTGACAGACTTTGCGTTGTTGTTTGCGGCGACCTGTTCGACCTGTCGCATCAGGCCCTGGCAGACCGACAACTCATGCATCGAGAGCCGCTTCCGCTTCGAGGATTTCATCAAACAGGTCCCAGGCGGTCTGGGCGTCCTCCTCGGTCATTTTCTGGATCGCATTACCGACGTGAATCATCACCAGGTCACCCACCTGCAGATCTTCGTGCTGCAGCAGGAACAGGCTGGCTTTGCGCTCGATACCACGCGCTTCACAGCGGGCATTGAAGCCGTTGATTTCGATGATTCGCATGGGTACGCCCAGGCACATGATCGGTCTCCAACAAATTCATGTCTGAAAATGAATTTAATTCAAATCCGCATGATGTCGATTGATCAAGGTCAAGATCATTTGATCAGGATCAATATGATTTGTATATCAGGACTATATGATGCACCCAGAAGATTTGAATAACAATGTATTAGTTTATCCTAATATTATAATATAGTGTGTGAGCGGTTATGACAGCATCCGATGCCAGGAAGGTCCTTGTTATGGGTATTGGCAATACCCTGTTGCAAGACGATGGCATAGGTGTCCACGTCACCGAACTGTTCAAATCCTTATCCCCAGCCGATCCCAATGTTGAAGTGCTCGATGGTGGCACCATCGGCCTTTCACTGCTTCCGGAAATAGAGGACGCCGACGCGGTGGTTATCGTTGATGCCTCAGAGATCGGCGAGCGACCGGGAACGATACGTATTTTCCGTGGCCAGGAAATTGACCGGCAGCTGTCCGGCAAGAAGCGCAGTGTTCACGAAGTGGCCCTGTACGACCTGTTCTCCGCTGCCGCCATCCGTGACCGCAGCCCGGAGCAACGCGTGCTGATCGCCATTCAGCCCGCTTCCACCGAGTGGGGGCTGGAACCAACACCCGAGGTGAAGGCGGCCATCCCGGCGGCTTGCGATGCCCTCACCTCCCTGACCCGGCAATGGCAAGATGCAGCGCGATAGCGCCGCCCCCTGTCTCAGCGAACGCGCCACCGGCATGGCTCTGTCCGTGCTGACCGAAATACACCAGCTGCTCAAAGCCCTCAGCGAGGCCGGCCAGTCCGGTTCGATCGACCTGCGCAGCCTGCCGCTGAGCGACGCCGATCGCGAGCAACTGGAAAACGTGCTGGGCCGTGGTGAACTGCAGGCACAGTTGAACCTGGCCGGCGAGTCCGAGGTCTGGGAAACCACCTACCCCGGTGTCTGGTGGATCCGCCACAAGGGCGCCGGCGGAAAGATCGCTACCGAGCAAATCTCGGTCTGCCGCATACCCGAAATCCTGATTACCCATCCTGCCGATATTGAAGCAGCCGCTGCACGGCTCAAACAAGAACTGGAGACGACCCATGTCTGATAAGAAAACTTTGGGTGAGATGCTCACGGAACGCGGTGTTTCGCGCCGCACCTTCCTGAAGTACGCATCCTATACGGCCTCAATCATGGCCCTGCCGCCAACCGCGGCAACTGCCATCGCCCAGGGCATCGCCAACGCCCGGCGCCAGTCGGTGATCTGGCTGTCCTTCCAGGAGTGCACCGGCTGCACCGAATCGATCACGCGCGCCCACACGCCGTCGATCGAGGACCTGATCTTCGATTTCATCTCGCTGGATTACCACCACACGCTGCAGAACGCTTCCGGTCACGCCGCCGAGGCAGCCCGTGAAGCCGCCATGAAAGAGAATGCCGGCGAATACATCGTGGTGGTCGACGGTTCTGTGCCGTTGAAGGACGATGGCATCTACTCCACCATCGCCGGCATCACCAACCTGCAGATGCTGGAAGAGACCTGCAAAGACGCCTTCGCCGTCATCGCGGTAGGCAGCTGTGCTACCTTCGGCGGCATCCCGGGCGCCAACCCAAACCCGACCGGCGCGGTGCCGATTTCCGACATCATTACCGACAAGCCGATCATCAACATCTCCGGCTGTCCACCGATTCCAGAGGCGATGACCGGCGTTATTTCCTACCTGTTATCGTTCGGCAGCATTCCGGAACTGGATCACCTGGGGCGGCCCAAGGCCTTCTTCGGCGAAGCCATTCACGACCGCTGCTACCGGCGCCCGTTCTACGAGCGCGGCATGTTCGCCAAGAGCTTCGATGACGAAGGCGCGCGGCAGGGATGGTGCCTGTTCGAGGTGGGCTGCAAGGGGCCGGTAGCCTACAACGCCTGCGCCACGCTGAAGTGGAACGGCGGTGTCTCCTTCCCGATCCAGTCGGGACACGGCTGCCTGGGTTGTTCTGAACCGAATTTCTGGGACATGGGCGGTTTCTACAAACCCCTTTCCACCGCCAAGGGTGACCCGCTGAAATGGGCCGGGGGCGCAGCCGTCGCGGGCGCAGCGATCGGACTGGCCAGCGCAGCCGTCGCTCGCAAGAAAAGAAACGACATATTGAAGGAGGGCAACTAATGGAACTGCTCGAATTTGCACGCGGACCGGCACTGACATTTGCCATTACGATCTTCATCGCGGGTATTGTGTTCCGCATTGTTTCACTGTTCGCCCTATGGCGGACCAAGGACTCCTCCGCCGGCAGCCCGCGCGAGAAATCGGCTTTTTCCGCGGCCCTGCGTGAAGTGATCCGCCGGCTCTGGCCGCAGGCTGTCTACAAGCAAGACACCATGTTCGAACTGGTCAACGGTTACGTATTCCACATCGGCCTGGCGATCATTGTATTTGCCCTGGCGCCGCACATCCTGTTCTTCAAGGATCTGATCGGTTTGTCATGGCCGTCATTACCGAACAATGTGATCTATGCGGTCAGCATCATCACCATGGTGTCACTGATCGCGGCGCTGGTGATGCGCTACGCCAACCCGGCCCAGCGCATCATTTCTACCTTCGATGACTGGTTCAGCTGGCTCGTCACGTTCCTGCCGGTGCTGACAGGCATCATCGCGACCAGCCACCTGGGCGCGCGGTATGAAACGCTGCTCGGCCTGCACATCCTGAGCGTCGCCCTGCTATTGATATGGCTGCCGTTCGGCAAACTGATGCACTTTTTCCTGGTGTTCGTGACGCGCAGCCAGACCGGCGCGCACCTGAGCCACCGCGGCGCCCAATTATGAGTTTCGCTTCCCTTCTTTCGGCTATGCCGAAAAGCGGCTGCACTCAACAGCATAGTTTGAGCTGCCCTCTGGCTTACGCCAGGCGGTCAGCATCTGAGGAGAAAAGAAGAAAATGAACACACGAGTTGTAGTAGATCCTGTCACCCGTATCGAAGGGCATTTGCGGATCGAGGCAGAACGCAGCGATGATGGCAAAATCACCGGCGCCTGGAGTTCCGGCACCATGGTGCGCGGTATCGAGCTGATTCTGCAGGGCCGTGACCCGCGTGACGCCTGGGCCTTTGCCCAGCGGATCTGCGGCGTCTGCACGCTGGTTCACGGCATTGCCTCGGTACGTGCAGTGGAAAATGCCCTGGGCTATCAAATCCCGCCCAATGCGCAGCTGATCCGTAACCTGATGATCGCGGCGCAATACGTGCACGATCACGTGATGCACTTCTATCACCTGCATGCACTGGACTGGGTGGATGTTGTTTCGGCGCTCAATGCTGACCCGAAGGCCACCTCACAACTGGCGCAGTCGATTTCCGGCTATGCCAAGTCCAGCCCCGGCTATTTTGCGGATACGCAAACCAAGCTGAAAAAATTCGTTGAAGCCGGCCAACTGGGAATTTTCGCCAATGGTTATTACGGGCACCCGGACTACCGTCTGCCTGCCGAAGCCAACCTGATGGCCGTGGCGCATTACCTGGACGCACTGGAATGGCAGCGCGACGTGGTGCAGATCCACACTATTTTCGGCGGCAAGAACCCGCACCCCAATTTCCTGGTGGGTGGCGCGCCCTCGCCGATCAGCAACGACCCGTCATCCGCCACCGGTGGCTCGGCGGCAACCGCTGTGAACATCGTCGCATTCGGGCAGATCCGCGACATCATTGACCGCATGCGCAAATTTGTTGACCAGGTTTATGTACCCGATACCGTGGCGATAGCCGGGTTCTACAAGGACTGGTTCGCGCGCGGCGAAGGTCTGGGTAATTTCATGACCTTCGGCGACTTCCCGTCCGAGGGACTGGACGACCCCACCAGCTGGATGATCCCGAGCGGCGCGATCCTGAACCGCGACCTGTCGACCATCCACCAGGTGGATCTGAACGACCCCAGCCAGGTGCAGGAATTCGTCGGCCACTCCTGGTACGACTACTCGGTGGGCAAGAACGCCGGCCTGCACCCCTACGATGGCGAAACCAATCTGAACTATGACGGCCCGAAACCGCCGTTCGAGCATCTCGACGTGGAAGGCAGCTACTCCTGGCTGAAAGCACCGCGCTGGAAAGGCCACGCGATGGAAGTTGGCCCGCTGTCCCGCGTGCTGATGCTGTATGCCTCCGGCCATGAGCCCACCCAGGAACTGGCCAACGCAGTGCTGGGACAACTCGATGCGCCGCTCGACGCGATGTTCTCGACACTGGGGCGCACCGCCGCCCGCACGCTGGAGACCAAGATCATCGCTGACCAGATGTCGATCTGGCTGGACAAATTGCTGGCCAACATCAAGGCCGGCGACCTGGCGGTGCACAACGAGGAAATGTGGGACCCGTCCACCTGGCCCAAAGAGTGCAAAGGCGTGGGCTTCATGGAAGCGCCGCGCGGTGGCCTGGCCCACTACATCCGCATCAAGGACAAGAAAATCGACAACTACCAGGCGGTGGTGCCCAGCACCTGGAATGCCGGCCCGCGTGATCCGTCCGGCCAGCCCGGCGCCTACGAGGCCGCGCTGATGGATAACCACGAACTGGCCATCCCGGACCAGCCGCTGGAAATCCAGCGCACCATCCACAGCTTCGATCCCTGTATTGCCTGCGCGGTCCACGTGATGGACCCCGACGGTGAAGAACACGTGCAAGTGAAGGTGACCTAGAGATGAATGCCAATACACAAACAGTCTCCGACGCCCAGGCAGCTGCCAACAAGTTCCTGGCACTCAACAGCGGCAACCTCGCGGCCTACCTCGAGGCCTGCATTCACTGTGGCCAGTGTGCAAACGCCTGCCACTTCTACGAAGTCACCGGCGACCCCAAGTACACACCGGCCTACAAGCTGTTCCCGATGGCCAAGGCCCATCGCAAGACCAAGTGGCCCTGGAGCTGGTTTGGCGGACCCTCGGTAACCGAGGAAGATCTGCAGCACTGGGAAGAACTCATCTTTGACAGCTGCACCATGTGTGGACGCTGCACCCAGGTCTGTCCGATGGGCATCGACATCGCTTCGATCGTCGCGGCTTCGCGGCAGGCTTTCGCCGCCGCCGGGCGTGGACCCGAAGACCTCAGGGAAGCCGCCGAAAACGTACTGACCAAGGGCAGCCCCCTGGGCGTGACCCCGGCCGTGTTCGATGGCCGTGTCGAATGGCTGGAGGACGACTACGAAGTCGATCTGCCGCTGGACCGGGAAAAAGCAGAAGTGCTGCTGACCGTGTCGTCCATCGAGATGATGAAATACCCGAAGTCCATCGTCGCGATGGCTCGCCTGATGAACCAGGCGCGGGTCGACTGGACCTTCAGCACTGAGGGTTACGAGTCCACCAACTTCGGCTTCCTGTCGGGTAAACCGCACATAGCGAAACACGCGATCGAAAAAATCGTGGGGGCTGCGGAGAAGATAGGCGCCAAGACCGTGGTGATCCCGGAATGCGGTCATGCCTATGGCGTACTGCGTTGGTCCGGCGCCAACATCCTCGGTCGGCCCTTGCCGTTCCAGGTGCTGCACATCACCGAGTTCCTGGCGCAACTGAAAAAGGAAGGCAAGCTGAAGTTCAACAAGGTGGAAGGTTCGCTGACCTACCACGACCCATGCCAGATCTCGCGCCGTGGCGGCGCCACCGAAGCGGCCCGCTACCTGCTGGAGGACTGCACCGACTTCCGTGAGATGACTCCTACCGGCAACTTCAACTGGTGTTGCGGCGGTGGCGGCGGCGTGCAGGCGATGAGCCGGGCAGCCGACCTGCGGCACAAGGTGTTCCAGATCAAGATGAAACAGGTGGAAGACACCGGCGCCGACATGCTGATATCCGCCTGCGCCAACTGCAGGCTGACGATGGATGACTCCAAGGCCTACTGGAAGTGGGATCATGAACTGGAGAGCCTGGTGGAATTGCTGGCCGAGAACCTGGTGGAGGATCATCCGCATCCGTTTGATGCCAAGCCGCATTTGGCGACGAACGTTTAGCAAACAGCTGAAGGTTCAGGTGTGTTTGCCCCGCCAGACGGGGCTTTCGCCAGTCCCAGGCTGAAAAAATAGTGGCCGAACTGATCACAGACCTTGCACAGGGGACTGGCTTTTCTTGCGCTGTCTCATTGTAACTTGCGGGAAAAAAGTGTAAGATGCTGAAATATATGTTTATTCTTACCCCTAGCAACATCCCTGAGCATTAAGGAGAAAGATCATTACGATTTTGGAAGGCGACGCCATTCACCACCCCCAGCACGGCATCGGCACGGTGCAATCCATCCGCAAGAGAAGTTTTTCAGGCCCGAAAGGGTGCAGGTTCGCAAAGCTGTTTTTCCCCCGCGATGAAATCACCATGATGATTCGTGAAAGCGACCTGGCTGACACTGTTCGCAAACCGATCGAGAAACCGGAGGCCCGCGGAGTGCTGGAGCACATAGGTAACTGGAACGAATCGGTAAGTGGCTCGTGGAAAGTGCGGGCAAACGCGCAACAGAGAAAGCTGGACGATGGTAATCCGTATGCTCTCGCCGAGGTCTACAAAACACTGAGTTTGCTTCAGAAGACGGACTCCCTCAGTGCAGCAGACCGTCAGCAGTTGAGTCATTCCGAGCAAAGCCTTGCAGAAGAGTTGGCAGTCGCCCTCGAGCAACCGGTCAGTAAAGTATTCCGGTACATGGAGAAGGCTGCCTGCCAGTAAGTGTTACCGAGAGTGATCCCTGGTCACCCTGGATCACTCGATCGCTTCATCGGGCCGGCGCAGAAGAATGCATCGCCCGGTTTTTTGCATTTACGT
>Ga0316194_10000631_pt1 | contig 23323 bp, 29 predicted proteins | sample CroRivsedime1_MG_FD_204936 | JGI IMG/M metagenome (GOLD analysis project Ga0316194, IMG submission 204936) | Coastal sediment microbial communities from Maine, United States - Cross River sediment 1 | ecosystem: Environmental > Aquatic > Marine > Coastal > Sediment | place: USA: Maine...
CCGAGCATGACAGCGATTTCATCGAGTTTCGCGAACGCACGATTGTTGAAATTCGCGAGCACGTCCATCAGGTCGACATGCCGCCAATGGTAGCGGCTCAGGTAGTTATTCCACTTGAAGTCGCGATCCGATTCGCCATGCTCCCAGTAGCGCGGCGCCTGTATCCCGTGCTTGAGGGCCCGGTAATGAAGGACCGGAAGGTCAAAACCACCCCCATTCCATGAGATCAGGTCGGGTGAATAGCGATCCACTCCATCGAAAAATCGCTGCACCAATTCGGCCTCGTCCGACGCTTCGTCACCGAGCGTCCAGACTTTGAAAGTGTCTGCCGTACGAAAGGTCACCGATATGGCAACGATGCGGTGCTGGTGCAGCGGCAGAAAATCGTGACCGACAGCCTGTTGACGCTTGAACATCATCGCCGTGGCGACGTCTTCGTCAGACAATCCGTCAAGATCGAGTAACGCTCGCCCCAGTTCGACGTCCGGGACGGTTTCAATGTCGAATGAAAAACAATGCATGATGCTATTCCCTGTGTTCCGCGTTCTCGACGACAGCGAACGCCATGATCAGGCCCGCATCATCGGTGAGGCTAACGTGACCGGAGCCAATGCCCAGCCGCGCGCATACACGACTGCCGCGCTCCGACCACACAATCACCGGGCGACCCCAGGTGTTGTTCAGAATGCCGACGTCCCGTAACCAGACGCCGTGTGCGAACCCCGTACCCATTGCCTTAACGGTGGCCTCTTTTCCGGCAAACCGCATCGCGAGGAAACGCACAGGGTTTTTGCTGCGAGCGTAAAGCTCCAGCTCCTCATCCATCAGGATTCGTCGTGCAAAATGATCGCCGTAACGATCGTATATGCCCTGGACGCGACTCAATTCGACGATGTCGGTGCCAATTCCGAAGATCATCGACTCGTCACTCTTCGCGTGCTTCGAGCATTCTTTTCTTCATCTCGCTGACAGCAATTGACAGGCCGTCAAAGACCGCGCGCGCAACGATGGCGTGTCCTATGTTCAGTTCAACGATCTCCTTGATACTCGCAATCGGCTTGACGTTTTCGTAATGCAGGCCATGACCGGCATTGATAATCAGGCCGAGCCCATGCCCGTAGGTGGTGGCATCGACGATACGCTGGAGCTCAGCGGCGCACTCGTCACCTTCTGTATCCGCGTATTTGCCGGTGTGCAGTTCGACGACAGGCGCCCCCGCTGCGACGGCCGCATCGAGTTGGGCGCTATCGGGATCAATGAAAAGCGACACACGAATGCGTGCATCGGCCAACTCCTGACAAGCGGCGCGAACCTTGTCCAGCTGCCCTGCGACATCGAGACCGCCTTCTGTCGTGAGTTCTTCCCGTTTTTCCGGCACCAGGCAAACGTCTGTCGGTCGAACGCGCTTCGCGATGGCGACCATTTCGTCGGTCACAGCCATCTCGAGATTCATGTGCGTCTTCATGACCTCGTTGATCTCGTCGAGATCATGATCCTGTATGTGGCGCCGGTCTTCGCGCAGGTGCACGGTAATACTGTCTGCACCTGCCGTTTCTGCGAGGCGCACTGCATCGGCCGGCCGCGGGTAGGTTGTACCGCGCGCCTGGCGGAGCGTCGCCACATGGTCGATGTTTACGCCAAGGAGTATTGGCTTTGTCTCACTCATCAATGGGGTTCCGATCCTGGGAAGTCGCAATTCTACCGCGATGTAACTCGCGCAGCACCTTGCGGCTCTTCAGTTCCTTGCCCCCAAGGTGGTGCGTAACGGCGGCGCGCAAAAGGCCATTTGCCGATCGCAACACGTCAGGGTCGTCAAACTCCCGAGCGGCGATGGCGAGCAGTGTAGAGCCCCTGAAAACCAGCGGGCCGTCCGACCGCGCCACGGGTACCGGTCCCTGATCGATGCGGTATTCGTAATTGCCAGCCGGATCGATTTTGTCGCTCGTCCCTGCCTCATGTCCGAGATTCACGGCGTAGCCAAGCAGGCTCAGCAACTCGAGCTCAAAGTTACGCAGGCAGGAGGCAATGCTCGCGTCGCTGCAAAGAGACGGGATCGTTTGCGAGTAGAGCTCGAATATTTCGGGCTGCGGATCGTGGCGATGCAAAAAATACAGCAGCAACTCGTTGACGTAATAGGCCGACAACAGGGCATCACCCTTTAGTCCCAACGGCGGGCCGTTGGCCTCGGCGCCCGTGAGCGTGCCAAGATCCGACCTGGCCACCCACGACACACGCAACGGCATGAACGGCCGCAACAGGCCTGCCAGCCTGGATTTGGAGCCGCGACTCCCACGCGCCACTACCGCGATCGCGCCGAAGTCGCGGGTTAACACATCGATGATCTGGCTGGAATCGCGAAACGGACGCCGGTGCAGTATGTACGCAGGCTGTTGCTGTACGCGCCTCGAATTGCTCATCGGCGCACGGCTACGGCGATTCGTAGCCGAGATTCAGGAGATCCTGCTCGTTGTCGGCCCAGTTGCTCTTGACCTTGACCCACATCTCCAGGTGCACATTTCGCTGCAATTGCTCTTTGAGCTCAAGCCTTGCCGCCCTGCCCACTTTCTTCAGTACGCTGCCGTTCTTGCCAACCACGATGCCTTTCTGACTGTCGCGCTCGACCCAGATGATCGCATTGATTGCGACGCCGCTCTCCTCTTCGAGATAGCGTTCAATCTGCACCGTGAGTCCATACGGCAATTCCTGGTGCAACAACAACGTGAGTTTTTCCCGAATAATCTCGGACGCGTGAAATTCCAGGCTGCGGTCCGTATGCATGTCTTCGGGAAACAGCGGTGGAGACTCGGGCAAAAACGACGGCAACATTTCCATGAGCTTGTCGAGATAGTCATGCTTCAGGGCTGAAACGGGAATGATTTCCGCAAACTCCCCGCGTGCCGACATCAATGCCAGCGCGTCAAGCAATTTCTCTTTCGGGTGCACCTTGTCCACCTTGTTGAGCACCGCAACGACCGGCGTCTGAACCTGCGCCAGGCGATTCAATACATCATCATCTTCGCCAGTCCAACTGGTCGCGTCACTGACGAACAGTATGACGTCGGCATCAGCCAGTGCGTTCGCGGCCGTGCGATTCATCATCCGGTTCATAGCCTTCCCGGCTTTGCGATGCAGGCCCGGCGTATCGACAAATATTATCTGCGCTTGTGCCGACGAGTGAACGGCGAGAATCCGATGACGCGTCGTCTGTGGTTTGGCCGTTACGATGCTGACTTTTCGTCCCATAACAGCATTAATGAGCGTCGACTTGCCCACATTTGGCCGCCCGATGACGGCAACCAGGCCGCAGCGGTGTTCACTCATGGGCTTTCTCCTGAAAGAATGCCGAGCATTTCGCTGGCCGCACGCTGTTCGGCCCTGCGGCGTGACGTCGATTGGCCTTCAGTGGTTTGCGAGAGTTCGATCACGGTGCACGACACAACGAATCTCTGTCGATGATCCTTGCCACTTACACTGACAAGATCGTATTTGGGAAGTGACAGTTTGCGCGCCTGCAGCCACTCCTGCAAACGGGTTTTCGGATCGCGCAGATCTCCCGCATCGGGTAACGCGTTGAGTCGTTGCTCGAAAATACGATCGACAAGATCTTTAGCAGCATCGAACCCGGAGTCGAGGTAGACCGCGCCAAGAATCGCTTCAAGTGCGTCTGCCAATATTGATTCGCGGCGATGCCCACCTGTCTTACGCTCCCCGCTGCCGAGGATCAGGTGTTCGCCGAGGCCCAGCTCGACGGCAAGTTCCGCAAGCGATGTGTCCTTGACAAGCGATGCCCGCAGCTTGCTGAGGTCACCCTCATCGGCCTCGGGGCGCAACTGGAACAATGCGTCTGAAATGACGAAATCGAGAACGGCGTCGCCGAGAAATTCAAGACGCTCGTTGTTGCTTCCGGACGCGCTTCTGTGGGTAATTGCCTGGACGAATAGCTCGGCATCCCGAAACTGATAATGCAGCGTCTTTTCGAGCCAGCTTGTGGCCTTTTCCAATGTTATCGCTCTTGGTCGGTAGCCGCTGTTCGCGGCCGGAAGGGTCTATCGACGAACCAGGGTCCGTTTGTCGAAGTCGACTAGGAAAGAAACGTTGGCAATGAAGGGCGCCTTGTGCGAATAGGTGGCAGCCACCTCGAAACCGCCATCGACGGCCGTGACTTTCACATCCTTGGCCGAAATTTCACCCACGGAGTCGATGTCAAAGCGTCTCGAAATCGAGCTGCGAATAGCCGAGCGACTGGCGCCAGTCCCGTCGAATTCCGCCCCGACGCCATCGACTACGCCTACGACCTTCATGTAGTTGAGATAGACGGGGGACAAGCGAATACCGGCAAATGCGAACAGACCGACAAATGACACGAGGATAATCAGGCCCAGCGTTGTCATACCGGTCTGCCGGTGCCTTCCGCGCCATTTTTCCAAGTAATTCAAAGACATACTAAACTCTCCGATCTGCCAACCCTACGTTTTTCGGGCTATATTGCCCAACGTACCGTGATACTACCCGGCAAATCAGTGACTGGCACCACATTATTGGATTTTCGTCCCGATACGGCCCCAATCCGGCATATTCCAGGGAATGAAGTGCATCCATACCCGGACGGCCTCGCCGACCAGGTATTCCTCCGGAATGGCGCTGATAAAACGGCTGTCCTTGCTGCGATCGCGGTTATCGCCCATGACGAAATAATGCCCCTCAGGGACGCGGTAGGTGCCGTCTCGCGTCGAGAATTCCGGGTTGTGGATCAGGATATCGTGCACGCGCCCGTCGAGGTCTTCGACAAACACCGGAACCCGGCCAAATTCACGATCACCGTAGTTGAGATCGATCATTTCGCCATTGATCTTCAGACGATGACGTTCGTAGACGACGGTATCGCCGGGCAGGCCAACAACTCGTTTGATGTAATTGATGCTCGGATCGGACGGCAGGCGAAATACGATGACATCTCCGCGCTTCGGGTCACCGGTCTCAATAAATTTCGTTTCAGTGACCGGCAGGCGTAATCCGTAGGCGAACTTCTTGACAAAGATGAAGTCTCCCTCGACCAGGGTCGGCATCATGGAGCCGGACGGAATACGAAACGGCTCAAATATGAACGAGCGAATGACCAGCACAAACAGCAACACCGGGAAGAACGATCGCGAGTATTCAACAAGGATGTCCCTGGCACCGGGCGCCTGACGCGAATCGGCATCCTCGGTTTTCCAGACGAGTTTGTCTATTGCTACCACGACGCCGGAAGCGAGTGTCAGCACTGTCAGTATCAATGCGAGATTAACGATCAAAATGTCTACCTAATCCTGGCTTTCTATTTGTCCACGCGTAGTACGGCGAGGAATGCCTCCTGCGGAATCTCCACAGACCCTACTTGCTTCATCCGCTTTTTGCCCGCTTTCTGTTTTTCAAGCAACTTGCGTTTGCGGGATACGTCGCCACCGTAGCATTTGGCGGTCACATTCTTGCGCAGCGCCTTGACGTTTCCGCGGGCAATGATCTGGCTGCCCACTGCCGATTGAATCGCCACGTCGAACATTTGCCGCGGAATCAATTCTCTCATCTTTTCGACAAGCTCGCGTCCACGAGTTCTCACTTTTTCCTTGTGAATAATCAGGGACAGCGCGTCAACCCTCTCCGCATTGATCAGCACATCGAGCCTGACAAGCTGCGCCGGTTCGAAACGCAGGAAATGATAGTCGAACGATGCGTACCCACGACTTACCGATTTCAGTCGATCGAAGAAATCGAGAACGACTTCTGCCAGCGGCAGCTCGTACTCAATGGATACCTGGCCGCCAAGATAACGCAAGTGACTTTGCACACCCCGTTTCTCGACGCATAACTTGATAACGGCGCCTACATAGGCTTCCGGCACGAGTATGTTGGCCGCAATAATCGGTTCCCGTAGTTCCTCTATATCGTTCGGAGGCGGCAATTTGGATGGATTGTCGATCTTTAGAACATCACCGTTCGTGTCGACAACTTCGAAGATCACGGTTGGCGCTGTCGTGATCAGTTCGAGGTCGTACTCCCGTTCGAGACGCTCCTGCACGATCTCCATATGCAGCATGCCAAGGAAACCGCAGCGAAATCCAAACCCGAGCGCCGCCGACGTCTCCGGCTCAAAATGCAGTGCCGCGTCGTTTAAGCGCAGCTTTTGCAGCGCTTCGCGGAAGTTCTCGTAGTCGTCCGAACTGATCGGGAACAGGCCCGCGAAAACACGAGGCTGGACCATCTTGAAGTCCGGCAAAGGCGTTTCGCAGGGATTCTTCGTTGTGGTCAGCGTGTCACCGACGGGTGCGCCGTAAATATCCTTGATAGCGGCGATAACAAAACCGACCTCGCCCGTCTCAAGCACCTTGCGATCTTCCATCTTGGGTGTGAACACACCCACCCGATCCGCGTTGTAGGAAATTCCGGTGGACATGACCTTGATCTTGGCACCCTTGGCAAGACTCCCATTCATGACCCGGACCAGCGAGACGACGCCGACGTAATTGTCGAACCAGGAGTCGATAATCAACGCCTGCAGAGGACTGTCGGGGTCCCCTCCCGGCGGCGGGATGACCTCGACAATCTGCTCGAGGAGTTCGGGAACGCCGAGACCGGTCTTGGCACTGACATGGAGGGCGTCGTGAGCCTCGATGCCGATGATGTCCTCGATCTCGTCAACCACTTTCTCGGGATCAGCAGCCTGCAAATCAACCTTGTTGAGGACCGGCACGACTTCGAGTCCCAGATCGATTGCAGTAACACAATTGGCGACGCTCTGAGCTTCCACACCCTGTGCGGCATCGACAACCAGAAGCGCCCCTTCACAGGCAGCCAGCGAACGAGACACTTCGTAGGAAAAATCCACGTGGCCCGGCGTATCAATGAAATTTAACTGGTAGGTTTCGCCATCGCGCGCCTTGTAGTCCAGCGACACGCTTTGCGCCTTGATCGTAATGCCACGCTCACGCTCGAGGTCCATCGAGTCGAGGACCTGCTCAGCCATCTCGCGATCGGCAAGGCCACCGCAATGCTGAATGAACCGGTCAGCCAGGGTCGACTTGCCATGATCGATATGGGCGATGATCGAGAAGTTGCGTATATGCTTCATTGACAGGGGGTTTCTGGCACTTGAGTTGTGCCCGCCGATTAAATGCAGCCGCGAAGTATACCTGTAATTGCGTCCTGATCGAGAAAATGCATGCACACGACCTCACCCTCGAATTCGACCACCGGAATGTCCATGAAGAAGCGTTCGTGCCATTCCGGCCGTGTGTCGATATCGCGGACCTCCAACGTCAGTTTTCCCCGGATCATGGGCTGCAGTTCCTCGATCAAAACGTCGCACAGATGGCAGCCCTGGCGGCTGTAGACCGTGATGTTGCTCACTTAATCGCTCGCCGATGCGATCCGCGTCGTCACGACCGGAGTGAAGGCACGCAGGCATTGGTTCTTCTGCAATCGCGATCGTCCGGCCAGCATGCCGAGGCCCGCGCCGGCGAGCGCCGCCAGCGCGGCACCAGGATCGCCCATGCCGGATAACCAGGCGCCGGCAGCACCTGCCAGGGCGCCGAGCAATGGCAGGCCATAGACGATAGCTGAAGCACGCAACAGGTTATTGGGCGCCAGTTCAATTCTCACCTGGTCGCCCTCACCGAGCTCAAGATCCCGCGCGATCAATGCGTCGACCTGGCGGGGCCTTTCGTCACCGCCAAGAAGCCCTGCACCGCAGCCCTTGCCTGAGGCGCAACGTGCGCAACTGATCGACGCCGCCACTTCAACCACAACATGCGGCGGTGTGTCATCGAGATGGGTGGACAAGATTCGACCCTGGGGGTTCTCCATGGCCGCAGTTTACCGCAGTGGGCTTAGCGCAGGCTCATCGTCGTGGCTATCTGCTCGACCGTTACGGCGGGGACTTCACCGACAGCGGTGATCCGGTAACCGTCGATGCTCGCGCTGTACGAATTCGAACCACCCACGCGGGACGGTCCCGCAGCGCTTGCCTGGTCCTGCTCGGCTACAAACACGGAAATATTGGCAAGGCCATCACCGTAGAGGATATGTGTGACGACTTCCTCGCTACCCGGCATGATCTCGCCATGGGTCGAAATGGCCCGGAATCCCGGCGGCAGGTTTGTGCTTTCCCAACGTGTCTCAATATCGCGCTTCACATGCCGGGACGGCTGATTGAGCCAACGAAAATTCTCGGTGTTGATCGATGGCGCGAGCGCGCTGGCATGGATTTCCTTGTTCAGACTGATGTCTGCGAATTTCACCTGTTCTATGGCGGCCCCATCCTCACCGATCAGCTGCGTTTGCAGCGGAAACGACGTCTCGGTATCCAGCCAGATGCGGTGCCCATACCGATAGATATCGTGCGGCCGTATCGCCACCAGGATCGTTTTCCGACCTGCTACACGCTCTTCCCGAACGATGGATACATCGTACTCACTCCCGAATCGAACCTCGCTCGACGGCAGTGTTGAAAAGAGCGTCGACTGATCGTCCCATTCCTCAACCAGGACCGATTTGCGATCCGGAAGAATGCAGTGGACCTCGTTGCCATTGCGGATAATTTCGAGACCATTACCTTCTTGCACAACGACTTTCTCGCGAATGACGCCATCGGTAACCGTGTGAACGACCTTAAGCGCTTCGGCCTTGCCATCCTGGATGCGGATGACGGTGCCTTCGTAACTGGTCGTTTGCACGGCCGCGCCCATGCGATTCAGCAACTCGTTGGGATCGACACGCTCAGCAAGCGCCGCCGCGCTACAGGCAAGCTGGCCCGCAATAACGCCGGGCCAGAGCAGCGGGGCAATCCGTGAAAAATGCATTACGGCTGAGTCGCCGTCTCGTCAGCCGCCTCATCGGCAGCTTCTGCCTCGTCAGGTTCTGTCTCGTCAGCATCTTCCTCGGGCAGCGGTTCCTCGCTGACGCGGAGTGTCACGAGGCGCGCATTCATGCCGTTAGCGCCCTGCTCCGTCGACGATGCACCATGGCTCAGGTAGAACTGTCGCAGTTGCTCATCGACCTGCTGCGGCACCGTGTAACCCGGATCTTCCGCAACCTCCGCGACGCTCGTATCGTCCGCGATGCCGTTCGTCGAATCGACGCCCGGCGTAACCTGTAGGCCGAAAATGGCGATAAGTGCCACGGATGCAGCAACAGCCACCCCAACCAGGGGGCGCATCGAACGACCCTTGGGCAGCTCCGCTGGCACTTCTTCGTCAGCCAAGGTTTCATCATTGATGCCCGCGGCGACGCGTTCCTGCAGGCGCTCGATACCGCGCACGCTCGATTCGCCGCGCATGGCGCGACCAATTTCGAGGTATTCGCCCGCTTTCCTTCGGAGCTCCGCGTCCTGGCCCATTCTGCGCAGTAGAAGATCCGCCTCAGCGTCGGGCAATTCGCCATCGACAAACGCGGAAATCTGCATTCTTATTTGGTCATTCATACTCCACCCGCACGGGCAATCCTGCCCTCAGCTTACTGGACTAGCGGACCGACTTTCTTACCAATCGCGTCACGCGCCCTGAAAATTCTCGACCGTACCGTGCCCACCGGGCAGTCCATGGTCTGAGCTATCTCTTCGTAACTCATGCCCTCCAGCTCTCGCAGGATGATCGCTGTCCTAAGATCCTCCGGCAGCGCTGCTATGGCACGCTCTACGACTTCTTTCAATTCGTTCCCAAGCGTCAAACCCTCGGGAGTATCCGTCTCCTTGAGCTTTGCATGCAGGTCGTACTGTTCCGGATCCTGCAGGTCGAGCTCCACATCCATCGGCCTTCGCCGTTGCGCCGCAAGATGATTCTTCGCCGTATTCACGGCAATGCGGTACATCCAGGTGTAAAAGGCACTGTCGCCGCGAAAGCGTGGCAAAGCCCGGTACGCCTTGATAAACGCCTCCTGGGTAATATCGAGTGCGAGCTCCGGATCTCGTACATATCGCATCACCAGGTTAACGATCTTGTGCTGGTATTTGAGTACCAGCAAATCAAACGCGCCCTTGTCACCTTTCTGGACTCGCTTGACCAGCTTCTTGTCGGACGACTGATTCGACATTCAGGCCCGCTCGCCGGAATTTCCGTTCAGCCTTTCGACACCGGGATAGACCGCTATTAGGGCGATAAGTTCTCGAATTTCTGCCTTATTCATCTTTGTTCTGTGACGCCGTTCCGGCGTGTCTCGGAGGATCGCCCATTCATCCGTCATGGATGTCAATATTTCCTGACCAATGAGCATGTTAGCAGCTAAATATCTAAGCTCCAACGTGCCGCCAGATAACCTGGAGCCGGCGCCAGTCGGCGCTCTCACTGCCATCGCCGCGCAGGCACTCCCCAAGTACGAGTCTTTTCCCCGACGGCAGAGCAACTGACAGGCGAATCCAGCCAAGATTGCGCAGCAGGACGCTACCCGAAATCAGGGTCGCAGGCTGCCAGATCCGCTCTGGATTAAGCACGACGACAGTCCCGTCGGCGAAGAACCGCAGCGCATGGCAGGCGTACCAGGCACGGCGTGCCCGGGAGAGCTCGATGGCCATCATGACAAGCCACACTGAAACCGACAGCGCGCGGAGTGCTGGCGCCACGGGCAAAATCAGAATCAATGGTATGCCGGCCAACGCCAACACGGCGCCAGATGCCAGGACGATCCGGCGCAACATGGGGTCAGGGCGAATCTCGGCGAAGTATGCGGTCGATGACACGAGCGATCGGCTCCGAAGACGGCGTTTCCCGCTGTAACAGATAAGCGTTCAACTCGGGATCAGCCAGCTCCAGAACTGCGCAGAATGCGGCTTTATCGGCCTCACTGTCATCCGGATACTCTTCCTCGAGATAGCGCAGCAGCAGGTCGTCGAGCTCCCGCATGCCGCGGCGGCATTGCCACCTGATTCGGGATTCTTCAGACATTGGTCCACATGGCCTGACCACCTTTATCGCGGCCGTGGCCGCTCCTACGACGCTTTGCTAGTACTTGCGCTCTGCGAGCATCTTCTTGGTCTCGGCAATGGCCTGGGCCGGGTTGAGACCTTTTGGACACGTCTGCGTGCAGTTCATGATGGTATGGCAGCGATACAGGCGGAACGGATCCTCGAGTTCATCGAGGCGCTCGCCCGTCGCTTCATCGCGTGTATCCACGAGCCACCGGTAGGCAGCAAGGAGCGCCGCCGGTCCCAGGTAACGATCCGAATTCCACCAGTAGCTCGGGCAACTCGTCGAGCAGCACGCACACAGGATGCAGGCTGACGGTTCATTGATCAGTTCCTGGTCTTCCTTCGATTGCAGCCGCTCCTGATCGGGCGGCGGCGGTGTTCGGGCCTGCAGCCAGGGTTTGATCGACGCGTACTGGGCGTAGAAGTTGGTCAGGTCTGTGACGAGATCCTTGACCACCGGCATGTGCGGCAGCGGGTAGATCTTGACGTCGCCCTTCACTTCGTCGTTTGCACGCGTGCAAGCGAGGGTATTGCCGCCATCGATGTTCATCGCACACGAGCCGCAAATTCCTTCACGACAGGAACGCCGAAACGTCAATGTCGGATCGATCTCATTCTTGATCTTGATCAGTGCGTCCAGAACCATCGGCCCGCAATCGTCCATGTCGATCTCGTAGGTATCGACGCGCGGGTTGTCGCCGGAGTCCGGATCGTAGCGGTAGACAGCGAATGTTCGTGTGTTGCCGGATCCTTCGGCCGCCGCAAAATGCTGCCCTTTCCTGATGCGCGAGTTTTTCGGGAGTCTGAATTCGGCCATCAGTAGACCCTCGCTTTCGGCTCGACGTACTCGACCTCATCGGTCAGCGTGTGACTGTGCACGGGACGGTATTCGATACGCACATCGCCGGGGCCGTCGACCCACGTCATCGTATGCTTCATCCAGTTCTCGTCGTCACGGTCCGGGTAATCCTCGCGCGCATGAGCGCCACGGCTTTCCAGGCGATTGGCTGCCGACTCTATGGTCGCGGTCGCGTTGAGCAACAGGTTTTCGAGCTCCATCGTCTCCACGAGATCCGTATTCCAGACCAGGGACCGGTCCTTGATGCCGACCTCATCGAAACTTGCGTAGGTCTTGCGCAGCAGTTCCACGCCCTCGACGAGAACTTCGCCCGTACGGAACACGGCCGCATGCCCCTGCATGGCTTTCTGCATCTCGAGGCGAATCTCCGCAGTCGGGCGAGGCCCGTCTGCATTGCGCAGCTTGTCGATGCGCGCGACGGAATTCTGGCCCGCATCCTCGGGCAGCGGCTTGTGACGTGCGCCGGGTGTCATGGTCTCAGAGCAGAAATGCGCTGCCGCACGGCCGAATACGACCAGGTCAAGCAGGGAGTTCGAGCCCAGGCGATTCGCACCGTGCACCGAGACGCAGGCCGCTTCGCCGACCGCCATCAGGCCGTCAACGACCTTCTCGGCATCGTCGCCCACCTTGGTCACAACCTGGCCATTAAAGTTGGCCGGAATGCCACCCATGTTGTAATGCACGGTTGGAAGAACCGGGATGGGCTCCTTGTTCACGTCGACGCCCGCAAAGATGCGCGCCGACTCCGCGATACCGGGCAGGCGTTCTTCGATAACCTCGGGACCCAGGTGCTCAAGGTGCAGATGGATGTGGTCTTTCTCGGGCCCGACGCCACGGCCCTCACGAATTTCGATGGTCATGGAGCGTGACACAACGTCTCGTGACGCCAGATCCTTCGCATTCGGTGCATAGCGCTCCATGAAGCGCTCGCCCTCGGAGTTCGTCAGGTACCCGCCCTCGCCGCGCGATCCCTCTGTGATCAGGCAGCCCGAGCCGTAGATGCCCGTCGGGTGGAACTGGACGAACTCGAGGTCCTGAACGGGCAGACCGGCGCGCAACACCATCGCGCTGCCGTCACCGGTACAGGTGTGGGCCGAAGTGCAGGAGAAGTAGGCACGACCGTAGCCGCCCGTCGCGAGTATCACCTGGTGGGCGCGGAAGCGATGGAGTCGACCCGTCGCGAGATCAATTGCGACCACGCCACGACAAGTGCCGTTTTCCATGATCAGGTCGACCGCGAAATACTCGATATAGAACTCCGCGTCATACTTGAGCGATTGCTGGTAGAGCGTGTGCAGCATCGCGTGGCCGGTGCGATCCGCCGCTGCGCAGGTGCGCTGGGCCGTGCCCTCGCCGTAGCGCGTTGTCATGCCGCCGAAGGGCCGCTGGTAGATCTTGCCGTCTTCGGTGCGCGAGAAAGGCACGCCGTAGTGCTCGAGCTCGATGATGGCATCGGGCGCTTCCTTGCACATGTACTCGATCGCGTCCTGGTCGCCGAGCCAGTCGGAGCCCTTGACCGTGTCGTACATGTGCCAGCGCCAGTCGTCCTCGCCCATGTTGCCAAGCGCCGCCGAGATACCACCCTGAGCAGCTACCGTGTGGCTGCGCGTTGGGAAGACCTTGGTGATACAGGCCGTAGTGAAGCCGGCGTTGGCCAGGCCGAAGGTCGCACGTAAACCGGCGCCGCCGGCGCCAATGACGACGACGTCGTAACTGTGATCAATGAATTCGTAATCGCTCATGCACCGATTCCGAGTTTGAGAATGGCAAAGATGGCCGCCACCGCGAGAACCACATGCGCGAAGCGGGACAGGACAAGTGAGGCGATCTTGAGACCGTGGCCATGCACGTAGTCTTCAATAACGACCTGGATGCCGAGATACGAATGGTAGGCCATCGTTACGCTCAGCAGCAGCAACAGTAACGCATTGACAGGCTGGCCAATAAAGGCGACAGCTTCGGCGTGGCTGAATCCTGACATGGTTGCCAGCGACCAGGCGAACCAGAGCCCCAGGACGGCCATCGCGGCGCCTGAAACACGTTGCCCCCACCAATGCGAGGTACCGTCTTTCGCGGTGCCAAGACCCAGTACCTGGCCAAGCGGTGAACGCAGACTCATGACGCCACCCACCAGAATGCCGCTGTCAGGACAACGGACGCCACGATGACGAACCAGGCCGACGCGGTAGCCTGTTCTTTCTCGAGACCACGCCCCGTGTCCCAGACCAGGTGCCGAATACCGTTGCAAAGGTGGTAGAAGAAGGCATAGCTCCAGCCAATGAGCAGCACACAGCCAACGGTTGATTCCATGGCGCCGAGAAAGGTCGAGTACGCATTGGGCCCGGAGGCTGCGCCGAACAGCCAGGCGGCGAAAACGACAAATCCGACAGCCAGGCCAACGCCCGTGGCGCGATGCAGGATCGACGTGGCCATGGTTATCGGCCAGCGATAAATCGAGAGATGCGGCGACAGAGGCCTGTCGTTATTATTCATGAGGTAACTTCTTGATCAAAAATCGATGCAGCGCCCGGCTTTTTCCCAATCACCATAGCGGGTCGGATCCAGTCCGCCGCGACCGCCGATCTCTTTTTGGCGATCGGGGACGTTTTGCGAGTTATCATCCGCTTTCGGATCCGCACCGGACTTGGCCCGCGAGTTGCTTGTTTTGGCCTTCTTGTCCGGGTCTTGTGCGCTCATGGCGAGAGTATGCCAGAGGCTTCATCAACCTGCAGTACCAACATGTGGCTACTTTAGTATGTATACGATATCGACCATCCGGGTCACCGGCGCCGACGCCTTCGATTTTCTCCAGGCGCAACTGACCAACGACCTCAAGCACTTGGAGAACAAGGCGGAAATACTGGCTGCCTGGTGCAACCCGAAAGGCCGCGTTATCTGGTTCGGTACGGTATTCCCGATCGAGGGCGGCTATGGCGTGTCGGCCGCTGCCGATATGGCCGAAGACATCGTCAAGCGCATGACGATGTTCCGCTTCCGATCCAAGGTCGAATTCGAAGTGGTCGATGAGAGCCAGACGGTCGACCCGGCCTTTCTCGTTGAAAACGGACACCCCTACATCGGCAGCGCGCAGGCCGAGCAGTTCACCCCACATATGCTGAACCTCGACCTTCTCGACGCGATCAACATGGACAAGGGCTGCTACCCGGGCCAGGAGATCGTTGCGCGTACGCACTACAAGGGGGCAACCAAGCGGCGCACCCAGCGATTCACGGGCGACGCGCCGGTATCAGTCGGTGACAAGGTGTCGCTGGACGGGAGAGACATCGGTGAGGTGCTGAACGTCGCCGGTAACGACCTGTTGGCCGTGGTGCCAGTCGACAAAGCGGATCAGGCGCTGTCTGTTGGTGACGTCTCGCTCCAAAAACAGGCTTTGCCGTACCTGTAGGAGCGACGACCCGTCGCGACAGATTCGCGGCCAATGGCCGCTCCTACGAGTCGAATACCTCGGGGCGCATGTGCGGGAACAACAGCACGTCGCGAATCGACGGCGAGTCGGTCAGCAACATGACCAGTCGATCCACACCGATGCCGATACCGGTCGTCGGCGGCATACCGTACTCGAGCGCACGAATGTAATCGTGATCGTATGACATCGCCTCGTCATCACCTGCCGCCGCATTCTCAACCTGCGCGCGGAAGCGTTCCGCCTGATCCTCGGCGTCATTCAACTCCGAAAAACCGTTGGCGATCTCGCGACCCGCTATGAACAGCTCAAAACGGTCTGTGACGAACGGATCTGCATCGTTTTTTCGCGCCAGTGGTGACACTTCGGCCGGATACTGGGTAATAAATGTCGGCTCGCGGAGGTTCGCTTCGCCGGTCTCGTCGAATATTTCCGTCTGCAGTTTGCCGGCGCCGTAGTTGTCTTTGACATGTACGCCGATCTTCTCGCACCAGGCTGCCAGGTAGTCGCGGTCACGAACTTTCGACATGTCGAATTCGGGGTTGTACTCCGCGATCGCCTCTTCGACCGTCATACGTTTGAACGTCTTGCCAAAATCGAACGTCTCGCCCTGGTATTCGACCATTGTGGAGCCATTCACGACGTCCGCCATGCCATGCAGCATGGCCTCGGTTGAATCCATCCAGGCGTTGTAGTCGGCATAGGCACGATAAGCTTCGAGCATCGTGAACTCGGGATTATGCTGTGTCGAAACGCCCTCGTTGCGGAAGTTTCGGTTGATCTCGTAGACGCGGTCAAAGCCGCCAACGATCAGTCGTTTCAGGTTCAGTTCCGGTGCTATTCGCAGATACAGCGGCATATCGAGCGCATTGTGATGCGTCCTGAACGGCCGCGCGATCGCGCCGCCCGGTGTGACCTGCATCATCGGCGTCTCGACCTCGAGAAAACCCAGCGACTCGAGGAAGCCTCGCATGTACGTGATGATCTCGGAACGTTTCTGGAATACGTTGCGGCTGGACTCGTTAATGATCAGGTCGACATAGCGTTGCCGGTAACGGGTTTCCTGGTCGGACAGGCCGGCCCATTTCTCGGGCAGCGGCCGCAGTGACTTGGTCAGCAATCGAATCTCGTCAGCCAGGACCGTGAGCTCACCCTTGTTCGTGCGCATCAGTTTTCCCGTGGCCCCGACAATATCGCCGACGTCCCATTTCTTGAATGCCTGGTAGACGCCCTCCGGCAAGCGGTCACGTTCAACACGCACCTGGATCCGGCCTGAACGATCCTGTAGAGCGATGAAACTCGCCTTTCCCATGACGTTCTTGCGCATCATGCGACCCGCCACCGAAACCTCGATCTTCTCTTCGGTCAATGCATCGTTATCGTGCGCATGAAAGGTCTGGTGCAGCTCATCCGCAACAGCATTGCGGCGAAAATCGTTCGGGAACGCATTGCCCTGCTCTCGAAGTGCATCAAGCTTGGAGCGCCGCTCGGCAATCAGCTTGTTCTCGTCTTGCTTGTTTTTTTCGTCTGTCATATCCATCGCGGCCAATGGCCGCTCCTACAATCCCTGCTTGAGACTTGCTTCGATGAAGGCGTCGAGCCCGCCATCCAGCACAGCCTGAGTGTTACCGGTTTCAATGCCGGTACGCAAATCCTTGATGCGACTCTGGTCGAGTACGTAGTTTCGAATCTGGCTGCCCCAGCCGACATCGGCCTTGCCCTCTTCGACTTCCGCGGCTGCCGACCGGCGCTCCTGCAATTCCAACTCGTAGAGCTTGGCTTTGAGCTGGTTCATTGCCGTGGCCTTGTTCTTGTGCTGCGAGCGATCATTCTGGCATTGCACAACGACGTTGGTCGGCAGGTGAGTAATGCGCACCGCCGATTCCGTTCTGTTCACATGCTGGCCGCCCGCGCCGCTCGCGCGATAGACGTCGATACGCAAATCCGACGGATCAATGTCGATATCAATGTTGTCATCGACTTCAGGCGAGACGAACACCGATCCAAACGATGTGTGCCGGCGGTTGCCCGAATCGAACGGCGACTTGCGAACCAGGCGGTGCACGCCCGTTTCCGTGCGCAGCCAGCCATAGGCGTACTCGCCGACGATGTGCACGGTCGCACTCTTTATGCCGGCGACTTCACCAGCGGAGGCCTCGATAACCTCAGCCTTGAAACCATGCGCTTCCGCCCAACGCAGGTACATGCGTAGCAACATCTCACACCAGTCCTGTGCCTCGGTTCCCCCGGCACCGGATTGAATATCGACGTACGCGCTGTTCGAGTCCATTTCGCCGGAGAACATACGGCGGAATTCGAGGCCGGCGACGACCTTCTCAAACCCGTCAAGATCGTTGACAACTTCGCCGATCGTAGCGTCGTCATCTTCTTCGATAGCCATTTCGAGGAGTTCGCCCGCATCCGTAAGGCCGGTGGTGATCGTGTCGAGTCCTGTCACCACCTGCTCGAGCTGCGCGCGCTCCTGTCCGAGCGCCTGGGCGCGCTCAGGTTCGTTCCAGACATCCGGTTGTTCGAGTTCGCGCTGGACCTCGGTTAGTCGCTCAGCCTTGCCTTCATAGTCAAAGATACCTCCTCAACGCATCAGAGCGTTCGGCAAGGTCGGCAATCGTTTGTTTGATCTGGCTGGTTTCCATGAGTTTGTCGTTTGGGCTAGGCGAAAATCGGCCGCGATCTTATCACGTGCCGGTGCCCTGCAAGGATGCAATTTGTTCTACCACGAGTTGCGGGGTCTCGTTGCCGCGATACTCGTTAACGTCGAGACGAAAAGCAAGCTGGACCGTTCCGCGATAGGCTGGCCCGGCCTGGTTAAATGCTATGGCATCTATCGTGCTGCCACCGCCTGCAGGCCGTACACGCAGTTTGAGGTGATTCTCGCCGACAACCCGCTGTTCGACGACCGCAAAATCACCGCTCCACATCGGCTCGGGAAATCCGGAGCCCCAGGGTCCCGCATCGCGCAACGACCGCGCAAAATGCAGGTTCAGCGCGTCTCCAGGCAGATTGCCATCGGTGACTATTGCACCACTGAAATCCGCCTGCGGGTAGAGGCGCGCCATTTGCTCCGCAGCGGCCTTCTTGAATTCCTCGAATCCCGACTCGGCAATGGTCAGGCCAGCCGCCATGGCGTGGCCGCCGAACTTCTCGATCAGTCCCGGTCGGGTCGCCGACACGGCTTCGAGCAGGTCGCGAATGTGTACTCCCTGGATCGAGCGTGCCGAGCCCTTGAGGTACTTGTCATTCTCGCGGGCGAACGCGATTACGGGTCGGTGACAGCGTTCGCGAACGCGCGCGGCGATCAGGCCGACAACCCCCTGGTGCCATCTGGAGTCGTAGACACTGACGCAGGCTGGCCACCGCTGGGATCCCAGCGAATCCACGTAAGCAAACGCCTGTTCGCGCATCGTGGTTTCGATATCCCGCCGCTCACTATTGATGGCGTCGAGCGTGTGCGCGTACTCGAGTGCGGTATCGAAATCGTCCGTGAGTAGGCACTCGATGCCGACAGAAATGTCCTCCAGGCGTCCCGCTGCATTGATGCGCGGACCAACTGCAAATCCCAGATCGGTGCTGACACAGCGAGCCGCCTGGCGGCCCGACTGCCGCAGGATTGCCTGGATACCGACCACCGAGTGGCCCGCCCGGATTCGCAGCAATCCCTGGTGCACAAGAATGCGATTGTTGTGGTCCAGCGGCACGACATCGGCGACCGTTCCCAATGCAACGAGGTCGAGGTACCTGGCGGGTACCTTCGCCGCACCTGCGACGCCCTGCTCCTGCAGCAACCGGCCTACGCGCGCCATCAGGTAAAACGCGACCCCCACGCCGGCGAGATAACGGCTCGGGAACCGGCTGCCATCCAGGTTCGGGTTGAGCATGACAGCGGCATCGGGCAGCTCCTCACCGGGCAAGTGATGATCGGTGACGAGCACCGGTATGCCCAGTGCGTTGGCCGCGGCGACGCCGGCCACGCTCGACACGCCATTGTCTACCGTGATTAACAGTGACGGCGAACGCTCGGCCGCAACCTGGACGATCTCGGGAGTTAATCCATAGCCATACTCGAAACGGTTGGGCACAAGGTAGTCGACGTCTTTAAATCCGAACTCGCGCAGGCACCGCAGAACGAGCGCTGTGCTCGTTGCACCGTCGACATCGAAGTCACCGACAACGGTGATCTTCTCGTTCCGCTTGGCGATAACGAGCTCGGCCGCGCGATCAATATTCTCAAGGGCACCAATTGGAGCGAGATTGGCAAGGCCGTAGTCGAGTTCGTGCGGAGCCGTCAGCCCGCGCATGGCAAACAGGCGAGCGTGCAGCGGATCGATGTCACCCAGCGCCTCGATCGCGTTCGCGCTCGGTGTGGGACGCGCAATGATGGGCCGATCTCCGCTCACGGTCAGTCCAACATTGCGTTGTCACGACGCCAGAACTTGAGCGTCTGGGATCGCCGCACGTCAGCTCGAAGGCCGTCGCGGAATAACAGGATCAGGCGACGGACCCGGTTGGAGCGAAGCAGGTCCCGCAGCTCCATAAGATAGCTTTCCATCGTTTCATGGCGCAGGTCGACCTCAGGCGTTACTGCGACAAACCCGTGCAACGACGCCTCGGCACAGGCCCCAAAATTACCTGGCCAGACGTCACAGACTGCCGTCGCACTTTCCCAATAGCCCGCCAGCAGAGGATCATCGGAAAACAGCGGCGGTTGCGGTCGGGTCGTTTTGTCGGGCGCCATACCACCCCCCCACAACCACAGCGAATTGACCGGCTGCTTTCCTTCTGCAACACGCCGCTCGTTGACTTCGTGCTCGTGCAGGGACATTTCGATTTCGCTGAGGATATTGCGGTGCGAGACCGTGTGTTCGCCCGCCGGCAGAAACTCGCAGGGATCGCGTTGGTCGACGACGTAGGCCGGGACCGTCGATGTTGAAATTGGCTGCTCCGCGCGCAGGTAGCCATTGGAGCCCAGCCGCGCGAATCCGAAGCGTTTGTCGGTGGCGAGCGTTTCCTGCAGATGATCGAACAAGGGCCGCAAATCGGATGATTCAATACCGGGTCTGCGCAGAGCATGAAGGCACAAGTGATCGAGGCGCGGCTCGAGATAGACGGGATCGGCCGCCGCTATCCAGACCGTCGGCCGATCGCCCGTCTGGCCCCACATGCGCAGGGCTGCAAGGCCCTCCTGCGGGTAAGGGAGGCCAAGCTCAGCGGTAAGCCGGGCAAGGAGTTCCCGCGGCTCAGTCGCAAGCGACAGCTCGGACTGCGCCAGCCACGCGCGCAACGACGCATCCTGAAGCCGGCCGCCACGCCCCGGGGGCAACACGACGAGCGCCGTATTTTTGTCATATGATGCGTTCACGATGAGGCGTGAATGTTAAGGGATGCGCGGTTGAAATTCACAAGAGAATTGTCGGCCCAACTGGTCATACAGAGCGTTTCGAAGACGTCGATTCGTGTCAATAACGCTGAGTACACAGAGTCGATCGTCCTGACGCCGGATGATCAGTTGACTATGTGGTCCGACAAACCCATCGCTGACCTGACGGACGAAGACTTTGGCCAGGTAGAAGACACCAAACCCGAAATCGTCCTGTTGGGCACGGGCGTTACAAATGTGTTTCCTCCGCGCGACTTGACGTTCGCGTTTGCGCGCAAGGGTATTGGACTCGAAGTGATGGACACCGCGGCGGCCGCGCGTACGTTCAATGTCCTTGCCAACGAGGGCCGACGAGTCGCGGCAATCTTGTACTTGTAGGAGCGGCGACTCGCCGCGACTAATCCAGCAACGACTCCCCGGAAATACCGTGAGTCTCCAGCATCTCGCGCAGGTTCTTGAGCGCATCGAGCTGGATCTGCCGTACTCTTTCCCGCGTCACACCGATTTCATCACCAATCTGCTCGAGCGTCTCGCGACGATAGCCATGCAGGCCGAAACGCCGCTCGACGACCGCTCTTTGCTTGTCACTGAGCTCGCAAACCCAGTGATCGACAATGTCGTGCATGTCATCGACCTGGGCACATCGCGAAGGTTCGGCTGAGCGTCTCCCGTGCAGGCGCTCAACCGGATCGGTGCCATCGCCATCTCGAGCGCTGGCGCGCAGGGTTACCCGCTCGTGAAGTGACATGAGCCGTTCCACGTCCTCGACGTCACGATTCAGTCGTTCCGCCAGTTCGCCCATTGTCGGTGCGCGGTCATTCTCCTGGAACAGGCGTCGCGCGGCTCGCAAGCAGCAGTTGATGTCCTTGATGATATGTATCGGCAACCGCACGGTTCGCGACTGGTTCATAATGCCGCGTTCGATCGTTTGACGGATCCACCAGGTTGCGTAGGTAGAAAAACGAAAACCGCGTTCCGGATCAAACTTCTTCACGGCGTGAATCAAGCCGAGATTGCCTTCCTCGATCAGGTCGAGGAGCGGCAGCCCGCGGTTCAGGTATCGACGCGCAATTTTGACTACCAGCCGCAGGTTGCTTTCGATCATGCGCTGGCGCGCGGATTCGTCACCGCGCAACGCTCTACGGGCGTATTCTTTTTCTTCGTCCGCAGTCAGGAGCGGCGAGACACCAATCTCGTCGAGGTATTGTCGCGTTGGATCCAGCAACTGTCCCAATACACACCCCCTCGGTACAACAGGCGATTGCTTGAGATCGTGATTCCTATTTCGAAGGCAGAAATGGTCGCGGGTTAATCGGCTGGCCATTGCGCCTGATCTCGAAATGCAGTCGCGGCTTGCGTTCCGGCCCCTCCCCCATGGTCGCGATCTTCTGGCCTTGTTTTACTTCTTGTCCTTCTTTGACCAGCAGCGACGCCGTGTACCCGTAGGCACTCAGGTAGGTGTCGTTATGCTTCAGGATAATAAGCTGGCCATATCCGATCAGTCCACTGCCGGAGTAGACGACCCGGCCAGACGCCGCGGCGACAATGGGTTGCCCGTCCTTTCCGTTGATCAATACACCCGTGCCCGTTCCCGGCTTTGCGCCAAATTCCACATTGATCCTGCCGGCAGTGGGCCATGCCCATTTTGGCGAGGGTTGCGCCGGGATCTGCGGAAGCGGCTTCGTGCTTTGCTTGCTCGCGGTGGTGGTGCGACTGGTCGAGCCGTTCGGCGGCGACAGGTAAATGACCTGTCCCGGGTAGATCAGTGAACCATCTCCCAGCCGATTCCATCGGGCCACATCATCCGGGTCCTTGCCGTAGCGCCAGGAGATAGAAAACAGTGTTTCGCCGCGGCGAACGACGTGCGTCTGTGATCCGTCCTGCCAGGTGGACTGGCCACCACAGGATGTGAGCAACAAGGAAAGAGCCAGGATTGTGATTGCGCGGGAGACCATTAGCCTCGCAGCATAAGCCACGCGATGACCAATACGCTGATCGCAACGACAGTCCAACCAACGCGTTCGATGTGTGTCGACAGCGATGTCTCGAAGCGCTCACCACCCAGGCGCACGAGTCCTGCGACCAAAAAGAAGCGTGCGGCGCGACCGACGAGCGAGCCGATGAAAAAGCCCGGCAACGAAAGCGTGGCCACGCCCGCAGCGATCGTAAACACCTTGTACGGGATCGGCGAGAAGCCGGCGACGAACACGACCCAGACGCCGTAGTCATCGAACCAGGCACGGGCCTTCTCGTAAGCACTCCAATAGTGCGAGTCACGCAACCAGGGTTCAATCGCCTCGAACATGCCCCAGCCTATCGCGTAGCCGCCAAGTCCACCCAGCACGGAGAAGACCGTGGCAATCGCTGCGTAGCGAATCCACTTCTCCCGGTCCGCCAGGCACATCGGCGCCAGCATGACATCAACCGGTATCGGGAAAAACGAGGACTCGGCGAAACTCATCGCGCCGAGATAGCGCTCCGCATGGGGGTGACGCGACCAGGCAAGCACTCTGTCGTACAGCGGCCGGAACAGACTCATGAAGACTTCACTTTAATTGATCTTCTTATCATATTGATAAATATACCTTATACGCCCTTAATCAGCGGCACAAAACTGACAGCCCCCAGCGACACCTGCTCATAGTGATCATTGCGATTCGTGATCATCGCGAGGTCCTGCACGCCCTGCGGCCCGACCGGAATGATGAG
>Ga0316194_10000634_pt1 | contig 23296 bp, 15 predicted proteins | sample CroRivsedime1_MG_FD_204936 | JGI IMG/M metagenome (GOLD analysis project Ga0316194, IMG submission 204936) | Coastal sediment microbial communities from Maine, United States - Cross River sediment 1 | ecosystem: Environmental > Aquatic > Marine > Coastal > Sediment | place: USA: Maine...
GCCAGGTGGCCCAGGAACATCAGCTGGTAGAAATAGTCCTGAATGGTGCGGCCGGTCCACCACTCGATGAACGTCACCGACGCGAGGTAGACGGCGTTGATCGCGAGCAGCGAGAACAACCCGAACACGATGTAGAGAAGCGTTCTCAGCGCCGGCGTCACAACCGCCACGGGACGCCTGCTGCCCTGCCGCTGTCTTGGCGTGCTCGTCATCGCCCGGACTGGAACCTCAGATTGTAACGATCGTGCAGATCCTGGCGCCGGGCTTCGGCAGCGGCATCCAGCGGCCCGCGTACGGGCAGCGGATCGACGCGCCCGCCGTCACGGGTGTACATATCCATATCCTTGGCCCAGCCGCGGGTTTCGAGGATGATCCTGCGCGTCCAGCCGCCAGGCGCGGGTGCGGGTGCCGGAAACTCCAGGTGGACCTCCTCTCCCGAACCGATGACGACCACCGCATCATCGGTGTCGGCCAGCAACTCGTCGACCGGACCGAGGGCCGTGTAATGGCCCTCGAGATAGCGGGCGTCCCAGAACGCCTGCCTGACGCCGTAATCATAGTCGGGCAGCCGCTGAGGGCCGTTGCGCCTGAGCGGGAACCCGGTCTTGGCCAGCCGCGCAGTCTGGGGATCGATATCCAGCGTCTCGGCTCGGGGCGGCGTCCCCTCGTAGACGATGCGGATACGATCCCAGTAGACCTCCAGGCTGGTACTGATCCGCAGCGCCACCGTGTCGGCCGGTAATGCCTGTAGCGGCAGAGACATCACTCTCGGCATGCCGGCCGGGTAGCCGAAGTCCGCATGCACCATCTGCCAGTTTCCGTCGGCCGTCCTGGCTTCCAGGTCAGGCGGATCATAGGAGGCATGCGCCTGCCAGGCCGCGAAGACGGTCTGCGAATAAGGATACTCGACCCAGCCGTCCGCCACCATGACAGGCTTCGTTCCCGGCGGATTGATCGATCGGCCGAAATCCAGCGTCAGGCGATGTGGCTCGCGTAGACGACCGATAAATCGCGAGTCCAGAGTCCCCGGGGGCGCGGCAGATCGGTCGGCCTCGGATATCTCGACGGTGACATCCTGACCGCGGTCGTTTGTTGCCCGCACGGGCAACAGGGTCTCGGCGAAGTAGATCGGCCGCCCGGTCACCTGTGGTGCACCGGTCGCCATGCGTTCATCCGGCACCACATCCCATCCGGAGGGCAGGTCGACGACATGCAGGCGGACCGAATCCAGGTAGGCGTTCTCTTCCATGGGTTCGGCGATCTTGATCTGATAGCGACCGTCGCGTTCGACCGGCAGACCCGCCGGCATCAGGAAGTATTCCCAGGGGCGCGGTTCCGCGTACGACCCAGGCGCGACAAGGAACCCCAGCCCGCCCACTCCCAGGACATCACTGACAAACGCGTAGCCCTGACCGTCCCAGGCGAAGATCACCGGGCAGCTCGACAGCTGGCGCTGGGTCTCGGCGATTTGATGGACTGTACCGGGCCTCAGGTCGAGCTCGGTCTGGAACACGCCATCGGACCAGTCCAAAGCCACGAAGTCCGCCTCCGGCCGGCCTCCCAGGCCGAACAGCAGCGGCTGCAGGCTCTGGCCCGGGGCCGAGTGTCGGTCGAAAGTGTCCGCGATCGCCCAACGATCCAGCGTGCGCAACGACACCCGGGTGCCGATGCCGGAACGATTGGAGCGCATCGACTCGGCACGATCCTCCCTGCCGCTGACGGCGATACCGAGAAAGGCGTGGCGTCCGGGGCCGGGCAACCATTGCCGCAGCCCCGCCACGGTCGGCGCTGCCAGCCCGGGTCCGCGTTTGGCATCCGCGTTGATGACGATGATCGGGCCGGCCAGGGTCGAAGAGTCGTTCAGCACAACGGGCTGGTCCTGGTCAACGAAGGCGCTCGCGCCGGAGACGCTGCCGGCCAGCAGATCCAGGACGCCGTCGCCGTCGAAATCCGCCAGCGACAGGTAGGGGCCCGCGCCAGGAACACTGTCCAGCCGGCGCTGGCCCCAGCGGTCGTCCGGGCCGCGACTCCACATCGACAGCACGCCAGCATCATCCACCGAATAGATCTCGACACGACCGTCGGCATCCCGGTCACCGGCCACCGCCGAGATCAGGCGGGCCTCGGTAAAATCCTCGAATCCGGTCGCCGCGCTGTATTGCCAGAGCCGATCGTTCAGCCAGACTTCACTGCCGCCGGGCCGGATCACGAGCAGATCCACGTCACGATCACCGTCGAGATCCGCGGCCAGGAATTGCCCGCCGCCATCGCTGCCGCCTATGCCCTGCGATTCCGCCAGGCGCCGAAAGCTGCCGTCCCCATTGTTGTTGAACAACTCGTTCGGGCGGTTCGAATTGACCACAAAGATATCGAGGTCGCCATCATGGTCGGCGTCCAGCAGGCCGGCATCCGAACAGTAACCGTCGTCATCGGTTCCGGTACTGCCAGCGGCCTCCCGCCAGCCGCCATCGGCATCGCCGAGCCAGAGTTGATTGACGCCGATACGACAGAGATAAAGGTCCAGATGGCCGTCGTTATCGACGTCGCCCCAGAGACTCGCCACGATGCCGGCGACCCCCGAGAGCGCGTGCTGCGGCCGCGGCTCATAGCTGCCCCCCTCGCCCGCCAGCAGCAACACCGAGCCGCTGGTGGAGACCCTGTACAGATCGAGCCGGCCGTCACCATCGACGTCGGCGACAGTCAGACGCGCGGGACCGGCGCCCTCCCCGATGGCCAGATCCTGCGGTTCGGCGAACAGGGCGCCCGGCGGCCGGGACGTCCTTTGCGGTTGCGGCCGCCCGACAGCCAGGGTCTCCGCCTTGGCGCCCATGCGGGTGTACTTGAACTCGGCCAGCCGGGCGCGCGGATTGTCCGCGAATCGCTGATATACCGACAGCATCTCGCGAGCCTCGTCGGCCTCGCCGAGGCGTCGCAGGACCAGGCCAGCCCCGTAGTAGGCGCTGCGCAGATAGGGATCGAGTTCGATCGCGCGCCGGTACCACGTCAGCGTCTGTTCGAGTTCACCCTGTTGCAGCAGGTTCTGGGCGATGAAATAGGCGGCATAGGCATCCTCCGGGTCCGCATCGGCGACCAGCCGGAGGTGCTTGAGCGATGCTTCAGTCTCGCCCAGATATAAGCGCAACAGCCCGCTGACATAATTCGCCCGGACGTGATCCGGCTGGCGCCGCAGCACATCATCGAGAATCGCAAGGGCGCGCTGTTCATCTCCCTCCTCCTGACGGTTGAGGGTGGAGATCGCCAGGTTGACCTTGGCGTCCAGCCACTCGGGTCGGCTCTCGGTCAGCTTTACAAAGACCTCGCGCGCTGCGGGATAGTCAAAGTACCCCATCAGGGCGACGCCGCGATTGTTGAGCGCGATATCGTCTGCGGACGGTCCGCCCGACTTGCCGCATGCGCCCAGCAGCATGCAACACAGGAGCAGGACGAAGCGGCCGTCAGATCGTGTCACTCGTCTTCACCGTCCAGGCAATCCTTGGCCGACTCGATGCGACTGTTGAGGCTGTCTATCGAGATCGGGTGGGAGTCGGCCCGCGGCAAGCGCGGCTGCGACAGGTAGGTATACAACTCGGGCCGCAGATGAGCTCTCATGTCATGGCCTCTGCGGCGCGATCGTTCAGTACGCAGCGCCTGAACATCAAGCGGCGCCACGACCACTTTCTCTCCCGGCCCGGGATCCGCCTGGGACAGGATGCGGCCGTCGTAGTCCACGATCATGCTGCCGCCGGGCCAGCTGAACGGAGGATAGTTGTTCATGGCCGCTCCCTGGTTGGCGGCCACCACATAGGCGGTGTTCTCCAGCGCCCGGGTCCGGTTGACCAGGGACCACCAGTTCATCGGCTCGGACGTACCCCAGGGGTCCATATAGGCAGAAATTCTTACCAGGATCTCGGCACCCCTGAAACTGAGCTCCCTGATAGTCTCCGGGAACAGCCAATCGTAGCAGGTGGCGACGGCGATCTTGCCGAGTTCCGTATTGGCCACGGGGAACGGATCAAGGGGATAGCCCTCGAAATCGTGCGGACTCGCGTGCACCTCCCACGGGATCCACGGATTCACTTTGCGGTACTTGCTCAGGATGCCGTCCGGACCTATCAGCACCGTCGTATTGAACACCACATCCGGGAACTCCGGATCGCTTTCCAGAAACGATCCTGTCTGTATGTAACAGCCGTATTGCCTGGCCAGATTTTCATAGACGTCGGTGTGTTCGTTGGGTACCGGTACCGCAAGATGCTCACGCAGCTGTTCCACTGTGGGATAGGTGGGGATCGTGTGGGCGAACTCGGGAAACGCCAGCAGCCGCACGTCGAAGAACGGTTCGTAGCCGGTGATGGTCTGCTCCACCATCTCGCACATCCTCTGCACTCGAACGGGGATCTCCTGGCGCGTACTAGCGGCCGGAAAGTCCGTCTGGCAGGCGGCAGCGTAAAACATGTTGCTCATGGATGTTGAACCTGGGGGCGCGAATTGCCGCGCCGGTCTTTAGCATCGCGGTCCGGGACCAGACGACATGGCGTCCTATTCTAATGCGGGAATGATTCGAACGTGTCCTCCGCGGAGTTTCATGGCGGCTGTACAGGCTTTGTACTATATTGCCGGAGAGAGCCCGACTCGCGATCGAGACGGGATCGCCGTACAAACCCCGGGGGAACATCGCCAATGACGAATCAGCTCGCCGATCTCGAGAAGGCGTTTCACGACGCCCGAAATCAATTCTCCAAGACCGCAGAAAAAACCTACAAGCGACTCAAGCGGGAGCTGGACACGCTGGTCCGTCGGGGCAATCGCACCGCTGATCGGGTAAAGAGCCTGCGGAAACGGTTGCAGGCCCAGGCCGAGAAGGCGGCCAGGAGCGGCACCAAGGCTGCCCAGGAACGCGTCAAGAAACTCGAGCAGATGCTCGCCGATGCCCGTGATGAGCTACGCATCACGGAAGAAGACAAGCGGCGCGTCCGCCAGATGTACAACGAGGCCAGGAAACACTTGAAGAAGAGTGAGTTCCTGGACAAGGCCGTCACCCGACTCGAGGCCGAGATCGAGAAGGCATTCGGAGGCAAGAAGAAAGCGAAGAAGCGTCCGGCGAAGAAGAAACCGGCCGCGAAGAAGAAGGCTGCCGCCAAGCGGCCGAGCCGGAAGAAACCGGCCGCGAAGAAGAAGGCGGTCGCCAGGAAGAAACCCGCCGCGAAGAAGAAGCCCGCGGCAAGAAAGAAGGCCACTGCGAAGAAGAAGCCCGCGTCGAAGAGGAAGGTGGCTTCCCGCAAGAAGACGGCGACTCGCAAGAAAGCAGCCGCCAAGCGGAAGCCGGTGAGACGGAAGACCGCGAGCAAGAAGCGAGTCTCAAAGAAGAAACGCGCCTGAGCTCACTTCGTTTTGCGCCGATGAAGGGCCGCCCTGAGGCGGCCCTTCGCATTTCTAGAATCGGCGACCCAGGAACAGGAAGCCGGTCCTGTTACCGCCTTCCGCGAAACCGGCGCCAAGGTAAAGCGGGCCTACGAAGGAGTCGATCCCGAGGAACAGGCTACCGGCCGCCTTGCCGTCATCCTGCAGATCGATGTCATCACCGATGGCGCCGTACTCGACCGATGCACCGATGTAGACCGGCAACAGCTCGATGTCGTTCATCTTTCTGAAGAATACGACCTCACCGAGAACGTATTCCTCACCACTGAGTTCGTTGGCTTCGAATCCCGATAGCCTCAGGAAGCCGCCGAGCTGGAACAGCCTGGAAATTGGCGCGTCGCCATTGCGCGTCTTGCCCCCGGCTACGTTGGGAAACACTGAATAGCGGCCCCAGGTCATCGCCACACCGGCACCGAAGTTCGCCTGCTCGAAATCATTCTCGTCGCCCAGGGTATCGCTGTGCCAATCGTAATTGAGCAGGAACGCATGACCTCGCCGGGGGAAGTTCACGTCATCCAGTTCGTCGACCTCGAAGCGCAGGAACAGGCGGGCGTCGTCATAGTCCTTCTCGATGTCTGCGGGCTCGCCAATCTGCAGGCTTGACCCCACGTTGGTGAACTCGTAACCCGCCCTGATCTCGCCCCAGTTGCCGAGTTCGCGGCCACCCGCCAGCTGGAAGCCGCCCTCGGTCACCCGGTACTCCGCGACCTTGTCACCGCCCTCGAAGAAGTTGACGTTGCGCTTACCGTAGAACACTGACGGATTGACGAAGTAGCGCATTTTTGTGTCCAGCGGTTGATACCACTCACTGAATACACCCGGCTCCTCGCCGACCGTCAGCTGTGTGCGCCACTCGCCGCCGAGTTCGTTCATGGCGGTCTTCAGGTACGCCACCCGCAAATTGAATAAGGTGTTGCCCTCGAAATCGTCCTCGAGATCGAGGCCGAACTGCAGGTAGTCGGGGCCCCAGCGTTTGGCGCGCGCGTCGACGACGACGCCGCTGTCTCCATCCCGCTCGGTGACCGCATAACTGACTTTCTCGAACAACTCGAGCCCGAATATAGAGTCGAGGTTGCGGTTCATCTGCCGGGTCTGCAGCGGTTCCCCAAGAGGCTGTTCGATCTTGCGTTGCAGCACCTCCGGGTCCAGGGACGCGTCTGTTTCGATGGCAACGAAATCGATCAGCGGCGGCGGTGACCGGCGTGCCCGCCTGCCTGACTGCCAGGCACGGTAGTCTTCGCCGTTCACCGCGTAGGCCTCCAGATTGGATCGCATGGCTGCGGCGGCCGTGTAACCGATCTCGACCGCCTCGCCGGTGCGATCGAAGTCGCCCGTCCTGATGTTTCCCAGCTCCGGCACGATGGCGATGTCTCCCGGACCCAGTGTCTTCAGGTTCCGCTCCGTGTTGGCGCGGGTCATGATCGAGGTCAGCTGATCGGTGAGGACCACGATATCGGTCAGGTCTTCGGGTGCGTGCAGCTGTGTGCTGATGTCGACGACGATAACGATGTCGGCGCCCATGGCACGAGCCACGTCGACAGGAAGATTGTTGGTGATGCCACCATCCATCAGCAGTCGGTCGCCGAACACAGTCGGCGAGAAAATTCCGGGGATGGCCATGCTGCCTGAGATCGCCAACGCCAGGTCACCCTCGCCGAGAACCGCCATCTGTCCCGTGCCGATATCGGTCGCGACGGCACGGAAGGCCGTGGGCAATTCGTCGAAGTCGCGTATCTGGGCCACCGGGACGGTGAATTCCTTCAGGGCCAGCGTGACCCTTTGACCCTCGATCAGTCCCAGCGGCAACTTCAGCGTCCCCGTCTTCAGGTCGAAACCGGGCTGTGCCTGCACCAGCAGCAGGTCGTCATCGCGCTTGCGGCGGAAGCTTCGATCCTGACGCTCCAGGTCGTCGCGAAACATCCGGTCCCAGTCCATGGCGTCTATCGCTATGTCGATCTCATCCGCGGACATGCCGGACGCGTACAGTCCACCGACGATAGCTCCCATGCTGGTGCCGGCGATGTAGTCCACCGGTACCCTGGATTCCTCCAGCACCTTCAGCACGCCCACATGGGCGGCGCCGCGGGCGCCGCCACCGCTGAGCACGAGCCCCACTCTGGGCCGCATCTCTTCAGGATCGGCGGGCGCAGCGCCCAGCGCCTGCTGATGCGGCAAGAGACACATGATGACAAGCACGACTCGGACCAGTCGCGCCAGGTCAAAGATTGTCATGTTCGGTCCTCTGGTCAGAAACAGGTTGGCGTCGTCACTCTTGCGAGGGCTGGGATATCTGCATGCCGACCAGCCGTGCCACCAGTACGGTCAGATACACCTGGCCGATGATCGCCTCCAGGGTCGCGAAAGAACCGGCGATCCTGGTCGTGGGAGAGATGTCCCCATAGCCCAGCGTCGTCAGCGTTACGAAACTGAAGTACTGGAATTCGCCGAGTTCGCCCAGCGGATCTATTTCAACGCCCTTGAACGCGCCCGGATCGATCACGTAGATCGCCTCGTAGAGCCACGCGAAGGCGATGCCGATGAGAAGATAGACGGACAGCGCCCCGTAGATCAGCGACATGTCGACCCGGCCCTGCTTGGCGAGGATGTCGACCAGCAACTCGTAGGCCACCAGGACGAAGAAAGCGATTCCGACGATCTTCGAAGGCAAGTAGGGATAGATGTCGATCCAGGGCGTGAAGTTGATCCAGATAAGCAGCCCCATCAGGATACCGAGCACGACTATCACCTTGAATCTCTTGCCCTGATCGGAGGTTGCGTATCCGGCAGCCAACATGAGTATGGTCAGCAGGACCAGTTCGACGGCATCGCCCAGACCCGCCGCGCGCGCGAACGGCGCCAGAATCCACAGCCCCATCAACGCGGCGAAGAGGACGCTGTATCCGTGCGCCGGTGGATTCAGAGTCTGCGCATTCGCCTGATTGGTATTCGACATGATCTTCCCCCGGAGTCCGTCTGTCGGGAGCAAGTCTACTGGTGTTTGCCATCGGCACGCATCCGCCGCCCCGGGGTGGACGAACCAGATCATGTGTTGCGTAAACCTCGCCCGAGACCGTTTGCAGTAAGCCCCGGCCATGAATCGGTCTGGGACTACCCGCGTCCGCCGAAGCTGGTGCCAGATCAGCGGCGGGTCCGGGTCGAGTTTGCCGGTGTCGTCATCGCCGAGACCCGCAACGCCCTCCGCTGCCTGGAGACCGCCTCACCGCCGACGTTCTACCTGCCAGCGGCGGACGTGGATCCGAATCTGATCGTCCCGGCAGCGGGTTCCAGCTGGTGCGAGTGGAAGGGTCGCGCGCGCTACTGGAGCGTGCGTGTCGGCGACCGGGTCGCGGCCAACTCCGCATGGAGTTACCTGGCGCCCGAACAGCGTTACGCGGAACTCGCCGGTTATCTGTCTTTCTATCCCGGACGGGTGGATCGCTGCCTCGTCGAGGGCGAGATCGTGCGGCCGCAGGAGGGCGGATTCTATGGCGGCTGGGTGACGGGCGAAATCGTCGGCCCCTGGAAAGGCGCACCCGGTACAGAGGGCTGGTAGAGCCACATCCTGTGCGCGACCGACGCACCTAACTCCCTGAATTGGCTAAAATATTTTCTTTAACATAAGCCAGCGCATGGTGCGCTTTGTGACGAGCGTCACCGACCCGCCGGGTCCCTCAAGACATCCTCTCAGCCGACGCCTCAGTCCCCCCTGGCGTCCGGTTCAACTCCCCGTGTCCGGACGCCGCTTGTCGAGAGGAAGGCCCATGAACAACACATCTCTACGTGCGCTCCGCGCCCTCGTCCTCGCCACAGCGAGTCTTCTCATCTTTCAGCCCGTAGCGCTGGCGGACCCACCCGCCCGGTTGTTCGACGGACTTAAAGAAAACCCGCGTTCCAGCCTGCCCGAACATGCGATGAACGCACCGGGCCTGCGTGGCCGGCTCAACCCCGGCGCCCTGGCACGCAGCCGGTTGATGGTAACGCTCCCGGGCGGCCGCAGCGCGGTGGCCAAACAGCTGCGTCACGTGCAGGCGGACAACCGTCTCACCTGGGTCGGCGAATTCGACGGCCAGCCGGGCACGGTCGTCTCTCTGACGGTGCGCAACGGCATCGTCGGCGGCTTCCTCGACGATGGCGAACGCATCTACGAAGTGACCTGGGACGGCGCCGGCTTCCACAATGTTTATGAGATCGACGCCGATGCGCTGCCCGACTTCGGTCACCCGCCCCTGCCCGAGGAAGTCGGTGGCGGTGATACCGGCGGGTCCGCGCCACCGGCAGCGGCCGCCAGCATCGTCCAGGACCTGCTGGTCGTCTACACGCCCGCTTCGCGCAATCGCTGGGGCGGCAGCGACCCGACCCCGGTGGAGAATCGCATCGTCAGCGCCGTCGAGGCCGCCAACCAGGCCTACCAGAACAGCGCGCTGGATCTGCAGCTGAACATCGTCTACCTGGATGAGATTGCCTACACCGAAACCGGCGACATGGGCGTCAGCCTCGATCACCTGCGACTGACCTCGGACGGTAATCTGGACAGCGCCCATACGCTGCGGGATCAATACGGCGCCGACCTGGTGGCGCTGATCACCGAAGACAGCAACTACTGCGGCATCGCCTACGTGATGACCAGCGACAGCACCTCGTTCGCGCCCTGGGCGGTCGGCGTGACCTATTCGTCGTGTCTGACCAACCAGACCCTGGCCCACGAGATCGGCCACAACCAGGGCAACATGCACGACCGCCCCAACTCCAGTAACTCGGGCGTCTTCGCCTATTCCTACGGATTCCGGCGGTGCCTGACCGACGGCACCGGCTTCCGCACCGTCATGTCCTACAGTTGCAGCGGCGGCACCCGGGTGAACCATTTCTCCAATCCGGATGTCACCTACAACGGCTTCGCCACCGGTATCGACCACGACGTCGATCCGGCGAACTCCGCGGACGCGGTCCGCTCGATGGCGATTACAGCGCCGACCGTCGCTGCGTTCCGCGCATCGGCGGCGTCCACGCCGCCGGCTGATCCGTCCAGCCTGGGCGCCAGCGCGCCGACTCATGACCGGGTGGACCTGAGCTGGTCGGACAACGCCGGCGATGAGACCGGCTTCCGCGTCGAGCGTTCCACGGATGGTTCGAGCTTCAGCCAGATCGCCACTCTCGGTGCCAACGCGAACGCCTACAGCGACACAGGCCGTACCGCGAGCACCCTCTACTACTACCGGGTACGGGCCTACAACGGCGCCGGCAATTCCGGCTACAGCAACGTGGCCTCGGCCACCACCCAGGCGCCACCACCCCCTCCGGCCAGACCGGGCAGTTTCTCGGCCAGCGCCGTTTCGGGTTCACGCATCGACCTGGGCTGGAGTGACGTAGCGGACGAAGCCGGCTACCGGCTTGAACGGGCCGATGACGCGGGTGGGCCTTTTGATGAGATCGCCGACCTGCCGTCTGGTGCGACCAGTTACAGCGACTCTGCGCTCGAACTGGGCGTCGAGTACCACTATCGCCTTTTTGCTTATAACGGCAGCGGCGACTCTGACGCGGCGGGACCGGCCTCCGCCCGGACCCTGACGTTCAGCGACGCCTATGCCCAGTCGTCCAGCGTCAGCCAGGGCTCGATGGCCGGCAGCGTCTCCAACACGCGGGACGATGATGGCTCGACCCATCGCCTGACGGAAGCGGAGTCCGGCGGCAAGCCGTCCAGACGCACCAGCCGTGCGCAGGCCTCCTGGCAGTTCAGCGTCAGCCCTGGCATGACCATCAGCGTGCACGCCAACGCCTGGGTCACGGGTGACGTCGGTGAAGACAGTTTCGACTTCGCGTACTCGGTCAACGGCTCGGCATACACGCCACTGTTCATGGTGGACAACGGGGACAGCGCTGCCACCTACATGGCAAGCCTGCCTGCGTCGACCTCCGGCACCGTCACGGTCCGGGCGACGGACAGCGACCGCAGCCAGGGTGCACGCTCGCTGGAGACGCTGCATGTGGACCAGTTGATGATCCGCACGGAGTCAGATCCGAACGCCTCTCCGCCCGCCGCACCGGGCAGCGTCGGCGCCACCGCCGCCAGCCACGCGCTGGTCCAGCTCGACTGGACGGACAATTCCGGCGATGAGTCCGGCTTCCGGGTCGAACGCTCCACTGACGGCAGTAACTGGACTTCGGTCGGGGCAACGCCTGCCGGGCAGATCAGCTACGACGACAGCGATGGCGTATCCGCGGCGACCACCTACTACTACCGGGTCGCCGCCTTCAACGGCGCCGGCAATTCCGGCTGGTCGTCCAGCAATGCCGTCACGACTCCGGCCGCGCCAGCGGGGCCGTCCCTGTCCGCCAGCGGCTACAAGGTGAAAGGCAGGCAAGCCGTGGATCTGTCCTGGAGCGGCGCCACCGGCAGCGTGGATATTCTTCGCGACGGCAGCCAGGTAGACACCAGCGGCTCGAGCAACGGATCGGGTAGCTACACGGACAACATCGGTGTGAAAGGCGGCGGGACCTATGACTACGAGGTCTGCGATGCCGGCACCTCAGTCTGTTCGAACACTGCGCGGGTCGTCTTCTAGAGAGCGACAGACGTATCAGCGCAGCCCTGCGGCCCGCCTTTTCGGCGGGCCGCACCTTTTTGCTCTTCTGAAACCTGGCTTATGGGCCGATCGAGGGGTGCTGCTAGTTCGCTTGGGTGCCAACATCCGTCATGCCGCACACACCAACATCCGGCTTTCGGGACAGTAGTTACTCATAGGACGCTCTGTCCTGTTCGGGCTGGACCGGGACTCGGCTCATCAGCGAGCCAGGCGACCCATGGAACGGATCGTGGGGCAACCCGCCCGGTCAGGCCCTCTTTGTTCACCGGTCGGCAGGCCTGTCTGATTAGGAACCCCGGGGTGCGCCACGCGAGAAGATCCGGCTGGCCTCTTCTGCGAGCAACACCAGCGGTCCGCCCCGCGTCTGCGAGGCCGGAGTGGCCCGCCGAAACATGCCCTTGTTCGCCAACTTCTGCACGGTCTGAACCGTATTTGTAGAACAGAAATGCTGTGTTTTTGAGAGACAGAAATGACCCGCAGGGACAACATCGCAGGCTGGGCGAGGGGCCACCGACTCTGGACCACTCTCCTCATCTACGCCGGCACCGGCTTGCTTACCGTGCTGTTACTGACAACGGCCAGGCAACACTTCGGCCTGCCGGACAGCCTGGATAATGGTCTGTTAGCGGTGTTCGTGGCGGGATTCCTGTCCACGATCATGCTGCTCAAAACCCGCATCGCTGGCGGCGCCTCACCGATACTGCATGCCCTGCAAGCCGTCGCCGTGGTCCTCCTGTTCGCGGCCGCCGGGCTGCTCGTCGCCTACTGGCTCGAACCGGCCGCTCCGGCCCTGGCTGTTATTCTGAGGTAATGTAGGCTCAGGGTGGCCGTTCTCCGAGACCGCGTTGAAGGACAGGAAGACCTTGGATAGTCGCGCCAGGACCGTCCGATTCTGGACGGCCGTGATCATCTATGCCGGCGCCGGCCTGGCGACGGTCGAGTTGCTGTTAGCGGTCAGGGAGCAGTTCCACCTGCCAGAGGCGTTGATCGGGGTGATCATCGCGATTTTTCTGGCCGGGCTCGCGGCCATGATCCTGCTCTTGCGAACCTCGATCGCGGCGGGCGGGTCTCCTATCCTGCACGGGCTCAGGGCCTTCTCCGTTGTTCTCATCTTCGTTGCGTTCGCCCTGCTCGTCGCGTACTGGCTGTCTCCCGAGAGTGCCGCCGGCGCGCACAATGCGGCCAGTATCGCTACGCCACCGGCGGTCTGAGTATCCCGAATCATCGGCTTCGCACCCGTCGGATTGACCGGCGGGCGGACCGCCTCTAGCATCTGCGCTTCAGCAACCGGAGCGCGCAACCTCAATGACCTACTGTCTGGCAGCAACCGTAGATCAGGGCCTGGTGTTCGCCTCGGACTCGCGCACCAATGCCGGCGTCGATCAGATTTCCACGTTCTCGAAGATGCATCGCTTCCTCGGCGACGGGCAACGTATCTTCGTGCTGTTGTCTTCCGGCAACCTGGCGACAACCCAGGCGGTCGTAACCCGGCTCAATCGGGACATCGAGAAGGATGCCGAGCGCAGTCTGAGCACGGTGGAGCATCTGTCCGAGGCCGCCGAGTACGTCGGCGCCATCAGCCACGAGGAACAGGCCAGGCATTCCGGCAAGGGTGAGGACGCGTTCAGTCCCGACGCCAGCTTCATCCTCGGCGGCCAGATCGGCGGCCGACCACCATCGATTTTCCAGATCTATCCCGAAGGCAATTTCATCCGCGCCTCGGGGCACACTCCCTTCCTGCAGATCGGCGAGTCCAAGTACGGCAAGCCGATCCTGGACCGGATCATCGACGCCGACATGGCCCTGGAGGACGCGGCCCGCTGCGCCATCGTCTCCATGGATTCGACCATGCGCAGCAACGTCACCGTAGGGCCGCCGCTCGAGGTCATGATCTACCGCGCCGGAACGCAGGAACCCGGACGGCACATCGTGCTGGGCGAGGACGACGACTACCTGCGCACGCTGCGTATGGCCTGGCAGGAAAGCCTGAAAAACGCCTTTAACGAGTTGCCGAAGTTGCCGCGTCTGCCGGCGTCGGTACGACTCGTCGATGGACAAAGCTGAGCTTGTCCGCCACCAGCGGGGATAGCACGAACGGATAGGGATCGTCGGTGCCCATACTGCGGTTGAGTTCGTTCAGGATCACCGAGAGATCCATCCAGGCATCGAGCCACTGATCCGAATCCCTGGCCGTATCCGGCGGCGGCACCACACCCCAGGCCACGGCGGTTTCTACGGTGTCCCTGATATGCAGGTAATGGGCCCAGGTCTCGGCCCAGTCTTCCCAGGGATGCGACGAAGCATAGGCGCTAACGTAACGTCCCTGCCACGTGATTCGAGTGCCCTTGATCTCGTAGAAACGCCCCATCGCCGTCTCATAGTTTTCGCGCTCGTCTCCAAAGAGTCCGCGGAATTCCCGCAGCGCTTCGGCATCGCTGGCGACCATTGGAAAAAAGTAGAAGTGCGCGCTCTCGTGCCGGAAGTGACCGAGCAAGGTTCGATAGCGTTCCTGCATGTCCTCACGAACGGCATGGCGTACCGAGTCGTCCGCCTCGGCCACGTTAATAGTGATGGTCCCGCCCATGTGGCCGGTGACAACAAAGGATTCGCTGACGTTGGGGTTGTGTCGCTGATCTTCGAGAAAGCGGAACGACATCATCACTGAATCGGGCTGCCGCAGCGGCAGGCCCAGCCTCAGAAGATCGAAGATCATGCGTCGCTTGGCCGCCTCCAGCCGCGCCCACAGCAATTGGTTCTTACCGGTTTCCAGTGCCGGGATAACTTCGTTCAGGCGACAGGCGACGCAAAAATCCCGCCCGGCCTCCGCCGGCAACAGCCAGTTACAGACGTCGTGCTCACTCCTGTTCCGGCAGTGCTGAAATTCACGGGTCGTTGATGCCCGGGCGTCCCGATAGCGCCCCTCGCCATGACTCTCCAACGGAATCATCTCCAGCGACTCCGGATCGAAGCCCAGGGGCCGGTCGCAAGCGAGGCAATAGGAATTCTCGAAGAACACCGGGCTGCCGCAGGCACAGACGAAGCGCTTCATGCCGGGGCCTCCAGCGTGAACCAGGTCTGTTGAACGGCGACATGAACGACGCCCAGCTCCAGCTGCACCAGGTCGATCCAGTCATGCAGGTCGGCATGGTCCATCCTGGCCAAATCCAGTTCGTCGGTCTGGCGCTGCAAGCGAGCGACTGCCCGTAGAGCATCCTCGGGGCGCGGCAGGCGGCGCAGCGCCGTCTCGAGTTGCCCGAGGCAATAACGCCAGGCGCGCGGAAAGTGATCATCCAGCAACACGAAGGTGATGACGTCTCCGGGTACGATGCGGCGGCGGACATATTGTCGGTACATCTGATAAGCACTCAGCGATCGCAGGACTGCCATCCACACCGTGTTGGTGAAAGGCACCAGATCATCGCTAGCTTTCAGGATGGTTGCCGCGGCGACGTCTACCACCCGGGTGGCCATGTCAGCCCGCTCCACATTCCGGCCGATGCGCAGGAACTGGTAAGCGGGCCCGTGGCTCATGTTCGCCGCCAGCATGCCATTGATCTGCTGGCACCCGGCGACGATACGCGACAAGACCTCGTGTCTCTTGCGATCACTGATAGCGCCGCGCAACGACTCCTTCGAGAACAGGTAGAGCTCGTTGATGCTGCGCCAGGCCTCGGAAGGGAAGATGTCGCGGGTGGTACGGATATTCTCGCGCACCATGCGCAAGGCAGCGCGTATCGAGCTCGGGTTGTTGGCGTCGGAGATCAGGAAACGCAGCGGGGAGAGGCTGTTCGGCGTCGGATACAAGTTTGCGTAAAGATCCTGATTGCCGTTGATGTCGATCAGCGTGTGCCAGCCGAAACCGGCCTCCAGCGGAAGGTCCAGCAACAGGTTTCCGTACACATTGATGACGCGGCCGTTGTTCTCGGCCCGTTCCAGGTAGCGGGCGGCCCAGTAGCTTCGTTCGGCGACCCGGGATAGCAGGCTCATTGTTCCCTTCCCACGATCCAGGTGTCTTTGCTGCCGCCGCCCTGGGAGGAATTCACCACGAAAGATCCTTTTCTCAGGGCCACCCGGGTCAGGCCACCGGCTGTGACCGCCATCCGTTCCCCTTGCAGCACGAAAGGCCGCAGGTCGACATGACGCGGCTCGATGCCACCTTCCACCAGACTGGGCACCGTGGACAGGGCGATCAGTGGCTGGGCGATATAGTTGCGCGGGTCCGTGCGGATCAGGTCGGCGAACTCCCGGCAGGCCTTCCTGGTCGCCTGTGGTCCGATCAGCATGCCGTATCCGCCTGACTCGTTGGCCGGCTTGACCACCAGCTCGTCCAGATGGGCGATGACGTGCTCGCGGTCCCGTTCGTCGCTGCACAACCAGGTCGGCACGTTGGGCAGGATCGGCGCCTGGTCGAGGTAATAGCGGATGATCTGCGGCAGGAACGAGTACACCACCTTGTCATCGGCGACACCCGCGCCCGGCGCGTTGGCCAGCGCCACGTTGCCGGCCCGCCAGGCCCGCATCAGACCGGGGACGCCCAGCAGGGACTCCGGCTCGAATGCCTCCGGGTCCAGGAAGGTGTCATTGATGCGCCGGTAGATGACGTCGACCCGCTCAAGGCCTTCGATCGTCCGCATGTAGACGCAATCGTCGTCACCCACGACCAGGTCGCTGCCCTCGACCAGCTCGACCCCCATGCCTTGCGCCAGGTAGGCGTGCTCGAAGTAGGCGGAATTATAGATGCCCGGAGTCAGCACCACGACCTCCGGATAGTCGAGCGGCCGCGGTGACAGCGACGCCAGCATGTCGAACAGATCCGACGTGTAATCGCCGATGCTCTGGATCACGTTGTGGGCGAACAGCTCCGGGAACACCTGCTTGGTGACAATGCGGTTCTCGAGCATGTAGGACACGCCGGACGGTACCCGCAGGTTATCTTCCAGCACATACACCGTGCCATCCGAATCGCGGATCAGATCGGTTCCGCAGATATTGGCCCAGACACCGAAGGGCGGCCGGACACCGCGGCAGGGCTCGAGGAAATTCGGTGAACTCTCGATGATCTCTCGCGGCACGACCCGGTCGGCCAGGACTTTCTGGTCGTGGTAAAGGTCGTCGATGAACAGATTCAGCGCGATCAGCCGCTGCTCCAGACCGGCGCGGATCCTCGACCACTGCCGCGCCGGGATGACGCGCGGGATGATGTCCAGCGGCCAGGCGCGATCGATGTTCTCGCCTTCGGAATAGACCGTGAAGGTGATGCCCATCTCGAGGATGGCGCGCTCCAGATCCGCCTGCCGCTCGGTCAGCTGACCCTCGTCCAGATCCGCCAGGTGGCGTGCGAGCGCGCTGGCGCCCTGGCGGGGCTTGCCCGGCTCCCGGATCAGCTCGTCGTAGAACGGACCGGGATCGTATTTTGCCCAGTCGACTTTCATCTGTCCTCCGGATGCGGGGAAATCGTCGTGGCTGTTTCGATTCTCGACGGTGGCCGCGGCAAGCCCATGCGCTGCAGCAGGGCATCGAACCTCGGGTCGGCGTGCAGCGGAGCGAAGCCCGGCATGCCCAGGAACAACAGCATCATCTGAGATTCCTGCGCGGCCCGCTCGACCTCGTGCCATGCGGACTCCTGATCTCCCAAGGCAGCCAGCAGCCAGGCTTTTGGCACGACCGACGGCGCATGTTCGCCGTCGGCGTCCAGCTCGGCCAGGACTGCCTTCGCCTCACCGGTGCGCCCGGCCAGCGCCAGGCCCCAGCCGAGTACGCCGAGTATGTGCGCGCCTCGCCTCGCCTTCTCGGTGGCGCGTTCAAGCAAGCAGATGCCTTCTTCGTGGCGGCCCAGGCCGGCCATCACCATACCGCAAGCCCAAAGCGCGAGCGTGTTCTCCGGGTCGAGCTCAATGGCCCGCTCGAGGAATTTCAGGGCCTCTTCGTCGCGGCACATCGTGACGAGAGCCGAGCCGGTCATCGCGTATGGATACGACGCCAGCGGGTCCGCCTCACGCGCCAGGTCGAACGCGGGGATAGCCTTGTCCGGTCGCTGCATGATGGACCAGTAGAAACCGACCCAGCAGAGCGTCTGGACGTGATCCGGCCGCAGCTGTGCGGCCCGCGACAATGCCGATAGTGCGGCCTCCCAGTCCCACAAGCTGCAACAGAGCATGCCTTCCACGTAGAGCGCCTCGGCAGACTCTCCCTGGAGCTCGGAAGCCCTGGCCAGCGCCTCGCGGGCCTCCTCATAGGCCTGCCGGGCGGGGATCAGCCCATAACCAGCGGCCAGAACCCGGACCTCGGCCAAGCCGGTCCATGAAGGTCCGTAGGAAGGATCGAGCTCTATCGCCTTCTCGTATTCCTTGACCGCGCTGCCATGATCATTCTTGGTGTACCGGTAGTATCGACCCTTCAGGTAGTGACGATAGGCCTCCAGGTCGCTGACCTGCTGACGCTGCCTGACGCCGACCGCGCCAGGGCTGAGCCGGGCCTTCACGACCTCGACGACGCCGTCGGCAATTTCGTCCTGAACGGCGAAGACGTCGGTGGTATCACGGTCGTAACGCTCGGACCAGTGCTGGTAGCCGCTCTCGACATCGATAAGCCGGGCGGTCACGCGCAGCCGGTCGCCGGCCACCCGCACACTGCCTTCCAGGATCTGGCCGACTGACAGGCTGCGGCCGATCTCAGGGAGGTCCTTGCCCTCCTGCCCGGCCCGGAACGCGGAAGTCCTTGATGCGACGCGGATGCCCTCTACCTGGGCAAGAGCATTCATGATCTCCTCGGCCATGCCCTCGCAGAAGAAATCCTGATCCTTGGCCGGGCTCATGTCCTTGAACGGCAGGACTGCGATAGCGACCGTCTCGGCCTGCCGCCGTCCGACGCCGCCAGCAGCGCCCGGGTAGGACACCTCTGTCCGCGGCGACCCCTCGCTTGCCGCACCAGCGGCCTGCCCAACGTCCGCGGCCACGACTGCTGTCGGGTCGGTGATCGTCATACCGGCCTTTCTCAACCCGTCCACCAGAGGTTCCATCAATCCGCTGGCGAAATGCCAGGTCTCGATGTTGTGGCGAGCGTGGTCGACGAACTCCGGATCGATCTCGAGAAGCTTTTCGACCGCGGCTTCAGCCTCCCTGGTGTGCCCCAGATGCCCGCAGGTTGCGGCCGTGGCCAGGTAGGTCCAGAACATGCCCGGCATGTTGACGTGAGACACGCGATCCAGCGCCTGCTCGTACTCGCCCTTTGAAAAGTGCAGCCAGATCTCGGCGAAGTGGACCCATCCCGGGTGATGGGGATTCAGGTCCTTGGCCCGTCGAGTTAACTCCGCGGCACGCTCGAACTCCCCCGTGTGTGCCGTGACCACGCCGAGGATGCCGAGCGTGTTGCTGTCAAGAGGGTTCAGTGCGATGGCGCGCTCCGCCGCCGGCCGGAACCGCACCAGGTCGCGGCGGAAGAAGTACACCTGGGCGAGTAGCTGATAGGCGAGCTGGTTGGTGCGGTCCAGCTCCACACCCCGCTCCGCCGCCTTCAGCGCCCGATCCAGCGAGTCGGGCTTTGGATCGAAGCCGAAGTTCCATTCGTTGAGGCATGTCTGGGCCAGCACCGCCCAGACGTCCGCCTGCCGCGGATAACGCTCGACCGCTTTCTCGATGCCTTTCTGAAGCGCCGAGTGACCCTCGGGGGTCATCTGCAACAGATACTCGAAATTGCGCAGCAACCACTCGGACGGCTCCAGCTCGACCTCCGGTTTGCCTTCGATGGCGGTGATCAGCGAACGCGCCAGAACTCCATAGCCGTCGGCTACCGTCGCTACGATACGCCCGGTGATGTCGTCCTGGACCGAGAAGATGTCCGCGGACTCCATGTTGCGGGTGTAGGTCTCGGCCCAGAGGTTGGCGCCGCCGCGAGCATCCACCAGACGCACACTGACCCGGATGGTCGAGCCCGCCTTGCGGACGCTGCCCTCGATGACATAACGCGCACCGAGCTTCTCGCTGAGCTCGCGCACGCTGGCGCCCTCGCCCGCCGCCCCGAGCGTCGAGTCGCGGGCCACCACGGACAGGTAGCTGAAGCGCGAAAGCCCGGCGGTGATCTCCTCCGCAAGTCCCTCGGCAAAATCCCCGATCTCCGGGTCGCTGACGCTGACCCTGAAATTACTCACGGCGATCCAGGGCCGATCGTAGTGCTGACCGCCGGCTCTGGCGGCCACCGCAGCAGAGCCGATGTCCGTGGACGTCTCGGTACGCAGCCCTTTGAGCTCGTTACAGATACTGCGGGCCGACTGGAATCGGTCACGCGGATTCTTCTCCAGGCAGCGACGGATGATCCGTCCCATGTGCCTGGGCAGATCGGGGCGCAGCTCGGCGAGCGGCATCGGGTCGTCACGCAGGATCGAGGACATCAATGCCGGCGAGCTGTCGCCCACAAACGGCCGCTGACCAGTGGCAAGTTCGTACATGATGGTGCCGAGGGAGAACAGGTCGGTGCGCGGATCAAGCCGCTTGCCTTCCACCTGCTCGGGCGACATGTAGGGATAGGTCCCCATGACCGTGCCGTCCTGGGTCAGCAGTCGCGAGACGGTCGCCGCCTCGGCCATGTCGGCGTCGGCGCCCTGCAGCTTGGCCAGGCCGAAGTCGAGCACCTTCACGCGCCCGTCTGCGGTAATCATGACATTGGCCGGCTTGAGATCTCTGTGAACGATGCCCTTCTCGTGAGCGCAAGAGAGCGCCTCGGCAAGCGGGATCGTGATGTCGAACAGCTTCGCAAGCGACAGGCCGCTGTCCTCGACGCTGCGCTCAAGGGGCACACCGTCAACCAGTTCCATGGTGATGAAGTGCGTCCCCCGCGCTTCTTCCACCGAGTAGATCGTAACGATATTGGGATGATTGAGGGCCGCGACAGCCCGGGCTTCGCGGGAAAAGCGCTCCAGCCGCACTATGTCTTTCGCCATGTCGCGCGGCAGGACCTTGAGCGCAATCTCGCGGCCCAGTTTGGTGTCATCGGCACGATAGACCTCCCCCATGCCGCCGGCGCCGAGACGCCCGGTGATGCGGTAGTGAGAGAGTGTTTCACCGATCATGAGTCTATTCCGGGCCGACTCTCGTCATGGCGTCGCGGGTCATCGCGGTCTTCTCGACCTTGTGGATCGATAATTCAATGATCGGACCTTGCGGATGGAAGCGCAGCTGGCAGTCACAGGGCAGTTCCGCTTTGGCGATCTTCCTGCCGTCGAGAAAGCTGCCATTGGAACTCTTTATGTCTCTGGCTTTCCACACCCCATCCTCTGCAAAGACCACCGCATGCACCCGGCTGACCCGGCGATCGGCAAGCTGGACGTCGTTGCCCGGATCGCGACCGATGACGAAGGGATCAAAGAATTGTTTCCGCACCGGTTCACCGTCAGGGCCGGTCCAGATTGCCGTGACGTAACCCGCAGCCCTGGCGTCATGACGGTTGGCGGCCCATTCGGCCGCGTTTGAAGGCTGCAGGTCTTCGTCGGCCAGTACACCCGGATCGCCGAACGGGTCGGGCACAATCCCTTTCGTCGTCAGATTGAATCGCCAGGACAACAACGCCACGACGGGGATCAACGCGACGCCTCCAATCACGAAAGCCCGCACCGACCATTCCGGCAGCCCGAAGGCCGGGAACAGATCGGCGGCGCCCTGGGACAAGGCCCACAGCACGACGAGGTAGGCCACCACCGTCCGGAATACCCGGCGACGACTCAGTTCTCGCAGCAGCTTTGAGAGATTCGCCACACGCTGGCCTTTGTTGTTGCATTCGTCATCGTGGCCGGAACGTTCGAGTATATACAGCAGGCACTTGAGCCGCATCGGCCGGACCCCGAGTGGCCCGGCTTCCATGCTCCAGGGGCCGCACATCTGGCAACCGCACCGGACCTGTCCGACCGGCCGTCTCATCCGGTACACTCGTCCGCTTTCACCGACCACCCGGCGGAGCCTAATGGCAACGCCTCTCGGCGCGTGGCGGGGTTCGATGTTTCGCTTCATTGACTGCAAGGAATCGGCACCATGAGCTGGACCGCTTACGACGGATGGACGTACCTGGACTTCACCGCGGTTGAAGCCTTTTGCCGCGATCTGGCCGCAGCCCATCCTGACTGGGTGACGCTTGAGGAGCTGGGACGCAGCCACCACGATCGACCGCTGCTGCTGCTGACCCTCAGCCGCACCGACGGCGACGTGTCCCGCCGGCCGGGATTCTGGCTGGACGGCGGCACCCATGCAGCGGAATTTACCGGCGTCATGGCGGTGCTGTACTCCGTCAGCCGCTGGATAGAGCAGCTACAGAACAACGATGAGGCAGCGACAGACTGGTTCTCACGGCGGGCCGTGTATGTCATGCCGTGCATCAGCCCCGACGGATTCCAGGCCATGTGTGACGGCGCGCCCTTCATCCGTTCGTCACTGCGACCGCCGCAGCCGGGCGCCGTACGCTCGGGACTCGATCCCTGCGACATCGACGGCGACGGGGTCGTACGCTGGATGCGCTGGAAACACCCTGCCGGCTCCTTCGTGCCCGACCCCGACGTGCCCCTTTTCATGCGACCACGGACGCTCCAGGACGATCCGTCCGACGCCTACTTCCTGTGCGACGAGGGTGAGTTCATCCAGTGGGACGGCGGCAAGTGGCGCAGTGCGCCGCTGGCCTTCGGCGTCGATCTCAACCGCAACTTCCCCGGAGGCTGGCAGCCCTTCGAGATGTTCGGCATGGACGGCGGCGCCTTCGCCCTCAGTGAGCCGGAGAGCCGCGCGGTGGTCGATGCATTCTCGAGCCGTCCGTTCGTCGGCGCCGGGCTCACCAACCACACTTACACGGGTTGTCTGCTGACCCAGCCCTACGCCAAGAACCCGCCGATTTCTCAGCCTGACATCGACCTGATGGAGCATCTGGCCAAGGAAGCGGTGAGAGGCACCCACTACAAGGTTTTCAAGGTCAATCCGGAATTCACCTACGACCCGGACAAGGTGATCGTAGGTGTATGGGCGGACAGCATGGTGACGGTCTTCGGAGTGCCGGGCTATACGCTCGAGCTTTGGGATCCGCTCACCGAAGCGGGGCTCGAACTCGACAAGCCGCTGGACTTCTTCCTCAAACCGGGGCCGGAGCAGATGCGCAAGGTGTTTGCCCACTTCAGCGGCGAGGATCACGCGGTCGAACCGTGGCGGAGCTTCGATCACCCCCAGCTCGGCGAGGTGGAAATCGGCGGCATCGACTACCTGCGCACCATCCGCAATCCGCCGGTGGCAAAACTGCAGCGCGAGTGCGAGGCCGGGTTCAAGGTC
>Ga0316194_10000643_pt1 | contig 23172 bp, 15 predicted proteins | sample CroRivsedime1_MG_FD_204936 | JGI IMG/M metagenome (GOLD analysis project Ga0316194, IMG submission 204936) | Coastal sediment microbial communities from Maine, United States - Cross River sediment 1 | ecosystem: Environmental > Aquatic > Marine > Coastal > Sediment | place: USA: Maine...
TTCTGAATGCCGATCCAATGATCGAAGGTGAAGAGCCGACAGAGAGGCAATTGGCGCTGCTGGCGATGAAGAGCGACGAGGATATCGTTCTCGCCCAGGAGTGGATCGACAAAGGCGGCGACTACAAACGGGCCATCGAGATCTACAACACCGCCCTGATGTTCGATCCGGACAATGCCAAGCTGCAAGCTGCCCTGGCCGACGCAGAAGCAAACCGGTACATGGCAACGGAGCGGTTTTCGCAGGTGAAGAAGGGAATGACCGAGGACGACGTCCGCCAACTGCTCGGTCAGGCAAATCTTCACAACGTCCGCAAGTACGAGGACAAGGGCGTGATCGCCTGGTTCTATCCGACCAGTGAGACCGGTGAGGCTGCAGCGGTCTGGTTTCAGCCTGACAAGAAGACCGAGGTCATGACGGTCTATCAGGTGAAGTTCGAGGCGGTGAAGCCGGGTCAGAGCGAAGAAGAATAGGGTTGCAGGGCCCGAACAGGTCTTGCGGTCAGCAGACACGAACTTCCGGTTCGATTGACAAGGAGTGCCGGATAGGCGAGACTTCCGCCTCGCGGCGGCGGCCGCGCCCAATTTGATTCGCAGAGAAGGTGAGGTGATTGAATAGTGCCGTTGGTCAGTGTGCGAGAGGACGAGAGTTTCGAGAGTGCCCTGCGCCGCTTCAAGCGCAAGTGTGAGAAGTCGGGAATTCTCACCGAGCTGAAGAAGAGGCAGCACTTCGAAAAACCTTCGGTCAAGCGCAAGCGCAAAGCCGTTCAGGCGCGCAAGAAGATGCTGCGCAAACTGTCTGAAGAGCGCCGGCTCGGTTTGTGAGCTGAGCAGCTCTTCCAACTTTGCAGGACCGCTAGAGAGCGGGGAGGAATCCCCGCTCTTTTCCTTTTTGTCGAAATCTCGATAGTAGACTTCAGTGAGCATGGAAGACGGCACTTTGTGGGTCACCTCGGCGGTCTCTGAGACGGCTCTCGAGCTACCGGCGTTGCTATCACTGGTAGCGGAGTTGTCGGTCACGGATGTGGGTCGTCTGCGCGTCGAGGACCTTCGTCCTATCCAGTCGAGGATTGAGCTAGAGGGTCGGAGGCAGCGACTGTCCGAAGCGGGGGTGCTGTTGAATGACGGCACCCTGGTACAGAGCCTGGAAGAGCCGATCCTGCCGCTGTTGGAGAGCCTGCGACAGGGCGATGCCGCTGTCTCCGGTCGACAATTGGTGCTCCTAGCTCAGGCGCTCAAGATGATGCACGATGCTTGTCATCGGATCTCGACCAGTGGAGCCGAGTGCCGTGCTCTCGAGGAAGTGAGAGCGGGGCTGCCGGACGTCGAGCCGCTTCGTCGCCGGATCGCCAAGACCTTGAACCAACGGGGAGCCGTGCGAGACGATGCCAGTCCCGCGTTGGCGGCGCTGCGACGGCGATCACGCCGGATCAGGGATGGCCTCTACAAGAACCTCCAGGAGACCGCTTCCCAGCATGAGGAGCACTTGAGTGAGAAGACCGTATCCCTGAAGGACGGTAGGCTGATGCTCCTGCTCCACGCCGGGTCTCGGGGTCGCGTCAAGGGTCTGGTACATGGCCGATCAGGAACGGGCCAGAGCCTCTACTTCGAGCCCTTGAGTGTTGTGGAGGCCAACAACGGCCTGCAGGAGACACTGGAGGAAGAGGAGGCCGAGCGGCGAAGAATTCTGAGAGAGCTCTTGGAAGAGGTTCGGGAGTTCCTTCCCGGTCTAGAGGCGGCGATCGAGTTTTTGGCAGAGCTCGATCTGCTGCAGAGCATGGACCGGTTTGGCGGCTTGTGTTCAGGGCGCCTGGCCGAGATCTCTGAGAACCACACTCTATGCCTGCTCGGGGCCAGGCATCCGCTTCTCGACCCTGGCCTGGCCGAGTTGCGGGAGTCGGCCCTGGGGCAGGCGGGCCATGTCGAGTCCGTTGTGCCGTTGGATGTCGAGCTCGACAAAGAACGTCGCCTGCTGGTCATCACCGGGCCCAACGCCGGTGGCAAGACCGTGGCTTTGAAGACTGTCGGGCTGCTGGCACTGGCGCATCAATGTGGACTACCCGTGCCTGCGGAAAGCGGCACGCGTTTCCCGTTCTTCTCTTCGGTAGTGGCCACCGTGGGGGACGAGCAGGACCTGCTGACCGATCGGTCGACCTTCAGTGGTCGCCTGTTGCGGCTGAAAGAGGCCTGGGAGCTGGCGGGCCCCGACAGCCTGATCCTGCTCGACGAGCTGGGATCGGGTACCGACCCTGACGAGGGTGCTGCCCTTGCCATTGCACTCGTCGAGGAGCTCCTGGGAAAGGAGTCGTTGGCGGTTCTTACGACCCACCTGTCACAGCTGGCTGCCATGGCGCTGGAGCGCCCGGGCGCCTCCTGCGCCGCCATGGAGTTCGATTCGGAGACGGGTCGGCCGACCTATCGCCTGCGTCCCGGAGCTCCTGGCAGCAGCGAAGCCCTGGCACTGGCGCGGAGACTGGGATTACCCTCCAGCCTCCTCGAACGAGCCGAGGAGCTCCTGGGGCCGGAGCATCGGAATCTACAACGACTTCTCCAGGAGGTTGAGGTCGTGCGCCGGCAGTTGGCAGACGAACAGACTCTCCAGGAGCGCAAGAGGATGGCTCTCGAGGAGGAGCTGGATGAGGCGTCGGAGCAGCGGCAGGCCCTCGAGGAGGAACGCCGGAGACTCGGCACGAAGCTTAAGGAAGAGTTGGATTCGTTCCGCCGTAACGTGAGGGGGCAGCTGCAGGCCGAGTTCGAGAACATGCGACAGCAGCTCGAGATGGGGAGAAAGAAGGGGGTACCGACGGCATCAGTGGAGCGGCTCTTTCACGCAGCGCCGGTGATCGAGCACGACATCGAGACCACTGGTCAGCCGATCGCGGTCGGTGATGAGGTGCGTCACTCGAGGCTCGGTTGGGTGGGAACCCTGCGAGAGATCCGGGATACTAGGGCTGAGGTGGCGGTGCGGGGCAAGCGATTCCGTTGTGAGCTGGAAGATCTGGCCCCCGCCACGGGCTCGGATGCGAGCGTGGCTGAGCCGACACCAGTCGTTCGACTGCGCCGCGAAGTCGAGGACGAGGTGGAGCTCGACAAGGAGCTGAATCTCATTGGGTGGCGTGTAGAGCCGGCTCTCGAGGAGTTGGACAGCTACCTGGATCGAGCTCTGTTGAGCCCTCACCGCGAGATCCGGGTCGTGCATGGATTCGGGTCGGGCCGATTGCGCCGTGCCGTGCGTGAGTATCTTCGGGATCACCCGGCAGTGTCGGGATCGAGACCCGGACGTGGCAACGAGGGAGGCGATGGGGCCACTGTGGTCACCATGAGGAGAGCCTAGATGGCGTTGAGCAACATCCAACTCACGCCGCAGCTTGTTCAGGCGGTGCGCGATGTGGTGGATATCGTCGACATTGCTGCTGAGCACACGCAACTTCGCAAGAGCGGCCGACGCCAAATGGGCCGCTGTCCATTGCATCGGGAGAAGACCCCTTCCTTCAGCGTCGATCCGATCCAGGGGCTTTTCTATTGCTTCGGCTGCGGCCGTGGTGGTGACGCCATCAAGCTCCACATGCTGCTGAGTGGAGATGACTTCCCTACCGCAATCGAGACCCTGGCGCGGCGCTATGGAGTGCCCCTGCCGCCGCCGCGCCAACAGAAAGGCGGGCCACGAGAGCCTGATCTCGAGCCGGCGCTGGAGGCGGCCGCGCAGTTCTTCGTCGATGCCCTGAAGCGGTCGGCCGAGACTCAGGCCTACCTCGAGAGGCGTCGGATGCCCCAGGAGTTGGTCGAGCGCTTCGGTGTCGGCTATGCCCCAGACGGTTGGACCCATCTCCTCGAAGCGCTGCACCCCCGATTTCCCCTGGCTGATTTGAAGGCTGCGGGCCTTGTCGGTATCTCGAAGAAGTCGGGCAAGTACTACGACCGTTTTCGTCAGCGGCTGATGTTCCCAATCAGAGCTGCTTCTGGTCGGCTCCTGGGATTCGGCGGGCGCACCCTGGCGGATGATCCCGCCAAGTACATCAACTCTCACGAGACCGCCGCCTTCCGCAAGGGCTATGTCCTGTATGGACTGGACTACGCAAAGCGGGCCATTCGGGAGAGCAGCACGGCCCTCGTGGTGGAAGGCTACTTCGATGTCCTGGGTGCGGTGGCCTCCGGGGTGGATGCCACCGTGGCCACCATGGGCACGTCACTCACCGAAGACCAAGCGCGCTTGCTGAGTCGCTTCGCGAGCGACGTGGTGGTGGGCTACGACGGAGACGAGGCGGGCGAGCAGGCTTTTCGACGTGTCCTGCCCCTTCTGTTGTCCCAGGGCCTGACCGTGAGGCGGGCCCGGTTTGGCAAGGATCAGGATCCGGACTCGCTGCGCACCTCGGCCGGGCCGGATGCGGTTCTCGAAGCGGTAACCCAGGCGGAGGATGCGGTACTGGCGGAGCTGGAGCGCCTGATTCCTCCGGCCGTTCACCAGGACCCTCGCTTGCAAGCCCGTGCCGGCAAGCAAGCCAGCGAGCTCCTGCAATCGGTTCGCGACAGCATCCTGCGTTACAGCTACAGTCAGAAGGCATCCGATCGTCTGGGAGTGCCAGTCGAGATTCTCTGGCGCCGCGTGGGTGGAAAACCGGATCTGAAGCCTGAAGACCGGTCCCACGAAGGCCAGACTGGCCCTAAATTGGTGCGGAGCCTGGAGGAGCAGACTCTTCAGCTCCTGCTGGTGGGAGACGAAGAGCTCCCGCCATTCGACGATCTGCCCGCTCCCGAGGTATTCCTGATCCCTGCTTGCAGGAATATTTACCGGGCATTTTGCGATCTATATAGGAGCGGAGGGGGCAACAGGCCGGCGGCGAAAGAGGTTGTGGCCAGCGTACCCCTCGACAGCGAAGAAGTTGACCAAATGGCTCGCCTTCTGCTAGAAGGTTCGATCGCCGAGGAGGCGAAGGGCCTGGGCATGGCTCTGGGTCAGCTGAAACGGCGATGGTCGCAGCAACGCTTGCGGGTTCTCTCGGGCGAGATCTCCGAAGCGCAACGGGGCGGTGACGAAGACCGTCTACGGGCCCTGCTGGAGGACAAGACCGCTCTCAGCAGAGCTTTGCACCGTGGCCGGGAGGAATGAAAACTTGAGTACTCTGACCACTTCCGTTCCAGTCGAAGAGAGATTTCCGTCGGTAAGGCAGCTCACGGAGTTGGGCAAGGAGAAGGGCTACCTACTCTACGATGAGATCTACGACCTGCTACCCGACGAAGTCGTCTCTCTTCCTGACGAACTGGACACGATCTACATTCGTTTCGGCGACTTGGGGATCGAGATCATCGATCGCCCCGATCGCTACCGAAACCGCGAGGATCTCGATACCGGAGATTCGGGTTTCGACAAGGTGGCCGGGGTAGAAGCCCAGGAGTATGCGGTCACCGAGCAGGAGAAGACCAACGATCCAGTGCGCATGTACCTGCGCGAGATGGGCACCGTGCCGCTGTTGGATCGAGAAGGTGAAGTAGAGATCGCCCAGCGGATCGAACAAGGCGAGTGGACGATCTACGAGGCTCTTTGTGGGAACCCGGTGGTGCTGCGGGAGCTCCTGCGGCTCAACGAGCTGGCGCAGCGCGACGACCGCGTCTTGATGCAGCTGACGACCAACGATGCCGACGAGACGCTGGATGCCAAGGCCAGCGAGCGAATCAAGACCAATCTCAAGATCTTCAAACGCATCGAGAAGAACGATCGGGCCATCGATACCCTGCAGAAGCGACAGAGACGCTTCAAGCAGGGCAGCCCGAAGTTCCAGGAGACCGATCGCGAGATCGACCGGTTGGTGGCGAAGATCGCCAAAGACATCCGCTCGATCGATTTTTCTCTTCAGACCCGCAATCAGTTGGTGGACTTCCTGAAGAACCTCAATGTTCAGTTCGTGCGCAACGAGAAGGACATCCGTCGGGCCAAGATCGCGCTCGACCGGGAGAAGAACAAACAACTACAGTCACTGCACCGACGGCGCATCGACAAGTACCGCCGCAAGATCAAGGATCTGGAAGAGCGCTACGGAACGAGTCGTTCGGAGGTCTCGGCGACCATCTCCAAGATCCGGCAGGGTGAGGCACTCTGCGAGCGGGCAAAGGAGGAGTTGATCGTTGCCAATCTCCGGCTGGTGGTCTCCATCGCCAAGAAGTATACGAATCGGGGGCTGCAGTTCCTGGACCTGATTCAGGAAGGCAACATCGGCCTCATGAAGGCGGTCGAGAAGTTCGAGTATCGCCGTGGATACAAGTTCTCCACCTATGCCACGTGGTGGATTCGGCAGGCGATCACTCGTGCGATTGCCGACCAGGCGCGCACCATCCGGATCCCGGTTCACATGATCGAGACGATCAACAAGCTGACGCGGACCAGCCGATCCCTGGTTCAGGAGTTGGGGCGCGAGCCCACCGCGGCCGAGATCGGCGCCAGGATGGATCTGCCCGCATCGAAGGTTCGAAAGATCATGAAGATCGCCCAGGAGCCGATCTCCCTCGAGACACCGATCGGTGAAGAGGAGGATTCGCATCTCGGTGATTTCATCGAAGACAAGAATGCGGCCTCGCCCGTGGAATCGGTGATCGGCAACAATCTGAAGGACTCGACTGGCGACGTGCTGAAGAGCCTCACCCCACGAGAAGAGTTGGTTCTGAGAATGCGCTTTGGCGTCGGCGATGGCTCGGAGCACACCTTGGAAGAGGTTGGACGGTCCTTCAACGTCACGCGTGAGAGGATTCGCCAGATTGAGTCGAAGGCGCTGCGCAAACTGCGGCACCCGAGCAGGGCGAGTCGATTGAAGCCTTTCTTGGACGGGTCCAGTTGATTCGACTGGATATCTCGCACCCAGTAGCGATTGACAAAGAGGACTTCGGCTCCTAACATCTCGCCTTTGACGGCCTCACAAGGGCCGAATATTCCTCGGTAGCTCAGTGGTAGAGCGGTCGGCTGTTAACCGATTGGTCGGGGGTTCGACTCCCTCCCGGGGAGCCACTTGAATTGCCTGGCCGCCAGAGCTGTCTCCGGCGGCCAGTTGCTTTCACTGCCCGGACCCACTGACACTTTTCCCATGTCGGAAATTGAGATGGTCGCTGCCGAGTCCCGTGACCTGGCCCTCGAACGCCTGATGGAGAAGGAAGGGGGGCGAATGTACGGTCTCGGGATGAAGCTCTGCGGTAACAGCGAAGAAGCCGAGGATCTAGTGCAGGAGACCTTTATGCAGGCTTTTCGCAAATGGGATCAATTCGAAGGCCGCTCAGCGCCCAGCAGCTGGCTTTACACCATCGCGGCCAGGATCTGCCAGCGGCGGAATCGACTTCGGTCGGGCGAGCCGGCCAGGGTTGAGTCTCTCTCCGAGCTCCTGCCCTCGGGCCAGCCGATGGTCGCCACGATTCCATCTTCTGATGAGAGCCAGCTCGATGAGCAGCTGCGACGGGAGGCCCATGAGAGAGTGGATCGGGCGCTGGCCGAGCTGCCCATCCATCTGCGACTACCGTTGCTGCTGAAGGACATCACCGAGTTGTCCTTGTCGCAGATTGCCGAAATCCTGGGACTCAAAGAGGCTACGGTCAAGACCAGGGTTCACCGGGCCAGGTTAGCCCTCCGCAAGGAGATGGCCGAAGCACTCCCCCAGCGCGAAGCTCCGCCACCGGATCACTCTCGGAAGGTCTGCCTGGATCTCTTGAGCGCCAAGCAAGAGGCTCTCGATCGGGGGGTCGAGTTTCCTGTCCCAGCGGATGAGCTCTGTTCGCGCTGTCGTTCCTTGATGTCGACCCTCGACCTGACCTTCGACGCTTGTCGACAGCTCGATCTCGATCAGCTGCCGGAGTCTCTTCGCCAGTCGATTCTCGACCAGGCGTCGATTGGCTGACCCCGTTCGCTTCGGCAAACCGAATCGCTTACATTGTCTGAGCGGCCACGGTAGAGACGGGCCTGTGGTAGTTTTTTCACCTCTGGAAGAAGCTACAGATAGGAAAGGAGATGGCATGACCGAGAACGAGAAAAAAGGACTGAGCCCGTGGGCATGGGTAGCGATCGGCTGTGGTGGACTATTGGTGTTGTTCGCCATCGTCGTGACGATGAGCGGTATGTTCGTCGCCAAGAAGGTCGGCGACTTCGCTGAGGATTTTCAGGAGAACCCGGCGGCGGCAGCTGAGATGCTGATCAAGATGAACCCCGAACTGGAACTGGTGGAGAGTGACCGCGATGCCGGCACGATGACCATCCGCAACAAAGAGGATGGCGAGGTCATCACGGTCAACTACGAGGACATCGAAAAGGGCCAGTTGAGCTTCGAGAGCGACGAAGGGGAAGTGACGTTCAGCGCGACAGGCGACGGGGAGGAAGGTCTGGTGACTGTGACCAAGGACGGCGAAGAGGCCATGCAGTTCGGCAGCTCCGACATGGACGATGTCCCCGACTGGGTTCCGATGTACCCCGGTGCAAAGGCGACGGGCACCTATTCGGCATCGACTCCCGATGGTGTGGGTGGTTCGTTTCAGATGACGTCGCCAGACCCGGTAGACGAAGTCCTCTCTTACTACGTGAAGCAGCTCGAGGGAGATGGCTGGAGCGTTCAGAAGACCGAGTACTCGGGCCCCGACGGCAAGGGTGGTCAGGTCATCGCCTCCATGGAGGACCAGACCGTCATGGTGATCCTCTCCTCCACCGAGGACGGGTCGCAAGCGATGGTCAACTACAGCGACAGCCAGTAGGGGCGTAGAGGCCTAGGGGTTAAGGGTGTGAGACAGAGGTAGGTCCTGGAGCGAGGCATCAGACGGAGTAGGGAGAACCAAAGATGAGTGAGCTTGCAGATGGGATCTGTGTACCCTGCCGGGGAGGCGTGCCTCCCTTGGCAGGTGAAGAGTTGGAGCGTCTCGACGAGCAGCTCGGGAATGGCTGGGTCCTGGTAGACAGCCACCATCTCGAGAAGGAATATCGCTTCGGTAATTTTGTCGACGCGCTGGCATTCACGAATCGAGTTGGACAACTGGCGGAAGAAGTGGATCATCACCCCGAGATCTTTCTGACCTGGGGCAAGGTCGGTCTTAAGATCTGGACTCACAAGATCGACGGTCTGACCGAGAGCGATTTCGTCTGGGCCGCCAAAGCGGATCGGCTAGAACAGGCCCCGGGCGAATAGCCCAGGGCCTGGGCAGTGAGGGTTGATGTGGCCGGACTACCCTTGTCCGTTCTTTGGGGCCTTGAGGCTGTTGGGCACTGGGCTCCAGGGAGGCCTCGGCAGCTGACTACGATCTTGTGAGGTCAGCCCGGGGGCAGAATCCCAGGGGGCTATCCTCCCTTCCGCTGCAAGAACCCCCTGGAGTCCTGCCCCCGGGCTGACCTCTGGGACGTATCCGGAGAGTTCCCTCCTTGCTCCTGCAACAACCCTCAGTTCGTCCGCCTGCTGAACGTCTGGCGACAGTCCTGAGATAGGGATCGGACAAGGGATCTCCCTCGTCTTCGGCTTCACCCGACCATGCCCCTCCGACGATGGAGACCCCTTGCCCGATCTGGATCCAGGGTGAGCATGGAGCCCTAAATGGATTCCCGTCAGGGAATCGCCCCCTACACCCTTCATCGGTTGCCCGAGGTTCGTTCGGGTGGTTCGACTGTGGGGCGGCTCGTCGAGTGCAGCGCATGGATCATCAAAGGGCGCAAGAGATCCGGCGCGAAGACGTGACGAGGTGGCGGCCCGCCGAAATGTAGGGGAGGGGCTTGCCCCCTCCCGAGGGAGCCCGCAAGGGGCTCCCCTACAATGCCGCCGCCGTCGTTCGCTTGCGGACCACCCGGACGGATCTCCACAATAGGTCCAGGCCCTCAATGCCCGTTGCCTCAAAGACCGGCTGGAGGGAACGATTGGGCGCTCCAACCCTCCGCCCCTCACTGCCTGAGTCAATCCATAGACACTTGTCGATACATGCTTGACTCCTGGGCTGGGTGGGCTAAGTTAGGAGGATAATTGCCAACCGCTCACCATCTCGCTTCGGTGAGCTTTGTCTGTAGGGAGACAGGCATGCAAGCTGATCGTCTAGAGGAACTCGACGACGTTGGATTGCGCCTGACTCGATTCCGGCTCATTGCGTGACCAGGAGGCTGATGATGACAGGGAAGCTCTCGAAATCCGTCGCAGGACCGACTCTTCTTGTTGCTCTGGTTCTAATGCTAGTAGTGGGGCTTTCCGCCCAGTCGGAGGCTCAAGTCGTTGCCTTCGACATGGTGGGCTCGGCGTCGCAGAACCTGGTGTCTTTCACGGATGATCCGGCGATTCCATTCACCTCAGCCGGGGACGGATTCAACAAGTTCCAGCGGGGTGTCTCGGTCTCGATTCCCTTCGCGGTGGTGGATGACAGTGCTGGCTCCTTTCCTGGAGACACGCTCGGGATTATCAAGACAGGCAACACGGACGAATTTTTCGGCATCGTCGACACGAACAACGGCGACACCGGTGGTGCTGATGTGGTTGCCACGTGGGTCTTCGACATCTCTGGGGCCTCGGATCTCGGGCTTTCGATCGACATGGGAGCAATGGGGGACTTCGAGGCGTGCTGTGATTTCTTCAACTGGAGCTACAGCATCGATGGTGGAGCGGCAGCGACGGCGTTTCAGAGCTCGGTGGACGAGTCCGCCTCGCAGACCTACACGCTCGAGAGCGGCACGGAAGTCACCCTGAGTGATCCGATGCTGGCAAATGGAGCGTTGCTGACGAACAACCTGACAACCCACAGCGTGGCTCTCACTGGTACCGGCTCGCAGCTGACGTTGATTCTGACGGCGAACACCGATGGTGGCTCGGAGGCCGTTGCCTTCCAGAACCTCATCATCAGCGCCGGAGTTGAGCCACCGCCGCCGCCACCGCTGGTGGAGATCTTCGAGATCCAGGGCGACGGACTGGTCAGCCCGTTCAACGGCCAATTGGTTACCACAGATGACAACGTGGTGACTCTCCTGAGTACAGATGGATTCTTCATGCAGACGCCGGCGCCGGGCGATGGCGACGTCGACACCTCGGACGGCGTCTTCGTCTACTTGGGCAGTGCTCCCACTGTTGAAGTCGGTGATCAGGTAGATGTGGTGGGTAGAGTCAACGAATTCTTCGGCTTCACGGAGATCACCGATATCAGCGAAGTGATGGTGGACGGCGTCGGAGCTGTTCCGGCCCCGGTAATCTTCAATGCGACCGTTCCTTCGCCTACTCCGACGGCTCCCAGTTGCGCCATCGAGTACGAGTGCTACGAGGGCATGATCATCGAGATCCTGAATGGAACGGTCACAGGACCCAATCAGCGGTTCAGCACCGATCCGGTTGCCGAGGTACACATCACCGCGGCTCCGATGCGGACCTTCCGAGAGCTGGGAATCCTATTCCCAGGAATGGTCGGTCTGCCTGTCTGGGATGGCAACCCGGAGGTGTTCGAGCTCGATCCGGACAAGCTGGGGCTGGCCAATCAGATTATCCCGGCCGGCTCTTCGTTCAGTGCGAGGGGAGCTCTGGGGTACGAGTTCGGCGGCTATGAGCTGTGGCCCAACGAGCTCACCTACGTGCCGGCGGAGATCCCACGGGCCGTCAGGGAACGCGTGGCCGGGGAGTTCACGGTCGGCAGCCTGAACATGTTCCGGTTCTTCGACGACATCGATGACCCGCCAAGTGTCAATGCCCAGGGTCAAGAGCGTGACGACTTCGTGGTTTCGACGGCCGAGTATCAGAGAAGAAAGGCCAAGCTGGCCGACTACATCCTGAGCGTGCTCGATGCCCCCGATGTCCTGGCCGTTCAGGAGGTGGAAAAGCTCGGGGTGCTCGAAGATCTGGCGGTTGAAATCGCGGTATTGGATCCGACGGTCATCTACACACCGATCCTGGTGGAGGGCAACGACATCGGCACCATCGATGTCGGCTTCATGGTACGGGACACCGTGACTGTTGAGCGGTTCGAGCAGCTGGGTTACTACGAAACGTACTTCAACCCGGTGGACATGACTGAGGACATCCTCCACGATCGACCACCGTTGTTGCTCGAGGGTGCCTTCGAGCTCGAGTTCGGCTCGTTCCCCATCGCGGTCATGACGGTACACAATCGCTCTCTGAGCAGCATCGAGGATCCGGTGCAAGGTCTGAGAGTGCGGCAGAAGCGCTACGAACAGGCTGTGTCCATCGCCGAGAAAGTGCAGGCCCTGCAGATGGCGAAACCCGAAATCCACTTCGTAGTCATTGGCGACTACAACGGCTTCGAGTTCACCGATGGGTACGTCGACGTGGTCGGTCAGATCCAAGGGGACTTCGACCCTGACGACAATCTCGTCTGCGACCCGAGTACGGGGAATGCTTGCGATGACCTGGTCAATCCCGATCTGATGAACCAGACCGAGGATTTGGAGGCGGAAGAGAGATACTCGTTCATCTTTCGGGGGGACGCCCAGACCCTCGACCACGCCTTGACGGCTGAAGGGTTGGAGAGCTTCCTTGCCGGTCTCGAGCTCGGTCGCGGCAACGCCGACGCAGCCTTCGACTTGATCAACGATGACATGACACCGCTTCGGTCCTCGGATCATGATGGTCTGGCTCTTTTCGTGTCGAGTGACGCCGACGATGACGGGGTCCCGGATGATGTGGACGTCTGCCTAGGGACGGTGATTCCGGAGTCGGTGCCGACCGTGCGCCTGGGAGTCAACCGATACGCACTGGTGGACGACGACGGGATCTTCGACACCACAGAGCCCGGTCGGCGCGGCCCTGGCAGCCCGGTCAACTTATTCACCGTGGGCGACACCGGTGGCTGCTCCTGCGAGCAGATCATCGAGGCCCAGCACCTTGGCAAAGGTCACGAGAAGTTCGGCTGCAGCCTCGGTGCCATGCGCAACTGGGTGAAGCTCGTGAACCCTTGACGCGAGGGTTGAGGCGCTCGGCGAATTCGCCGAGCGGTCTTTTGGGGCAGCGGGGGGTGAGGTGGCCGGGCGTTCCTTCCGGCCAGTGTTTGAGGACTTGGGGTCTTGGACCGTCTCCGAGGTTGGGATTGACCAAGGGAGACCTCTTGCCCGAGCTGGACCCGCCGTGAGCATGGGGCACGAACCAGATTCCCGTCAGGGACTCACCCCCTAGGCCCTTAAGCCCCTATATCCCCATTTCCATCATCGGTGCTAGATGTTCGCGTCCGGGGGGCAGGCTCCCAGGGGGTTCTTGCAGAGGAAGGGAGGATAGCCTCCTGGGAGCCTGCCCCCCGGACGAACATCCCAAGATCGTGGTCATCTGCTCAGGACTAAGGCCCCAGGACTTCAGGGACCACTCGAAGCGACCTTCAACGGAGGGCGTAAGAGTCGGAATTCGGCAGGGGTGTCAGTGGTTGCAGGGAGGGGGAGCTCCGCTCGCCGGCGGAGCGCTCGATCATGGACGTTCCCATTACTCGCGATTCCAGCGTCGTTTCGACTCGCTACTGGCATGAGCTCGAGGACGGTCGGGTGCAGTGCGATTTGTGCCCCCGCTTCTGCAAGCTTCGCGAGGGCCAGCGGGGGCTGTGCTTCGTTCGAGGTTGCCTGGACGGCGAGGTGGTTCTCACGACCTATGGCCGCTCCAGTGGCTTTTGCGTCGATCCCATCGAGAAGAAGCCCCTGAACCACTTCTTTCCGGGCACTCCGGTGCTCTCGTTCGGCACGGCGGGTTGCAACCTGGCCTGTCGCTTCTGTCAGAACTGGGACATCTCCAAGTCTCGTCAATTCGATACGCTGGCCGATCAGGCGGCTCCGGAGACCATCGCCCGGGCGGCCCGTGAGTTGGGCTGCCGCAGCGTCGCCTTCACCTACAACGACCCGGTGATCTTTCACGAGTATGCGATCGACGTCGCCCAGGCCTGTCATGAGCTGGATATCCAGACGGTAGCGGTTACGGCAGGAGAGGTCTGTGCCGAGCCGCGCGAGGAGTTCTACCGCCACATGGATGCCGCCAATGTGGACCTCAAGGCCTTCACCGAGTCGTTCTATCGGGAGATCTGCGGCTCACATCTGCAACCAGTCCTCGACACCCTGGTCTACCTGCGAGACGAAACCGATGTCTGGTTCGAGATCACCACGCTTCTCATCCCGGGTGAGAACGATTCGCCGGAAGAGATCGACGCGATGTCGCGGTGGGTGGCAAGCGAGCTGGGGCGGGACGTTCCCGTGCACTTCACCGCCTTTCACCCGGACTGGAAGATGATGGATCGACCGCCGACACCGCCGCAGACCCTGAGGGGAGCTCGCCGGATCGCCATGGGCAACGGTCTCCGATACGTCTACACCGGCAACGTGCACGACCACGAAGGCGGCAGCACCTATTGCCACGGGTGTGGCGAGAGTCTCATCGGCCGCGACTGGTACGTACTGAACGATTGGCGACTGACGGAGGGCGGCGAGTGCAGCGCCTGCGGCACCCCTTGCCCCGGACGTTTCTCCGTCGCACCCGGCGACTGGGGAGCCCGCCGCCTCCCGGTCCGACTTAGCGAATTCAAGTAAAGGCACTGGGGGTTGAAGCGGTCGGGCGTACCTTCCGACCGAGCTCTGGGCAGTGGGGTTGAAGCAGCCGGCTCTCCGCCGGCTGGTCTTTGAGGTCTTGGGGTTTTGGACTGAACCCTATCCGTCTAGGTTCTCACTGCCTCACTGCCCAATCGGTGCCAGGGGTTCGTTCGGGTGGTTTGACAGGGGGCGCCTCGTCGAGCGCATCGCAAGGGCCGAGAAAGTTCTCGGGAGATCCGGCGAGAAGACGTGACGAGGTGGCGGCCCCCCCTCATAGTCTGAGCAGCCGACGCCGTCCCCCTGCGAACCACCCGGACGGATCCCCGCACGACTGCCGGATGGGATGAAAGCGCCAACGACCGGAAGGATCGAGAAGCGGCTTGAACCCCCAGGCCCTCAAAGACCAGCCGAAGGCACGCCGGCTGCCTCAACCCCAGGACGGGTGGGCGGGGGCTAGTGCTTGAAGCGGGCGCCGTGCTCCTCGACGGAAAGGATCCAGCCGAGAATCTTGCCGGGCTGGATCCTTTTTTCTTCGTCCCAGAATCTCAGGTTCCGCAGATGACGGCTCGAGGTGTCGTCCTCGGGAATGGCGGCGGTGTCATCGTGGATCCGCTGCATGCGATCGATCCAACTGGCGCAGTTGTCGACCCTCAGATCGACCCACCCATCGTGCACCCAGGCTTCCAGCTTCTCGGGGGTGAGCGGTTCGTTGTCCGCCTCGGCCGGTACGATGACCTCGTGGCCTCGCAGGATCTTTCCGGAAGGCAGGAGAATGGGTATGCCGACGGAGACCACCTCATTGGCGAGCCGGGGCTCGGCTTCGAGCATCTTGTCGATTCGGTCGGCTACCTCCTCCGGAGTCGATTCGCGAACGGCCGTCATTGTTCCGAAGGCTTCTCGCAGGAGGTGGGCCTCGAAGAGCAGCTTGGTGTTTCGGGGCGGCCCCAACATCTCGAAGGCCACGCTCTTCGTTTCACCCTGACTCTCGAACTCCATCATCCGTTCCAGTGCCCAGTGACGCATGAGTCCGGCCCGGTAGGTGGGACCCAGTACCGCGTTGTCCAGGGCGTTGATGATGTCGTGCCCCGTGTTGCCACCGCCGATTTCAAAGATGAGGTACTGGGCAATCTCCTCGGGTGTCACGAACTCCATCTGTCGAGACGTAGTGAGCATCGCGAACTCCTCGACGCTGAAAATGCCATTCTCACCGGTATCGATGTAGGCAGTCTCGAGAATGTTGTCGGTGACCTTGGCGGCGGTCGGATCCTTGGTGGAGAAGGTCTCCCCCAGAGTGCGAGGTGTGGCCTCCACTAGATAGATGGGCTTTCGTCCGCGGTAGATGGGTCCGTGGGCGATCTTCTTCCAAGCGATGGCCGCCGCCGGCTTGATCTCCTTCGTGATTGGAGCTCCGGGCGTCCGGGCCATGAGGAACAGCAGCATGGACTGTGCCCCCGCCATGGCGCTCTTGGAGAGCAGCACACGACTCGGCTTCTCCTCGGAATGCGTGTAGGGAACGTTGAGGCCCATACCTCCAGTACCGCTGGTTCCCACCTTGAAATAGGCCCGAGTGCCGGCATCCATCATGCCGCCATAGAGGACCTGCATGTGGCGAATCAGACGTGGTACATAGAGGGCCTCGAGAAGATCTTCGACCTGATCGCACTGTGAGTTACCGGCTTCCAGGCTATCCAGCACCTTGGCCGAGGCTGAATAAACGTCCCTGTAGGCGATGCCGGTCGCGGTGTTCACGGAATCGATGACGATGTCCGGCTTGCCATCGGCCAGCAATCGATATAGCAGGAACCTCTCCCAGTCCTCCTCGCGAAGCGGCTTCAGTTGGGCCGCAATGCGCTCGACTCTGGACGCTTCCTCGGTAAGTCCGAAGATGTCGCCACTCGAAACCGAGAGCTTGACGCCCTGCGCAAATCGCAGCAGCTGCTCCAGGGCCTCTTCCGATTCTTCCTGCCGCAGGCTGTGGATCTGTATCTCTCGGGGCTTGTGTTCCAACAACTCCCGGCAGACCGCCATCCCCACCAGGCCGTAACCACCCAGAACGAGTACCTTGCTACCCTCGATATTCACTCTGTTTCTCCTCGCGTAGCGTTTCGCTGTCGGGTTCTTCGTCGAATCACGGCCGACCCGGAGCCCAGGTCCCGTCGGGTCAGCCCGCCATTGCCTTGAGCACGCTCTCGAGTTCGGTCAGTTGATCGGCGAGGGCCTTTGGCAGACGCTCACCGAACTGGAAATAGTGGTCGTGCAGCAGTGTTACCTCTCGTCGCCAGTCGTCGGGATCGACCTCGAGTAGAAGGGCGAGATCCTCTTGCGAGATCTCGAGACCTTCCAGATCCAGACCTCCGGCGGTCGGATGGAGGCCGATGAAGCTCTCCTGGACATCGCCCTCACCGTCGCAGCGCTCGAAGACCCACTTGAGAACCCGGCTGTTCTCGCCGAAGCCCGGCCACAGGAAATTGCCGTCCTCATCCTTGCGGAACCAGTTCACGTAGAAGATCCGCGGCATCGTTCCCCAGGCACCCTTTCCTTTGGCACCCCCCTTGGCTCCGACTTCGAGCCAGTGGGTGAAGTAGTCACCCATGTGATAGCCGCAGAACGGCAGCATGGCCATGGGGTCTCGGCGTACGACTCCGACTCGTCCCGAGGCGGCAGCTGTCTTCTCCGACGCCATGATCGATCCCAGGAAAGTGCCGTGCTCCCAACTGAAAGCTTCGGTCGCCAGCGGTACGACTTTCGCCCGGCGGCCGCCGAAGAGGATGGCGTCGATCGGCACCCCCGCTGGATCCTCCCACTCGTCTGCGATCACCGGGCACTGACTCGCCGGCGCCGTGAAGCGGGCGTTGGGATGCGCGGCCGGCCGCTTGCTTTCCGATGTCCAGGGTCGCCGCAGCCAGTCGACGAGGAAGGCCGGCTTTTCGTCCAGCATGTCCTCCCAATAGACGTCGCCCTCCCGGGTCAAGGCACAGTTGGTAAAGATGCTGTTCTTGGTCAGCGACAGCATGGCATTCGGGTTCGAGTGCATGCTGGTGCCGGGTGCCACACCAAAGAATCCCGCCTCGGGATTGATGGCGTAGAGTCGGCCGTCATCCCCGAATTTCATCCAAGCGATATCGTCGCCCACCGTCTCGACCTTCCAGCCTGGCAGGGTGGGGTTCATCATCGCGAGATTGGTCTTGCCACAGGCCGAAGGGAAGGCCGCCGCGATGAACTTGGATCGCCCTGCCGGATTGGTCAGCTTGAGAATGAGCATGTGCTCGGCCAGCCAACCTTCGTCGCGTGCCTGGACCGAGGCGATGCGCAACGCGTGGCACTTCTTCCCGAGCAGGGCGTTGCCGCCATAGCCGGAGCCGTAGGACCAGATCTCCCGGGTCTCGGGGAAGTGGCAGATGTATTTGTTGTCGGCGTTGCAGGGCCAGGGCTGATCCGGTTTCTTCTGGCTGTCCATGGGGTATCCCACCGAGTGGATCCCACGAACGAAATCCTCACTGTCCCCCAGTGCTTCCAGGACCTTGGAGCCCACGCGAGCCATGATGTGCATGTTGCAGACCACGTAGGGCGAATCGGTAATGACGATGCCGATCCTGGCGATGGGGCTACCGATTGGGCCCATGGAGTAGGGAATGACGAACATCGTCCGGCCTTCCATGCAGCCGTCGTAGAGGCCTCGCAGGTGGGCCTTCATTTCCGCTGGATCGCCCCAGTTGTTCGTCGGTCCTGCATCCTCGTGGCGCTGGGAACAGATGAAGGTGCGGTCTTCGACTCGCGCAACGTCTGCCGGATCTGAGCGCACATAGAGCGAATTGGGACGCAGCTCGGGATCCAGCCATCGGGCCGTCCCGGTCTCGGTCATGATCTGGGCCAGTTCGTCATACTCCTCGGTGGACCCGTCGCACCACCAGACCTTGCCCGGATCACAGAGGTCGACCACTCTTTCGACCCAGGCCAGCAATTTCGGGTTCGAGGTGTGCGCAGCTTCAAGGGGCGACGTGAAACGCATCGGATTTGGCCTTTCTTCTCTTTGGTCAGGGTTTCAAACCCACGGAGACCGACCTGGCCGCCGTGCCGGAGACCTCTCAATATATCAAGAAGGCTACGGACTCCTCGCGGAGTTACGCCACAAAACGACGAATAGGCAGAGCGGGCCTCAACTGTGAGTCGTCCAAGATACACAGCGCCAATTGAGGGGCTCGCGCCAAGCCTCCAGGGACGGGCTCAAGGCTTCCTGCCTTCGGTCAGCGGTCGGGGCCGCTGAAAGAGGTACCCTTGAACGTAGTCGACCCCGATCTGGCGAAGGGCCTCGAGCGTGGCTTCGTCTTCGACCGACTCGGCGATGGTGCGCAGCCCCATCACCTCGCCTATATCGTGGATCGATGCCACGAGCGCGGCTTGGATAGGGTCGGCGACCATTTCGCGCACGAACCCACCGTCGATCTTGAGGAAGTCCAGTGGGAGGTTTTTCAGGTAACCGAAGGAGCTCAGGCCCTGGCCGAAATCGTCCAGAACGAAACGGCAACCCATGCCTTTCAACACCGAGATAAAGCGCACCGCCATCGGCAGGTTGGCTATGGCAGAGGTCTCGGTGATCTCGAAGAAGACCCGGTCGGGCGAAATCCTGGTCTTGTTGAGCTCTTCGACCACGAAATCGAGAAACCCCGCGGCGCCAAGACTGAGACCTGAGAGATTGATAGCGAACCGGCTATTGTTGGCTATGGCGGTGTTGCCATCGTCGGCCAGTAGGCGCAAAGCGGTGCTCAGAACCCAACGGTCGATTGACGGAATCAGACCATACCGTTCGGCAGCCGGGATGAAGGATCCCGGATAGACCAGCTTGCCCTCCTCGTCGATCAATCGAATGAAGAGCTCGCTCAGGGGAGGCTCCGAGTTGCTCGTGTCGAGGGGCTTGATGATCTGGTGATAGAGCCGGAAGCGGTCCTCATCCAGGGCTTTCTGAAGACGAGAGATCCACTGCATCTCCCCATACCGCTTGGCAATCTCCCGGTCGCCGGGCTGATAGATGTGAATGGATCCGCCGCCCTTGTCTTTAGCTACAAAGCAGGCAGCGTCCGCGGCGCTCAACAGGGCATCCGCTCCGGAGTGCGAGGAGGACAGAGGCGCCAGGCCGCCGCTGACCCGATTGGTGAAAGTGCGGCCGCCCCAATGGAAGCGAAAGCTGTGGATGGCTTCACTGATCTCTTTGGCCCGGTGCTCCGCCTCTTCCGGGGAATAGTCGCTGAAGAGGATGCCGAACACGTCGCCACCCAGCCGCGCCAGGACATCTTGTTGTCGGACCCGCTCCTCGATGACCGAAGCGATCTTTCGAATCAACTGATCGCCAGCGGTATGGCCGCAGGTCTCGTTCACGAGCTTGAACGCATCGAGGTCCAGTTGACACAAGGCATGTCGACCGCTCCGTCCGTCATGCTCCTGTAGGGCGCCTCGCAGCTGCCGCTCGAACTCCCGGCGATTGATCAGACCGGTGAGAGGATCATGGCTCGCGAGATGCTCCATTTCGTCTTCCACCCGACGGACCTGGGTCAGGTCTTTGAAGACGAGGATCGCGCCGGTGACCTTGCCTTCCTGGTTGCGAATCGGTGCGGCAGAGTCATCGATCGGGAACCTAATCCCATCCCGGCGGACCAACAGCCGCTGGCCGAGGAAGGCCACTTCTCGCCGCTCGGCAAGGCAGTGATGGACCGGGTCGAGGACCTTCTTGCCTGTCTCTTCATCGACCACCCTGTAGACCGCGTCGGCCGTTTGGCCGTAGGCCTCTTGGAGCATCCAACCGGTGAGCTTCTGGGCTACCGGATTGAGGTAGTCAACGATGCCCCTGGCGTCGGTGCGAATGACCCCATCGGCGATGGAAGCCAGCGTGACAAGGGCACGCTCCTTCTCCTGGAAGAGGGCGTTCTCAGCGATCTTGCGCTCGGTAATGTCATGGGCGACACCGATGATTCGCTGCACATGCCCTTGTGGATCACGCATCGCGATGGCCCTTTCGGCCAGCCAGCGGACCTCGCCACGGGGCGAGAGGCATCGAATGTCGACCGACAGACTCTCGTCATCGGCCTTGAGCAGGCGGCGGACTGCCCGCTCCAGGCTCGGTCGATCCTCAGGGTGAACGAGCCTCAGGAAGTCGCTGCCGCTTGCCATCTGGTCGTGGAGAGACAGTCCGAAGAGCTGATCGATGAGCTCGGATGTATCGAGGGCGTCGGTGTCGGGGTCCCACTCCCAGTTCACCGAGCGGGCGGCTTGTTGGGCAAACGCGAGCCGCTGTCGGACGTCTTGAAGGGCGATTGCCGACAACTCCTGGGCTGTAGCGTCGAAGGCTGTGACCAGGCTGGCTGGCTGCCAATCGAGCTCGACGTAACCGGAGGTCAGACGTATCCATCGTTCCTGCCCGTCCTTGCGACGGATCTTCCACAGCTCTGCCTCGTCTTCCTGCCCAGATGATGGTGTAGATGCGTTGCGGCTGACGGGTAGCGGCTCCCCCAGATCCTGGAATCCCATGCTCATCAGCTCGTGAGCCGAGTAGCCGGTCAGCTCCTCGGCGGCGGGATTCACGTAAAGCAGCTTCTCGCGATGGACAAAGATGGCCACCGGCATGGTTTCAGCTAAGATTCTGAACCAGTGCTCGGCCTGAGTCAGGGGAGGCGACGGGGGTGGAGATGGCCTCATGTCGGCGACATCCTCCGGGGATTATAGCGGTGGGAAAACGACGCCGGATGACGAGTGAATCGGGTATCCTCGAGCTGCCACCCGAGGTGACGGCGGAACTCGGGTGGGAGCCCTTCGTGCCGCTCGCTCTGGAGGGGGGGCAAAGGTCCTTTGTCAGCGGCAAGACACAGAGCGGTCTTCTGCGGGTCCAGTACTTCAGGCGACGAGGTGACGGAGCGGTAGTGGGTCGGGCCTGGTTTGGACCCGGGGCGGCTGGTCCACCGGGCCATGCGCACGGCGGCAGCATAGCGGCGGTTCTCGACGAGGCCATGGGGGTTGCGGCCTGGTCGAGTGGTTACGCCTCGGTGGCGGCGCATCTCGAGGTCGACTTCTCGAGAATGATTCCCCTCGGCACCGACGCCTTGCTGGAAGCGTGGGTCGAAAAGGCGAGTGGAAGAAAAGTGACGACCCGGGGCAGGCTGCTCGATGATGACGGCGAGCCGTTCGCCGAAGCGGCCGGATTGTTCGTGGTGCTCGATCCCGCGCGCTTCGAAGATGTGCTAGAGAAGGTGGCGGAAGCCATGGGGGTCGATCCGGCCGATCTTCTATCCAATGTGGAAACAGCGCACGAGTAGCCGAGGAAGAGTCTGCGTGTCCGGTCTGCCTGCCATCGCGAAGGATCTCTCCGCGGCTTTGCGACCGCTCCGCTTCGGCACACCGGTAACTCACGTCTACGATCCACTCGACTATGCCTGGCCGGCGCATCGGGAGTACTTGCAGCGCTTCGGGCAGGGTTCGAAAGAGGTGGTGTTGCTGGGGATGAACCCCGGACCCTGGGGCATGGCGCAGACAGGTATCCCTTTCGGGGAGGTCTCCTTCGTCAAGAATTGGTTGGCCATCGACAGTCCTGTGGGTCGACCCCCTCGCGAGCACCCAAAACGGCCGGTCGAGGGGTTGGCATGTTCCCGGAGTGAGGTCAGCGGTCGGCGAGTCTGGGGTTGGGCGAAAGAGCGGTTCGAGACTCCGGAGCGCTTCTTCGAACGCTTCTTCATCGCCAATTACTGCCCGCTGATGTTCCTCGAATCCAGCGGTCGCAACCGCACTCCGGATCGTCTGCCTGCCAGCGAACGAAGACCGTTGCTGGAGGCCTGCGACCAAGCGCTGCGGCTGACCATTCAGCAGCTCGACCCGACCTGGGTCGTCGGTGTCGGTCGATTCGCCGAGGTGAGGGCTCGACGCGCCCTCGACGGGCTCGAAGTCCAGGTGGCGGGAATCCTCCATCCGAGCCCGGCAAGCCCGGCGGCCAATCGCGATTGGCAGGGTCGGGCGAGGAGCCAACTCGCGGAGCTCGGAATTGAAGGTTGAGATAATGTGGCAAGGGGCCAACTGATAGATTCGACTGTGATGATGGGTGAACAGGTGATGGTCTGGAGAAATCGTTGACGGCGCTGTTATCGCTCGAGGGCTTGTGTCTTGCTGCCGCAGTGGGGGCTGTTGGTTGGGCGGTAGTGCAATTTCTCCGACAGCGCCGAGAGAAGGAGAGACTCCAGGAAATCGAACGGATCCTGCAGCGCGATACGGCCCGGTTGCGGGTAATGCTCGAGCAGCTGCCCGCCGTCGTCTGGACCACCGACTCTCGACTGGAGTTCACCACCAGCCAGGGCGCGGCTCTGGCGGGTCTCGGGCTGCAGCCGGACCAGGCAGTCGGACAGTCGATCTTCGAGTACTTTGGCACCGATGACGAAGAGTTCCCGCCCATCAAGGCCCACCGCCAGGCCCTAGCAGGTACGCCTGTGGCCTACGAAATGGAGTGGGGCGGCCAGAGCTTTCACTCCCTGGTGGAACCCTTGCGGGCAGACGACGGATCGATCGTCGGGACGGTAGGCGTGGCGCTGGACGTTACCGAGATCCGCACCTCAGAAGCCGCATTGCGGGCCAGCGAAGAGCGATACCGGGACTTTCTGGCTCACAGCTCGGAGGGGATCTGGCGGTTGGAGCTCGATGAGCCCATGCCGGTCTCGCTGG
>Ga0316194_10000646_pt1 | contig 23133 bp, 18 predicted proteins | sample CroRivsedime1_MG_FD_204936 | JGI IMG/M metagenome (GOLD analysis project Ga0316194, IMG submission 204936) | Coastal sediment microbial communities from Maine, United States - Cross River sediment 1 | ecosystem: Environmental > Aquatic > Marine > Coastal > Sediment | place: USA: Maine...
AGCGCCACTGAAAATGAGGAGCCACCTTTCGCATTGATGGCCCCGACGCACCTCTGACTTGTATGACGTGCACCAACAATGCGAAAGATGGCACCTGGCGGTTCTCGTTGGATGCGATGTTTTGTGGGCGGGTGGAAATGGTGACCCCAACGGGATTTGAACCCGTGTTGCCGGCGTGAAAGGCCGGTGTCCTAGACCTACCTAGACGATGGGGTCACTCTCGCGACCGTGTGGACGGCTCCGGCGGCAGTCCCGGGCGGGTATCCTACCGCAAAAGTCGCCGCTGGAAAAGTGGTCAACACTACAATTGTTGTCGGAGGTAACTGTTGCATTCCACAAAGATCGCCGTCGTCGTCATCGCAGCACTCCTCGCAAATGTCCCCATCTCGGCCGAAGGGCCTGTTCCATCGACCTTTTCGATCGTTGCCGCCGACCCCAAGACCGGCGAGGTCGGGGTCGCGGTCGCGAGTCGCTTCTTCGCCGTCGGCACGGTGGTGCCGCACGCCCGCGCAGGTGTCGGCGCGGTCGCGACCCAATCCTATGCCAATACGAGCTTCGGTCCCCACGGGCTCTCGCTGCTTTCCCACGGCAAAACCCCTGAAAAAGTACTCGAGGTTCTGCTGGGGAACGACAAGGGTCGCAACAAGCGACAGGTGGGTTTGGTCAGCGCATCCGGCGCGTCGGCGAGCTATACCGGAACCAGCTGCAATGCCTGGGCGGGCGGACGGTCCGGCCCCAACTACGCGGTCCAGGGCAACATCCTCACCGGTGAGGAAGTGGTGGTGGCGATGGAGAAGGCCTTTCTCTCCACCGTCGGGCGGCCGCTCGGGGCGCGCCTCTTTGCGGCCATCGAGGCCGGCGACGCAGCCGGCGGCGACAGCCGCGGCAAACAGTCCGCGGCGCTGCTGGTGTGCCGCAAGGACGGTGGCTACGGCGGGTTCACGGACCGCGCCATCGATATTCGGGTCGACGACCACCCACAGCCCATCCGCGAGCTCGGACGATTGCTCGATATCGGTCTTGTCAACGACGCCTGGAATCGCGGCTGGACCGCCTTCACCAAACAGCAGTTCGAAGAGGCCCTGCGCTGGCAGGAGATGGCGGCGAAGAGTGCCGAGTCACAACCGGAGGTGCTGCCCGAGGTGCTCTACGACCTGGCGGTGATCCGGCTCGCAAATGGTGACCGTGACGGGGCGCGGTCCATTCTCGCCCGCGCCGTTACCCTCAATCCCAAACTCGCGGAACAGGCGAAGGTTGACGGGGACCTTGCAGCTCTGCGGCGGGATTGAATCGCGAGCCCCGAAGGCGCTCCGCTCGGCCTTGTGAAAAAGGCATCACCACAGAGGCACAGAGTTCACAGAGGAAAACACAGAGTTTTCTTGAATGTGGCACTGAGTGACAGGTGGATCTCGCTCTCCAGCATATCGATGGGTTCCCGAGCGCCACACGGAATATTTTCTCTGTGTAACTCTCTGTGCTCTCTGTGTCTCTGTGGTTCAGACGGGGTGAAACGGCGAACTATGGAACGGTGATGGAGAAATGTGAGGGTATGGCGGCAGCTCACGCTGCAGCCTATAAACATGTCGCCGCTCCGTGGCTATCGCCTCAATACCACTCAAGCACACGCACTTCGATGTTCGGATCCTTGGCCACAAGGGAACGAAACTCGTCGAGATCGCTCATCCCGCCCTTGCCGCGATAGTGGTAGGAGAAGACTACCTTTGGTTTGAATTCGAGCACGGCGTCGGCTGCCGCCGCGACGTCCATCGTGTAGGGCAGGTTCATGCAGACAAACGCAGCGTCGATGTCCTCGAGGGCTCGCATCTCTGGAATGTCCTCGGTGTCACCTGCGATGTAGATCCTCGTACCGCCAAGAGTCACAACGTATCCGTTGCCGCGGCCTTTTGGATGGAAAGCCTGACGCTCGGGTGCGAGGTTATACATCGGGATCGCCTTGATGACGCTCTCTCCCCAATTCACGGACTCTCCGTTGGCAACGACGGTGATGCGGCCGCGGTCGGCCTCCGGAAACTTCTCCGCAACCGAAGCAGGACCGACAATCATTGTCGATGGTTCAGCCAGCCCCTTCACCGTGTCGACGGAGAGATGGTCACCATGGATGTGGGTGATCAGGATGAGATCGGGCTTGGCGAAGGCCTCAAACGGCGCCGCGCCACCAATCGGATCAACGGCGATGGTTTTGGCGTTCCACTGCATCACGAAGGTGGCGTGCTCTGTTGGATGAATCGTGAGCGGCCCCTGGCTCGTCGCGATTGAATTGTTGGAAGGGGACCCCGCGACCGTGACCGCCGCGAAAAACACACACGCGACGGCGAAGACGATGAGCTGTTTCACGATTACCTCCCTACTGAGCCCGGCTCGCCGCGCCGAGGATGAAGCCAAAGGCGTCGCGGACCTTCTTGTGGCCGCCACTCTCGATGACGTTGCCGTGAGAGAGAATGACCCGGTCGAAATCCCAACGCATGATCATCCCCAACGATGCGCGCGCCGCCTCTTTGTCGCGGATCAGCCAGCGCCCCAACCGGCTGGGGCCGAAACGACCGCCCACGCCCAATAAGCGGGATAAAATCGGTATGCCCCAGGCCCGATTCTTGGGGACGTTGAAGACCAGGTCCGTGACGATCAATGTGCGGCTGGAGGGATGAAAGAATGCAACCTCGTTGAGCATGGGCATTCCGCGGATCGTCCGCTGCTCGAGGTCTCCCCTCCACTCCGGGCGAGGCTCGTCGGCGAGCATGCCGGCAAACCTGAGGTCCTTGCGCTTTACCTCCAATCCGGGAGCGTTGTAAAGCTTCGCGCTCGGATAGGCCGCGCACGCATCACCGGCATAAAGATGATGGAATTTGTTTGGCGCCACAATCGCCCGCACCTCGCCAAGTCCGTCGAGTTCCGCTCGCAGCCCACTGTCGAGGCGGATCGGCGAGTGCAGAAAAAGGCCGCCGTCGGTCAGCTTGACGGCCGTCATCCGGGTGCTGAAATCATATTTTTTCAGGAACTTCGGGATCTCTTTGTCGGCCTGGCCATCGGCGGTCCAGAGACCCGGGGCGTGATCCTTGAGGCGTTTTTGACTCACTGCCGATCCTCCAGAAGGGCGTTGATCTCATCATACCGGTGCCAACGCTTCTTGACATCATGACGGCGGGGGATCACATTCAAATCAGTGAATCTCGATGAGAGGCCTGAGATCAGGAGACGATCTCATTTAAGCGGGCGGACAAGCACGCTCCGTTCGCTGTTCTGACGTATCGGAGGGAGGAACTCGATGACCAGGAGATGGCTTCTCGGATCGGTCGTTATCGTAGGTCTGGTGTTGGTAATGAGTTGTGTCTGTGAGCCCTGCGACGAGGGCAAGAAGAACAAAGAGCTGGTGGCCGAAACCTTTGCGGTCATCGAGGCCGGCGATTTTGACAAGCTCGACCAGTTCATCGCGGCAGATTACGTCCGCCACTGCCAGGCGACTCCCGACGTTCAGGTGACCTCGCTCGATGGGCTCAAGGAGTTCCTGATAGCTGATCAGGAAACCGTGTCGGACCCGAAGATGGTGCTCCACCGCATGGTCGCCGAGGACGATCTGGTTGCTTTCTGGGCCACCTACTCCGGCATTCAAGATGGTCCGATGGGACCCTATCCGGCAACCGGCAAGCGGATGGAGCTCGACTTCGCCGGCATGCACCGCATCGCCGACGACAAGATCGTCGAGACCTGGGTCATCTGGGACAATCTGACCGGGCTCGCGCAGCTCGGGCACTTCCCGCCGCAGCCCCCGGAAGCGACCGAATAGAGCTGAAGAGCGTCCACGAGCGACGCCCGGCGAATGACAGGGAGGCTCTCATGAGCAGGAGCGCGCTGAGTTTGTTCGTCTTTTCAATCTACCTTTACATCATGGGCTTCGTATTGGTGGTGGCCCCCGACACCCTGGTGAGGATCTTCAAGTTCCCCGACGCCGACGGTCTGTGGATCCGGGTTACGGGCATGCTGGTCATCATCCTCGGTTTCTACTACTCGCACGTCGCGCGCGCCGAGATCCGACCGTTTTTCGCGTGGACCGTGATCGCCCGAACGGCGGTCCTACTCTTCTTCATCGCCTTTGTGATCGCCGGCCTCGCACCCCCCGCGCTCATCCTCTTTGGCGTCATTGATTTCGCCGCCGCGATGTGGACCCTTTTCGCGATCCGCTCCGATACGGCAACGTCTCACTCCGGCTGACGAAATATCCGTTGTCTCACCGGCTGTCACCAGCGAGGTGTATCGCCCGTCAAACGATGTAAGCTGGAACACCAGGAGGAAAGTTCATGGATGATCGCGCGCTGCTCGGCGACGTGCCACTCGGGAAGCTGAACGGTGCGAAGGTGCTGGTGGTGGACGACGAGGAGGAGATCCGCACCTTCCTCACGACCCTGTTTGAAGATGAGGGCGCGATGGTCTTCGAGGCCGCCGACGGTGTCGAGGCCCTCGAAGTCGCCGAGCGGAAGGATCCGGACCTCATCACCCTCGACCTCTCCATGCCCGGCAAAGACGGTGTTGACACCTTTTGCGAATTGCGCCAGAACCCTGCCACCCAGGAGATCCCGGTCTGTATCATCACCGGTCACCCGGAGTTCCGAACGGTGATCTACGACCGGCCGGTATCGCCGCCCGAGGGTTTCATCGACAAGCCGTGCCAGCCCGATCACGTCGTGGACACGGCGCGCCGGATTCTCGGTCTTCGGAAGCGAAAGCAGGCCAGGACAACCGAGTAATCTCTGGAGCGTCGAGCTGTATCAAACACCCTCGCGACTGATGGCCACCAGGCTGCAATCGTCATAGACCGGTTCATCGCCTCGAAATCGATCGAGCTCCCGCCACACCCGGTCGTGGATCGCCTTGCTGGATCCACCCGGTACCAGCCCCTTCTGAAGTCGCTCGAAGCCAAATGACTCCCCAGCCGCATCCAGGGTCTCGACCACGCCGTCGGTGTAAAGGAGCAGGCTATCGCCGGGTGCGATGACCGCCTCGTGGAGCTCGAGCTCGATTTCCATCCGAATTCCGAGGGGAAACGCTCCAGCCCCATGCTCGGTAACGCCTCCATCGGCGCGGCGGAGGAATGGGAAGGGATGGCCTGCGCACACGAATTGCAGCCGCCCGGACTCCGGTTCGAGCACACCGCAGAAAAGAGTCATAAATGCCCGCCGCCCACCGGTCCGGCAAAGGGCACGGTTGACGAGCCTCGCGGCCCTGGCTGGATCAGGATCGGCATCGAAACCGAGCTTGAGGGCTGAGTTGGCGATCGCCATCAGCAGCCCCGCAGCGATTCCGTGGCCGCTGGCATCGCCAATCACCACCGCCAACCGCCCGTCTTCGAGGGCAAGGAAATCGTAGTAATCGCCGCCAATAGTGTTGGCCGTGCGGTAAGAAAATGCGAATTCGTAACCAGGCGTGTCCGGCGCCTGCCGTGGCAGAAGCTCGCGCTGGAGCTCGCGCGCCACCTCGAGTTCGTCGCGCACGACGACCCGGTCGGCGAGCTCGAGCACAAGCAGGAGCACGAGACCCGCAATACTGAGCAAGAAAACTACAGCGTTGCGGACCGTGACGAAGTTGTCGAAGTCGATGCTCAAGAGCCCGGTCAGGGCAAGCACGGCACAGATCGCGAAGAGCAGGCGCCGCGGCGGCGACAGTTTGAACGAAAGACCGAGGAAGAATATCCGCACCCGGTGGAGGAAGCGCCAGAAATCGTGCTCCGGCTCCTGCGCACGATCGTGTTCCCGGGTGACGACGTCAAAAGCGTGCACCGCATCCCGGTCGAAGAGGCGGCTGAACTCGCTCTCCCGCATCCCCTCGGTGTAGGAACGCACGAACCGCTCGGCTTCCTGAAACCACTGTTTAGCCCGCATTCTTGCCACACAGCCTACTACGAGAGCAGGCGGTGAATGTTGTGGTTCACGGCGCGTCTTCCGGGTTGACGCCCCGGACTCAAAGACGAAAAACCCGGTTACAATGCCGCGGTTCGCCGTCAGCCCGGGAATCGGCGCACTGATTTTCATGGTATTCAGCTCAGAGTTATTCCTGTTTTACTTCCTGCCCTGTGCGCTCGCGGTCTACTACCTGGCGCGGGGGCGTGGCCGGAACCTCGTCCTCACCGGCGTGAGTTACCTCTTTTACGGCTGGGCCAACCCGCTCTTCATGGTGCTGATGCTCGGGTCAACCGCGGTGGACTACATGTGCGGACGGGCCATGACCGGCGGCTTCAGCATTCCCCGCGGCCAGGACCTGCCGCTCCTCGAGCGGGACGGTCACAGAACCCGAAAGCAACGCGTCGCGGTGTTCGTTTCCGTTCTCTCCAACCTGTCATTGCTTGGGTTCTTCAAATACTTCAACTTCGCCACCGACAACTACGACGCACTGGTGAACTTCATCGGTCTCCCGGGACTGAGCCTCGACCTCGTCATCCGTATCACGTTGCCGCTCGGCATCAGCTTCTACACCTTCCAGTCGATGAGCTACACCATCGACGTCTATCGGGGCAAGGCGCGCGCCGTCCGCAACATCATCGACTTCGCGTGTTACGTGTCGATGTTCCCGCAGCTGGTTGCGGGCCCGATCATCCGTTTTTCGGAGGTCGCGGACCAGCTCCTGCAACGCAGCCACACTTTCGAGAAGTTCTCCCGCGGGGTCGCCTTCCTGGGGCTCGGCCTGGCAAAGAAGATCCTCCTCGCCAACCCCTGCGGCAAGGTCGCGGACCTCGCCTTCGACGCCGGCTCGTTGGGAATTCTCGACGCCTGGTATGGCGTCGTCGCTTACGCATTCCAGATCTACTTCGATTTTTCCGGTTACTCGGACATGGCCATCGGGCTCGGGCTGATGCTCGGTTTCGTGTTCCCGAAGAACTTCGACTCCCCCTACCGGTCGCAATCGATCACCGAGTTCTGGAGGCGTTGGCACATCTCGCTTTCTTCATGGCTGCGGGACTATCTCTACGTTCCGCTGGGTGGCAATCGCCGTGGCCCAACGCGAACCTACGTCAACCTCTCCATCGTCATGCTGCTCGGTGGGCTATGGCACGGCGCGGCCTGGAACTTCATCATCTGGGGCGCGATGCACGGTGGGATGCTCGCCTTCGAGCGCACAACCGGCAAGGACGCGCTCTACCGCAGGTTGCCGAAAGCCATGCGGGTCGCGATCACCTTCACCATCGTGCTCTTTTCGTGGGTGTTCTTCCGCGCCGAAACCCTCGGCGCGGCCAGCCGGTATTTCGGCCATCTCTTCGGGTTCGGAGATGTCCAGGCGGGCGCGGGTCTTCTCGGCGGAATCATGTATCAGCCGTACTACGTCCTCACCTTCCTCGTCGCAGCCCTCGTGGTGTGGGGCGCACCACAGACCTGGGACTTCAGCCGCCGGATCACGCCGGTAAGGGCCGTCGTCACCCTCGCCCTGTTCTGGATGTCGTTGGCCGTGCTCTTCACCCAGTCGTTCAACCCCTTTATCTATTTCATTTTCTAATGGACACCTGCAGAGGTATTCCTCGTTTCCCGTGCCGCTCGCCGCACCTCGCGACGAAAGCGGGGGGTCTTCCTTTTCTGCAGGCCGTATCTGCTCGGCAGGCGGGAGGTCGCTGAATGGCGGAGAGCCGAGAGCAGATCGCCCAACGGGAGGTCGGCCACACCGACATCGCGCCATGGCTGAGCCGGGCGTTGACGGCGGTATTTCTGGTGACGATATCCGTGGTGCCGGCGCTGCAGGCTGTGTACGACGTTCGCCAGGGCCGAGCCGGTGATTTCGGCAGCGCGGTGCCTCAGGCCGCGGACGCACTACGGCTGCCTCTCGCGGGTCTGAAGGCGATGTCTTCCGCCGAAGGCGGTCCCGTGACCCGCCTTTTCACTGGCAATCGCGAGGTGCTCCGTTCCATAAACAGCTTCGAGGACACCCTCGAAGAGCGGTCTCGAGTGGGCGAATGGATCCGCCCACGGCTTCAGAAACCCCTGACCCGGTTCCTCGGTGTGGGCAACGAGCAGGTCTACTGTGGCCGCTCCCGCTGGCTCTTTTACCGTCCCGCCGTGGACCACCTCACGGGGCCGGGTTTCCTCGACGAACGCCAGCTGGCCCGCCGCGCCGCTATGGGCAACGAGTGGCAGGAGCCTCCGCAGCCGGATCCGCTGCCCGCCATCCTCGAGTTCCGCGATCAGCTCGCCGAGTTTGGGATCGAGCTGTTGATCGTCCCCGTACCTGTCAAAGCATCGATCCACCCTGGTTTGTTGTCGCGACGGTTCGCCTCGACCCAAGTTGCTGTACACAATCCCTCTCATGATGATTTCCACGCCAAGCTCGAGGCCGAAGGCGTGCGGGTATTCGACCCCACACGGCTGCTCGTCGAAGCGACCGCTTCCACCGACGAGCCCCAATACCTGATGACCGACACCCATTGGACGCCTCAGGCTGTTGATCTGGTGGCAAAGGAACTGGCGACCACCGTGCGTGAGATGGCCGACCTGTCGAAAGAAAACAGGATTCGATATTCCAGCAGGGAGACATCGGCCGGCAACGTCGGCGATCTCGCCGAGATGCTGGAGATATCCTCGCTTTTCCCAGCCCAGACCGTTGACACACATGTCGTGGAAGATCCAAAAGGAAAGCCATGGCGAACCGCCCGCTCGGCGGAGGTCCTGCTCCTCGGAGACAGCTTCGCCAACATCTATCACGAGGAGAAGCTCGGCTGGGGAACCAACGCCGGTCTCGCTCAACGTCTCGGTTACCACCTCCGGCGCCCCGTGGATGCCTTGATCCGAAATGACGACGGGGCGTTCTCGACCCGGCTCTTGCTTAACGAGGAGATCAAACAGGGCACCAAACGGCTGACCAAGACCAGGGTCGTCATCTGGGAGTTCACCGCCCGCGAGCTCAGCGTCGGCGACTGGCGGTCCATTTCAATGGCGCACACCGCATCGAACGACAGCGGCTTCTTCGTACCTCCACGGGGATCCGCCATCGTTGTCGAGGGCACTGTGGCCGCTCTCGCCGATGTTCCAAACCCGAGAACCGCGCCCTATGCGGATTTCATCGTCGGCATGCACCTGGTCGATCTGGCTTCAGACCAGGTCCTCGACGGGGACCAGGCGATGGTCTTCGCCTGGGCGATGCGAAACCGGAGACTCACCACCGGGGCCCGCTACCAGGTCGGCCAACGGCTCCGCCTGGAGCTCAAACCGTGGGCCGATGTGACACGGGAATTGGGAACGGTCACCCGTGGCGAGCTCTTCGAAAATGATCTGTTTTTGCAGACGCCGTGTTGGGGCGAGGAGGTGACTCCGTGAGGTGTAAGCGACGGATCACGTTGGGCATCCTGGTAATTGCGGCGTTCGCCTGCGCAGACCGCGACGCCGAGCTCAGCGAAGAACGTCGGATGACGCCCGTCTTCGATGATCGCGACGCCGGGCTCAGGGAAGAGTTTCGGATGGCCTCTCTGGCGCTGGCCGATCAGCGTCTGCCGGGATCCAAGATAGCGGTAGAAGGTCGCGACGGCTGGATACTCCACCGCGGAGAGGTGCAATACCTGAAAGCGGGAAGCTACATCGGTGAGAACGCGCCCCAGGCCAACCGTTACGCGCCACCGGAGCGCGCCGATCCGGTGCCGGTGATTGTCGACTTCCACCGGCAACTTCAGGAGCGCGGCATCGAGCTGTACTTTGTGCCGGTCCCCGTTCGCTCTACCGTTTATCCGGAATCGGTGCTCGGACCGGAACCCTTTGCCGGGCGAAAGACGATACCTAACCTTCATCCTCCCCTGCATGAGTTGTTGTCCGCTCTCCGGGAGAGTGGCGTTCGGGTTGTTGATGTGACACCCACATTCCTCGGCCAACGAGAGCACCCGGAACACGGGCCCGTCTATTGTCCTTCTGATACCCACTGGACACCCTACGGCATCACCCTGGCATCGAAGATGCTCGTGGCTGAGATCAAGGGAAAGCCCTGGTTTGAAGCCGTCCGAAAGCTGAGATACCACCAACAGTGGATTACGGAAACGCACAAAGGTCTCCTCTATCACGAGTACGAGAAAGCCTCCGGCACAGCCCTCGAGCCGGACCAGCTACCGATGCGCAGGATCATGCGCGAAACAAAAAACGGCTTGAGGAACTTCGGGTTCCATCACCCGGAGAGCCCGGTGGTCCTTATCGGAGACAGCAACTCGACTCGCTGGTCCAAGTTCAAATCCGGGCTGCCTCACTCCCTTGCCTTCGAGCTCGGCTTCCCCGTTGATGTGCTTTCTGCGGCCGGTGGCGGCGCCAATGAGACGCGCCTCAACCTGGTTCGCAAGATCCAGGCCGAACCCGAGTATCTCGAGGGTAAACAGGTCGTGATCTGGTGTTTTTCGGCGCGCGCTTTCACCAACACCCGGAAGGGCTGGATCCCCATGCCGCTGTGAGGCTGACCGCGCGTGTCCTGCACAGATCCACGAGTCGGATACACTCCGCGGGTGTGGAGGCAAAATGGAAAGACCCACCCTGATCATCGGCAACCGCAACTACTCGTCCTGGTCGCTCCGCGCCTGGCTCGCCCTCGAGGCGACGGCACAGGAATTTGACGAAGTCGTCATCCCGCTCGGCCAGCCCGACACGACCGACAACATCTTGCGCTGGTCGCCGACCGCTCGCGTCCCGGCCTTCAAGGATGGCGAGGTCTTCCTCTGGGACTCGCTCGCCATATGCGAGCACCTCGCAGAGACTTTTCCGGACGCGGGCCTGTGGCCGGCCGACGCCAGCGCCCGTGCTACCGCCCGATCGGTGGTCGCCGAGATGCACTCCGGCTTCGTCGCCCTGCGCAAGCACATGCCGATGAACCTCCGCGCCTCTTATCCCGGCGCCGGCCGCGAACCGGAGGTCGACGAGGACATCGCCCGGATCGCCGCGATCTGGGAGGAGTGCCGCACGAATCATGGCGCCAACGGCGACCTCCTCTTCGGGGGGTTCACCATCGCCGACGCGTTCTATGCCCCGATCGTCAGCCGCTTCCTCACCTACGGAGTCTCACCCGGGGGCATCGCCGGCGAGTACATGGACGCCGTCTGGGCGCTGCCCGCGATGCAGAACTGGGCGGAGAAGGCCCGCGCCGAGGAGTGGAGCGTCGAGCGGTACGACCGTTAGGCGGGTCGCTGCTCCATCGCCACAACATCTGATTTCAAGTCCGCCAGTAAACCTATTGGCCACAAAAAATCACAACACAGAACCAACCACAACGAAAAGAAACGATACGACTTACGAGCAGCCCGGATCGCCACGGAGTATGGTGGAGTGTTGTCGAAAACTGGCGTTTGTTGAGATCAAGAACACCAGGAGTGCACGACCGAAAGGGCGGGTCAATCGGCGCCGATTTGCTCGACTATGCGATAGTGGCCGAGGTGGGTGACGGGCTCGAAGTTCACTGGCAGAGCTCCTCAAGTTGCGCACCCGTGCGGTCATCCAACAGCAGATGATGCGGCATGTACCACCACGTGCAGCACAGCCACGGGTCCTGAATGCGGGCGGCTTCATCGATGCGACGAACAGCCTCCTCCAAATCGCCGCGCGCCATGCCGACCCACGCCAGGAAGGTCGGCGCCACATAGCTCGTTTTCGCTTGCTCCGTTAGCTGATCGAGCAGCTCGTCGCCGCGATCACGATCTCCCATGAAGTGGCAGACGCAGGCCAGCTGAGCCACGGCGATGCTGGCACCCCCTGAAAGCCCGACCGCCCTTTCGCCCTCGGCTCTGGCCTCCTCGAAGCGCTCACCACGGGTGTACAGGTCGCTCACGTCATGGTGCGGCAGCCAGTGATCCGGCTCGGCTTGGACGAGCTTCTCCAGTTCGGCCACGCCCTCCTCGTATCTGCCGGCAATGGCGAAGCACCGTGCGGCCCAGGAGTTCGTCGTTACGGATAGGGGATCAAGCCTTTGCGCGAACTTTACAGCGGCGATGGCATCGTCATGTCTCCCTTTGATCAGCGAGAAGAGGCCGTAGTTCAGGTGGTTGAAGGCGGCGTTGGGCCCCAGCTCGACGGCCTGCCTCAGCCACCGTTCGCCCTCTACTCGGTCACGCTTGAAGAACCCTACGAAACAGCCGACGATGGAGTGAGCCTCCGAGATGCCGTCGTCAATGGCGAGTGCCTTCTCGGCCAGACGCAACCCTGGCGACACAGTCACCTCCGGCGACAGGTTCCCCCAGAAGGACTGCGAGACGTACCACATCGCGAGCCCCACATGGGCCCGGGCGAACTCGGGGTCGACGCACAACGCCTCCTCGAAGCAGCTGCGGCTCTTCTCGAACCCCTCTGGAATGAGCTTGTGCCAGTGGAAGAGACCCTCGAGGTAGGCATTGTGCGCATCCAGACTTTCCGTGTACCGCTTGACGATCGCGGCCCTCTGTTCCCCGAGAAGCTCGATCTTGAGCCGATCGACGATGGCGAGCGCGATCTCGTCCTGAATCGCGAACACATCCTCTAGCTGGCGGTCGTAGCGCTCGGACCACAGGTGAGAGCGGTCTGCGACCTTGATCAGCTGGGCCGTGATGCGCAGCCGATTTCCGGCCTTGCGCACGCTGCCCTCGAGCACATGCGCCACCTCGAGCCTGTCGCCGATCTCCCGGATGTCCTCGTGCGTGCCCTTGAATGCGAACGACGACGTCCGGGCGATGACCCGAAGCCCCTCCAAGTGCGCCAGGGCGTTGATGATCTCCTCCGCCATGCCGTCACAGAAGTACTCCTGCTCGGGATCGGCCGACAAGTTGGCGAACGGAAGCACAGCGACGGAAGGGGCGTGGTCAATAGCGCGGGGCTTTTCTCCAGCCGTGCCTTCCCGCGCCGAGGGTGCGGGTACGAGCAACGACCGCAGCGCGAAGGCCAGGTCTCGTGCCGACTGGAAGCGCTGCTCAGGGCTCTTCTCCAGGCACCGTTCAACGATCCCGGACAAAGCCGCTGGCAAACCGGGCTCGCCTTCGGTCAGGGAACGTGGCGCTTCCGTGAGAATCGCGGAGAGTACGTCAGCGCTCGTCCCCCCATGAAAGGCTCGCCTTCCCGACAACAGCTCATAAAGGACACAGCCCAGCGCGAAGATGTCGCTACGGTGGTCGGTTGGCTGGCCCCTGACCTGTTCGGGCGCCATGTAACCGACCGTCCCCATCACCGAGCCCTCCCGCGTGAGGGGCATTTCGATGGACGCTGTCTCTGCCTCGCCGTCCACCACCTCGTGGGTGGCGGCTAGGCCAAAGTCCAGAATCTTAACCCGCCCATCCGAGCACAAGAAGATGTTGGACGGTTTGATATCCCGGTGGACTACTCCCTTGCCGTGGGCCGCTCCGAGCCCGTCCGCTACTGCGCCGCCGATCTCCTGCACCCGTTTCCAGGGCAGCGGGTCACAGAGCTTCTGCAGGGTCTGCCCATCGAGAAGCTCGGTCACCGCAAACGTGACTCCACCCTCGGTATCGAAGTCATGGATCTCAAGGATGTTGGGATGCGAGAGGGCAGCGACCGTTTTCGCCTCCCGCTCGAAACGCGCCAAACGGTCGCGGTCCTTAGCTACCTCCTCCGGCAACACCTTGACCGCCACATTCCGGTCGAGCCGCTCGTCATGCGCGCGGTACACCACCCCCATCCCGCCCTCGCCAATTTTCTCGACGATGCGGTAGTGTCCGAGGGCTGTGCCAATCATCTTCAATCCGCCGGCACCAAGCGCTCGAGCTCTTCGAACCAGTTGAGGACCAGGTGCAGCTGGTTCGCTCCTTCCTCCTCGCCGCCCTCGATCATCAGAAAGTGCTCGCCGTCCGGCGCTACGTCATACGTTGAGGCAACAGCCGCTATTTTCGCGCCCGAAATATAGGGGACTTCGAAGAGTTCTATCGGTCGGCTGGAGCGGAAGACCGGGCTGACTTGAAATGATACAGCCATCATGCGCGCTCCGACGCGGTAGAAAAGCTCTCGTCCGTTGGGAGACCACAAGGGCTCATAGCCTCCATCGGTGGACACCGTGATCTTCTCGCCTGCCCCCGGGTAATCCTGCACATAGACCTCATATCTTCCTGACTCGTTTGAAACGTAAGCGAGCCAACGCCCGTCCGGAGAGAGCTTGGGAAAACCTTCGTGGAACTCGGTTGCGATCCACGGCTTCGCTTCACCCCCCTCAGACAGAACCCAAATATCACCTCGGGTCTCCGGGTGAAACTCAAAAAAGAAGAGCTCTTCACCCCCGGGTTTCCACGACCCCGGGAATACCGGGTGGGAGCTTTTGTGAAGTTCGTCCGCCGCGTCGGCACCAACCACCTTTGACTGGATGGTTTCATAGTCGCTCCAAAAAGTGATGCGATCGCCACCCGGCTCCCAGATCGGCATGCCGTTCTCACCCCCGGTGGTCAAGCGGATCCGCGACCCGCTCATCAGATCGAAGACCCATATGGTTCTCCGTCCCGATCCCATAAGACGTTCGACCGCCACTTTTGTGCCATCTGGGGAATAGCTGGGACTCAGAAAGTTGCCGCGCTCATCGACGATTGGCGTTCCATTTCCCTGACGGTCGACCAACACGAGCTGCCGCTCTACTTCGGCCTGACCACCCGGAAGGTACGCGAGTACGCCCGTGTTCGAAACAGCGAAAGAGGCAAGCCCAGAGATCGGTGATGTGTGGAGTCCCTCGAGGACGGAGGTGGCCGTGCCCGTCAATTGCAGTCGCACTGGATCGAACGGCACCGCGAGCAGCTGTCCTCCTTCGGCATAGACGATGTGGCCGGTCGGGACGTAGCGCGCGACCCTCCCGGCGCCCAGCTCTTCCAGCACATGGTGTTCACCGGTCTCCAGAGAGGCGATCGCCGGGCGAAAGCCGCTTTGGGTATCGGCGGTGAAGACGACGGCATTACCGCCTTGAACGACCTGAGGCCACCAGTGTTCTTCCCCCTCCCGAAGCGTTGTGAGCGGCTCGGGGGAGCCCCCGGCAGCCGGAACCTTCATCAGACCCGAGCCCACAACAGCGAATACGATCGAGTCGTCCGCCCCCCAACTCGCTCCCACAATGAACTGCGAAACATCACAAATCGTCACCGGCGCTCCACCGGCCAGAGACAGCTTCCAAAGCTTGCCTCTCGAGTAAAACCCGATCCAACGGCCGTCGGGCGAGAAGAAGGGCATATCCGCGCCCTTCGTGCCGGGCAGGGGACGAGCCTCGAACCCGTTGATCGGACGGATGTGGAGTTGTCGTGACGCCCCGGGTTGCCGCGAGACGAACACCAGGTGTGAGCCGTCGGGAGAAAAGACAAAAGGTGGGTACCAATTCGGCCCGATCTCTTGCCCGTCGGGAAGACTCAAATGAAGCCGTGCAGTGGAGGGCGTCGGAGGACTTTCCGGCCAAATGACCCACATGATCACGCTCGCCAACAGCGCACCAATCAGAGCGCCGAGGGCGAGACGCATTGGTTGCGGCCGTGCCACTACCGTCGTCTCCGCGGCAGCGCCGGAATCGATCCACTTCAGCTCATCCACCAGATCGTGTGCCGTCTGCCAACGCTCCTCGGGATCTTTGGCCAGACACTTCGCTACCGTTCGGTCCAGCGCCGGTGGAGAGCCCACGTGAATATCCGACACAGGCCGAGCTTCAGAAGACATGATCGCCGAGATCAAGCTCGCCCGACTCGTCCCCTCGAATGCCCTCTTGCCGGTAATCGTCTCGTACAGCACGGCACCAAACGCAAAGACGTCTGTTCGTGGGTCGGCCTCCGTACCCTCGAGCTGCTCAGGCGCCATGTACTGGACGGTACCGAGGAGCGTCCCTTCGGTCGTCAACGCCTTGTCCTCGGTCAGGAGTGCGGACTCGGCAACGTCAGAGTCCGGCGCCGTCAGCTTGGCGAGACCGAAGTCCAGCAGCTTGGCGCCGTCTTTCGTGAGCATGATGTTGCCGGGTTTGAGGTCGCGGTGGACGATGCCCTGGCGGTGAGCTTTATCCAGCCCATTCGCGATCTGCATACCAACCTGAAGGGCCCTTTCGAGGGGCAAAGCACCATTCTTCAAACGGCTGGCCAAGGTCTCGCCCTCGATGTGCTCCATGACGATGAAATCGATCCCGTCGTGCTCGCCAATGTCGTAGAGGGTGCAAATGTTGGGATGATTCAGGCTCGAGACCGCTCTCGCTTCGCGCTCGAAGCGCTCTCGCCGCGCTGGATCTTTGGCGAAGTGCTCGGGCAACACCTTGATGGCTACGTCCCGATCCAACCGCTCGTCCTGCGCCCGGTACACCTCACCCATCCCGCCTTCGCCGATCTTTTCGACGATGCGGTAGTGACCAAGGGTGCGGCCGATGAGATCTTGCATTGTCTGGGTTACCGGCGCGGCTATGGTATCGCAGATCTGAGACTGCTTTGAGTCGTGAGCCTTTTTGCGGTTGAACGAACCCACGTGGACGAATTGCCTCTCGCGGTATACCTTCTCTTATCGAGTCACCATCTCAGATCGATCGTTGGCCGTCACATGGGGGAGGGAGATATGTACATCCAAATCATCAATTTCCGTTTGAAGGGCGTGACCGAGGAGGACTACGCGGGGCTTTGCGACAATTTGGCTCCGAGTTACGCCGCCGTACCGGGACTGGTCCGGAAGATCTGGCTGGCGAACTCGGACACCGGCACGTACGGCGGGGTCTACGTATGGCAGGACAAACAGGCGATGGAAGATTTTGCCGCGACCGACCTGTACAGCTCGGTGGCGACCCATCCCAACCTCGACGGCATCACTTCCGTGGACTTCGACGTCCTGCCGGGACCGACCCAGGTCACCAAGGGTTCGATCTGAACGAGGCCGGCCTGCAAATGTGACCCTCGATCTTCACGGCACAGTGTTCTACTGATCGTGAATGGGTGCCTCCCTGTACGAAGATATGCCACCGATCAACGGACGACCGGTATCGTTCCGGGTTGAGACGTATCGGACAAAAACTGCCAGTGTTCAACGCCGGCGCCGATCGCCGCTCTACGACCTGGCACCCCGCTCCTCGATCTCGATACCGAGCCGGTCGAAAATGAACCCATACACATCGGCGTACTGCTCGATCTTTTCGCTCAGGGGCGCACCTCCATGACCCGTGTCGGCGCTGGTGCGCAGTAGGACCGGCAGACCCGAGGTGGTCGCCGCTTGCAGGCGGGCGGTCATCTTGCGTGACTGCATCGGATCGACCCGGGGATCGTTGGCGCCGGTCAGGAACAGGATGGCCGGGTAGGGGAAACCGTCCTCCACGTTGTGGTACGGCGAGTAGGCGTACAGCGCCCTGAACTGATCTGGATCCTCGACCGTGCCGTACTCAGGGATGTTGAAGCGTCCGTTGCTCGACAGCTCGACCCGCAGCATGTCGTAAATCCCCACGTGCGAGACCACCGTCCGGGCCGCCTCCGGGTGCTGCACGATCATCGCGCCCATCAGCAGGCCACCGTTGCTGCCGCCCTCGATGACGAGTTTTTCGGGCGTCGTGTAGCCGGCCTCCACCAGGTAGCTCATGCACGCGTAGAAGTCGTCGAAAACGTTTTGCTTTCGAGTGAGCGTTCCGGCGCGGTGCCACTCCTCTCCGTACTCCCCGCCGCCCCGGATGTTTGCCACCGCGTACACTCCGCCGTGGTCGAGCCAGATGCGCCGCATGGCACTGAACCGCGGCGTCCGCGGCAACCCGAACCCGCCGTAGCCGTTCAACAGAACCGGGTTGCCTCCGTCGAGCTCGATGCCCTTGCGACGGATGATGTTGATCGGAATTCGGGTGCCGTCCTTCGAAACGGTGAAATCGCGCACCACCTCGGCATCTTCGAAGGACACCGGGTAGTCCGCGAACAGCGCCGTCCTGTTCGTCGCGCCGTCGGTCGCCCGAAATCGGTACCAGGTCATGGGGTCGACGTAGGAGGTGTTCGAGAAAAGAATGTCCTCTCCATCCAACCGAACCAGGTTCAAGCCCACCCTCGAGACCGGCGGCACGCTCGGTCCAGGGAGCGGCCGGCCGTCGTGGTCAAATACCCGGATCTCTGACGGCCCACCCAACTGGTAGATCAGGTAGAGCTTCGTCTCGGTGACGATCATCGTGTCTGTCTGCGAGAACTGCGAAACGATCGTGTCCTCGCCCTCCGGGATGACCTCGGTCGCCCGTTTCATGGGTGTGTCGCTGGAGGGAAGACGGAGGATCTTGCCGCGTGGAGCTCCATTCCGCGAGACGATGAACAGGCTGCCCTGGGGGCCGAAGACGACCTCGATGTTCCCATCGCCGTAACTGGTGATCTGGTTCCAGGTTCCGTCGAGCTCACGGATGAAGTGCGCGAACCGCCCGCTATCCCCGTATTGGACTATGGCCAGGTACCGCCCCGTCCCCGCCTCGGCCTCGACTTCGATTTCAACGATCTTGTCAAAGTCCTCGCCGAGCTCGTATCGATCCTCGGCTGCCGGCGTGCCGACGGTATGGAACCACAGCTGCTGGTAAAAGGCGCTCTCCTCAGGTGGGCGCTCGCCCTCCCGCGGATAACGGGTGTAGAAAAATCCCGAGCCGTCCGGCGTCCACGCCAGATCGCCACCCGCGGTGCCGCCGTTGACCCGCGGAATCGCCTCGCCCGTTTCCTGACCCGTCTCGGTCTCGTAGAGATGGACGTCGCCGTTCTCCGAGCCCCCAACCGACAGAGAGACCGCGACTACGGTCCCATCGGGCGACGGTTCATACCAGTCGATGCTCGTCGATCCGCTCGGGTCGAGCGCATTCGGGTCGACAATCACTCGCGCCGCTTCCGGCTCGTCCGCCGACGGCATGACAACCAGGAACGGCTGGTTCATCGGTGGCTGGTACTTCAGCGCGAACAGCCGTCCACCCCGCCACGTTAGCCCGTAATGCTCGACGGGAGCGCTCTCCAGGATCTCGGTCACCCGGGCGCGGATCGCGGCCCCTCCGGGGAGGCTTCCGAGCACGCCGCGCGCATGGGCGTTCTGCGCCTCGCTCCAGGCCCTGACCTCGGGGTCGTCCCAATCCTCGAGCCAGCGGTAGTCCTCGGCCACCTCCGTACCGTGATAGGTGTCGACGACCGTCTCCATCCGGGCCTCCGGCGCCTCGGGATAGACTCCACCTCCGGCGCACCCGAACAGCGTGATCGCAACAACAACGGCGGGCATCAAAGACCTCATGGCACAACCTCGTTTCGATTTCTCTGCGAAAGTCGTTTTCTCAAAAAACCCGATACCTCGTCGATCAGAAACGCGGGCGAGAGAAGCGTACCACCGACTCCGGCTCGACCTCGTACTCTTCCAACAGCGCCTGGAAGCGCGGAAGGATGGGTGCCACGTTTTCAGCTGTTGAACTGTGTTGATCGTTCGAAGTCCAGGTTTCGCTCATGGGGCTGGATTCACAAACCAAAAACTGTGGATTTGTGACCGTGACACCTATCCAAGTGCACCATGGAGAGCGGTGCCGATCATTTTCAATCCTGGGGCAGGTTCATGCGGCGCAGCATCGCGAGGTAACGGGGGTCGTCGCGCACCGGGTCGAAGAACGGAAAACTCTTGATTGGCATGATGAGCGGGTCACGAACCTCGATGGCCTGGTTCCACCAGTCGAACGCTGAATCCCAGTCGTCGAGTCCGACGTGGCCGACGGCAAGAGTCGACGGCGGGACGTAGGATTCCGTCGCCATCGCCTCCGTCTGCTCGAGCAGCCCGCGGGCGTCGTCCGGCCGTCCTGCGCGCCCATAGGCGTAGGCCAGGAATCCGAGCGTGAATGGGATTCCGCCCGACAGCTCGTGCGCCTTCTCGAGCGCTGTTACCGCCTCGTCGAGCTCATCGTTCCTTTCGGTGCAGGCCATACCGACGGCCCAGTGACCGAGGAAATGGACCGGGTCGAGTGCAATCATGTGCCGCCCCTCGTCGAGCATCCGTTCAAGGCGGCGTCCAAAGTAGGCCATGGAGGCTACCCACCAGCGGACGAACACCGAAAGCGGGTCGCTCTCGAGCACGGCTTCGACCTCGGCTGCCGCCTCCTCGATGCGGCCGAGGGGGAGGAGACCACTGATGGCGTAGCGCAGGCGTACCAGCGGCGACTTTCGATTCAGCTCGCGGGCGCGGCGGAGCTCGCGTTCGACCTCGGGCCAGTTGTAGTCGAGTTCCTTGCGGAGCATACCCAACAGGGCATGGGTTTCGGCCAGCGTGTCATCGAGCTCGAGCGCGTGCAGCGCGTGCCAGGTGCTCTGTGAAAAGGCGTCACGTGGCGGCACGCCACCGAAGAATCCGAGGTACCAGTACAGTTCCGCGAGTGAATCGAACGCCAGTGCGAAGCTCGGGTCGTGTTCGATCGCTTGCTTGAAACATGCCATCGCCTGCGCCAGCGCGTCCGGCGTCCCCCTCGCGAAGTGGTAGCGACCCTCGAGAAAAGCGTTGTGCGCCTCAACATCCACCACGGGACGCCGTTGCTGACCTTCGGTACGCTTTAGGTCGACCCGCAACCGGGCGGCGATCGCTTCGGCAATCTCGTCCTCGAGGGCGAAAACATCTGTCAGCTCGCGATCGAAACGTTCGCTCCACATGTGTCCGCCATCGCCCGTGTCGATGAGCTGCGCCGTGACCCGTACCCTCTCGCCCGCGCGTCGTACGCTGCCCTCGAGAATGGTGCCGACATCGAGCCGCGTTCCGGCCTCGCGGACGTCGAGCTCCATGCGGCCAACCGCGAACGAGGAGGTGCGGGCGATCACTCGCAGCCCGGGAATCCGGGTGAGCACGTTGATGATCTCCTCCGCCAGCCCCTCGCAGAGGTAGTCGTCCTCCTTGGTGCCGGACATGTTGGTGAAGGGCAGCACCGCGATCGAGGGCCGCTCACGGTCGTCATGGGGGGTGTGGCAGGCCTCGATTGCCGACTTCAGGGCGGCGGCGGACTGGAACCGTTCGGCGATGTCCTTGTGCAGGCAGCGTTTGACGAGCTGTCCTACCCCGCTGTCGATTCCAGTTATCGTCGGTGGATCATCACGCAGCAGTGACGCCAGGGTGCCAGCAGCGGTATCGCCCTCGAACGGCCGCCGCCCCGCCAGCATCTCGTACAGCACGCAGCCCAGGGAGAATATGTCCGATCGGGCATCCACTCCCTCGCCGCCAGCCTGTTCCGGTGACATGTATCCCACCGTTCCCAGAACTGTTCCGGGCAAGGTGCCGGTGGGGGTCTGGGTGGCGGTCTCGGCGTCCTCGTCGACCGGCGGCCCGAACCGCGCAAGCCCGAAATCGAGGATCTTGATGCGTCCGTCGCGGGTCAAGAACACGTTCTCGGGTTTGAGGTCGCGGTGGATGATCCCCTTGTCGTGCGCCGCCGCCAGCCCGTTGGCGATGACCCGTGCGTACTCCACCGCCTTGCCGGTTGTGACACCTTGCTTGGAGATCAGCTCCCGAAGCGACTCGCCCTCGAGCAGCTCGGTGACGGAGTAGGTGAACCCACCCTCGGTGCCGAAGTCGTGGATGGCGAGGATGTTTGGATGGTCAAGTTTTGCTACCGCCTTGGCCTCTCGCCCGAAGCGTTCCAAGCGGTCACGAGATTGAGCCACGTCCTCCGGCAGCACCTTGATGGCGACATCGCGATCAAGCCTCTCGTCATGCGCCCGGTAAACCACCCCCATCCCGCCCTCGCCGATCTTTTCGACGATGCGGTAGTGACCGAGGGTGCGACCGATGAGGTCTTGCATTGTCTGGGTTCCCAGCGAGGCTATGGTATCGCAGCTTCAGGGGGCGTGATTGAATCCTGATTGACGCATTCAGCTTGTGGCTGCGCCCAACGGCCGCAGAGAAGCGAATGGTTGCGCGCCATTGCGTAGTTTCGGTCCCGGATCGGTGATCAGATCGGAATCTGGCCTCGGGCCTCAGCTTGCCTTGAACACGGGCGGAGGGAGTTCGGAAACCCGGTTTTCAGCGCGAAACAGATCCACCGCCTTCTGAGCGTTCAGCCAGAATTCGGGCGACGTCCTGAAGGCAGCGCCGAGCTTCAAAGCCATCTCAGCCGACACCGAGGTGCGCCCGTTTACCAGGCGATTGATGACCTTGACATCGCATCCGATATGATCCGCGAGTTCTTTCTGAGTCATGCCCAGGGGCACGAGAAACTCCTCACGGAGGATTTCACCCGGTGTCGTAGGCTCGCGTTTTCTCTTCATACTTCCCTCAATGATAATCACGAATGTCCACGTCTGTTGGACCCGAATCGGTCCACCTAAAAACCACTCTCCATTGATCGTTGATCCGGATACTGTGAAAGCCGGAGAGGTCTCCCTTCAAAGCCTCCAGCCGGTTTCCCGGAGGCGAAGCGAGATCTTTCAGCCGGTCAGCGTAATCCAGCATGTCTAACTTTCTGGAGGCGACCTTTGCAGCTCCAGCCCAACCAGCACGCTTTGGAACGACTCCTTCGACAAAGAACTTCTCAATAGCGCGGCTGGCGAAGCTTTTGATTGCCATCCCAAATCAACATACCTTGTTTCGGTATACCTTGTCAAGGTATTCAAAAAAAGGATGGCTTGCCAGGGCGAAGTTCTCGGCTCCGCCTTCGCCGTGACAAGCTCGACCTGGTACTGGCGTCAGCGGTTATGTCCGGCTTCGCCTTCAGCTACGCCGTGACAAATAATGACCTCAGCCGTCGGCTGAGGTCATTATTTGGTGGGCCGCCTGGGCTCGACCGCGGCGAGAGGCAGCCGCTTGTGACCGGCGCCGCTGGGCGGATGGTTGGAGGCGGCGTCCGGTCACCGGCTGGCTCCGACGCGACGTAGCGCGCGAAGCGCGCGAGCAACCCGGGACCACCGGATTAAAAGTCCACGCCCTGCCACATCGAAACCCCTAATATTCAGTAAGTTACAATGTGCTTGATTTCTGCCCTAGCCCGATCCTAGCCCGCCTGAGAAGGGCCGTACCGAAGCCAACGAGGCGATCCATAACGGTTATTCTGACCCCAAAACCGACCTCTCATATTCCTTGCTACCACGATTCAACAATGCGAAACGTGGCGCCCATCGTTTGGGAGACGGGCCTACTGATCCCATCTGGCACCTTGGTTGTTAGCGGGGGGTGCGGCGCTGGAGAACGATCAAGCTCAGGTCGTCGTCGAGGCGTTCCAGGTCGTGGAAATCCTCGATCGCACGCAGGAGGTTGTCGCAAATCTCCGGCG
>Ga0316194_10000647_pt1 | contig 23081 bp, 27 predicted proteins | sample CroRivsedime1_MG_FD_204936 | JGI IMG/M metagenome (GOLD analysis project Ga0316194, IMG submission 204936) | Coastal sediment microbial communities from Maine, United States - Cross River sediment 1 | ecosystem: Environmental > Aquatic > Marine > Coastal > Sediment | place: USA: Maine...
GCGGATTGGCAGAGGGATGCCTGGCTGGTGATCGCAGATGCAAAGGAAGCGCTGGGGGAGTCGGCTGAAGCGGCAGAGATCCGCGAGCGCTGGAGAACGGTAAGGGGCTAGCTCGGCGCCTGCAGATCCTCGAGTCGAACCGCGCCATAGATCCGGGTGTCCCGAAGACTATCGTCCGGCACCCGCACATCGTTTCTGAGCGTCGCCTCCAGCTGGAAGCCCAGCCGTTGTGCAACAGCCCAACTGCGCCGGTTCCGGTCATCCATACGCAGCTCGACTCGATTGGCACTCAGCACTTCAAAGGCATGTCGCGTCAGCGCCCAGGTCGATTCGCTGGCATAGCCCTTTCCCACCCGATCGGACCGCACCCAGTAGCCGATCTCGAACTTCGGCACATTCCAGTCCAGACGCGGGTAGCCGGTGGCTCCGACGATCTCGCCGGTGGCAGGCTCCACCATAAGCAGATTGAGCGCCTTTTCCTCTTCCCAGCTCGTCTCGCTCTCCGACACGAATTTGGCTGTCTCCGCCAGGGTCTGAGGATTCACCGCCCAATCCATCCAGACAGAAAGCTCAGGATGCGAGGCGAGGATGGCCGCATTCAGCGCTTCGACATCTGCAGACGTCGGCAGGCGAAGCTTCAGTCGGTCCGACTCGATCTCCACGGGAAACCGGCTCATTCGGCGCTATCCAGCGGGGCCAGCAACTCCAGCCAGTGCCGGACCGGCACCCCGGCGAGACCGCCGAGGTGCATCTGACATCCCACATTGGCCGTGGCGATGACTTCCGGATCGCCACCGGTCAGAGCAGCGATCTTGTTGGCGCCGAGTTGCTCCGAAAGCTCCGGTTGCAGCAGTGCGTAACTGCCGGCGGAACCGCAGCAGAGATGATCGTCCCGGGTCACCACGAGATCGTAGCCGGCGCCTTCGAGAATCTCTCCCGGCAGGCTGCCGCGCCGCTGACCGTGCTGCAGCGTGCAGGGTATGTGCAGGGCCACTCTGGTCGCCGCGCCAGCTCGCCCCCACTCACCGCCCAGCTCGGCCAGATACTCTCCCGCATCCATCACCTTGTCAGAAAGCGCGGCGGCCTGCTCCCGACGCGCCTCATCTCCGGCCAACAGGCGACCGTATTCCTTGAGGGTGACACCGCAGCCGCTGGCTGTTGAGATAACGGCGTCCACTTCATCAAGCACCGGCGTCAGCGCGTCCAGGCTCGCCGCCATAGTCTCGAGCCCGGTCGCCTCTTCACCCAGATGCAGTGCAAGGCCGCCGCAGCACCCTTCATCCTGGACCCGCAGCACGCGGATCTGCCGGGAAGCCAGCAAGCGCGCCAGGGCGTCGTTCACAGCGGGCGTCGCCGTACGCTGCACGCAGCCATCCAGCAAAAGCACCGTGGCGACCGGGTCGGTGGCCTCAGGCACAGGCGTTCCCGGCCGTTTCGCTTTCGCCGGCAGCTGGCGCTTAAGCCGCGCACTGAGGAACGGCGCGGCCAGTCGCCCGAGTGAGGACCAGAAAGCAAATGATCTTGGGTTCGGCACAACTCGAAGCAGCCACTTCCGCACGAATCGCTCGCTGAAGGACCGCGAGCGGTTGGCTTCAAGATAATTCCGGCCGATCTCGAGAAGCTCACCATAGGCGACTCCACTCGGACAGGTGGTTTCGCAGGCGCGACAGGTGAGGCAACGATCCAGGTGATCGCCCGCCACTGCGCTGGCATCCTCCTGCTCCAGCATCTCTTTGATCAGGTAGATCCGGCCACGCGGCCCGTCCAGCTCATCGCCGAGCAACTGATAGGTGGGACAGGTGGCATTGCAGAAGCCGCAATGCACACAGCTGCGCAGCACGGCGTCCGCCCGTTTGCCCGCATCGGTGGCGATGAACGCCTCAGGCAGCGACGTCTGCATCGGTCAGCTCCGGGTTGAACAGGTTGTCCGGATCGAAGGCAGCTTTGATTCGCGCCTGATACTCGGCGATGGCGGGATCACCGCCACCGTCCCGGCAACGGTGCTGCGCATAGCCGGCGCCAAAGACTCGATACCCACCCGTACCGGAATTCGCACGCGACCAGCGGCGCGCGCCATTCCATTCGATCAGCTCATCTTCGGGAAGCAACGGGCTCGCTGGCGCCAGCTGTCGACAGGCAATGGTCCCGGACCGGAAAAAAGACAGGCTATGATCTCTAAGCGCCTGCCAGAAACCATTGTCCGGCCGCACCTGGCCACCGATGATCATGGCCGTCGCGTTCACCGCGGCTTCCGCGCCGGACAACCGCACGTGGAGCACGCCATCCAGCCAGGCGGTGGCGGTGATGGGATACGGCTTCAGCGCCCATTCGAGCATGCGGGCATGGGCGTCCTCCGCCGAGACCTCCAGCGCCAGTGTCTGCTCTGCCTGGGGTAGTGGCAGCACCTTCAGGCTCACCTCCAGCAGCAAGCCCAGCATGCCGTAGGCACCAGCCTGCAGTCTGGAGACATCGAATCCCGCCACGTTCTTCATCACCTGGCCGCCGAAATTCAGCCGCTCAGCCTGCCCGTTGATCATCCGCACGCCGAGCACCGCATCCCGCGCGCCGCCTCGCCAGGGACGACCCGGACCGGCAATTCCCGCAGCCACAGCCCCACCCACGGTGCCAAGGCCCCGGTATTCGGGTGGCTCGAAGCCGAGCATCTGGCCTTCACGGACAAGGGCCTGGTTGAGTTCTTTGAGCGGTGTGCCCGAGCGCACAGTCACCACCAGCTCGTCAGGCCGATAGTCGACGATGCCAGTGTGCTCCACGGTGGAAAGCAACCGACCTTCCGCGCTGGATTCGTTGCCGGTGAGGCCTGACTTGCTGCCGGCGCCGACGATCGACAGTCGCTGGCCCATCGCCCGGGCGCTGGCGACCGCCTGAACAAACTCTTCGCTCATATCTCTCATCCTGAAGAGCCCGCCTAGAACCGCTCGAGATTTGGGAACGGCAGCCGGCCCTCGTGCACGTGCATGCCGCCGATTTCAGAACAGCGGGTGAGCGTGGGAATGGCCTTGCCGGGGTTCATCAGCCCATCCGGATCAAAAGCAGATCGCAGCCGGAAAAACTGCTCGAGCTCGGCTTGTGAGAACTGTCCGCACATGGCGTCGAGTTTCTCGATGCCAACGCCGTGCTCACCGGTCACCGTGCCACCGGCCGCGACGCAAGCCGCAAGAATGTCGGCGCCGAACTGCTCGTTCGCATCGTAAAGAATCAGTGGGTGCAGATTGCCATCACCGGCGTGGAAAACGTTCGCCACCGCCAGGCCGTACTGTTCGGAGAGTGCCGATATCTGCCCGAGCACCTCTGCGACTCGCGATCTCGGTATGGTGCCGTCCATGCAGTAGTAGTCGGGAGAAAGTCTCCCCACGGCTGGAAACGCCGCTTTGCGACCCAGCCAGAGCCTGGCCTGCTCCTCGGCGCTGCTGGCAATCTGAACGTCACCGGCCCCGAACTCTTGAAACACGCGCACCACCATGGCGACGTCAGATTCCACCTCAGCCGGCACACCATCCAGCTCGCAGAGCAGAATCGCACCCGCGTCCGTGGGATAGCCGGCCTGCACGAAGGCCTCAGCGGCCCGAATCGCCGGCGTATCCATCATCTCCAGCCCGGCGGGTATCAATCCGCGGCCGATGATGGCGGCCACCGACTCCGCCGCCCCTTCCACCGTGGGAAACGCGGCGAGCAGTACCCGCCGCTCCGGCGGGGTGGGCAGGAGGCGAACCCAGACTTCGGTGACCACCCCGAGCAGCCCTTCCGATCCGCAGAACAGGGCCAGGAGATCCAGAGACTGGGGATCTCCGCCGGGGCCGCCGATCATCAGCTCGTCACCCGCGAGAGTGAGCACCTTGAGCCCGAGCACGTTGTTCACCGTCAGGCCATATTTCAGGCAGTGCACGCCGCCGGCATTCTCCGCCACGTTGCCGCCGATGGAGCAGGCAATCTGGGAGGACGGGTCCGGGGCATAATAGAGGCCATGCTCGGCCACCGCCTCTGAGATCGCCAGGTTGCGCACACCCGGCTGTACCCGCGCTGCGCTGTTGGCCAGATCGATCTCCAGAATCTGGTTCAGCCTGGAAAGTCCGAGCAACACGCCGTCCGACAGCGGCCGGGCCCCGCCGGAAAGACCGGTGCCCGCGCCACGCGGCACCACCGGCACACCCTCCTCACGGCAGACCGCGAGCACCTCGGCCACCTGTTCGGCCGTTTCGGGCAGGGCAACCAGCCAGGGCACTTCGCGGATGGCGGTGAGCCCGTCGGACTCGAATGGCTTCAGCGCCCGCGGCTCAGTGAGCAGACAGTGCTTCGGCAACCGGGCTCTGAGCTTTTTCAGCGCGCGCGCCAGGGCTTCCGGCGCCACGTCCCGGCGACCGTAAGGGTTATCTAACTGCTGATTGTCGGGCTCGCTCATGCCTGCGAACCCTACACGGAAAGCCGTAGAGCGGACAACGCCAGCCCTGGCCGTTAAAGTACCGGGAACCTATCGCCAATCATCACCCAAGGATCCACCAATGGCTGAAACCGCCGAAGCACGGCTGGCCGAACTCGGTCTGACGCTGCCACCGCCAATGGACACCTCGAGCCTGCCTTTCGATCTCATCCGCATCGACGGCAGGCACGCCTATCTGGCCGGCCACGTGCCGCTGGCTTCCGATGGCAGCGGCATGCTGAAGCCGCTGGGCAAGGTCGGGGCAGAAGTAAGCGAGCAGGAAGCCTATGCAGCTGCACGCCAGGTCGCACTCGGTTTCCTCGCAACGATCCGCCAGGCGGTGGGCAGCCTGGATGCGGTGGACGGTTGGCTGAAGCTCTTCGGCATGGTCAACGTTGCACCCGGCTTCAACAACATACCGGCCGTGATCAACGGCGCATCCGATCTGATCATCGAGGTGTTCGGGCCGGAAACCGGCGCCCACGCCCGCTCAGCCGTCGGCATGGCAGAGCTGCCGTTTTCCGTGTCGGTGGAGATCGAAGCGGAGCTGTTGCTGAAAGCATGAGCAGCGAAGAACTGATCATCCGCCGCCCGGACGACTGGCACGTACATCTCCGTGATGGGGAGATGCTGGCGCTTGCCGCCGACCATACGGCCCGCCAGTTCGCTCGCGCCATCGTGATGCCGAACCTCGTCCCGCCTGTAACCACGGTCGCGGCGGCCGAAGCCTACCGAGACCGAATTCTGGCCGCCCTGCCGCCGGAGCGGGAATTCACACCGCTGATGACCGCCTACCTCACAGACACCATCGAGGCAGACGAGGTCGCTGCCGGATTCGAGATCGGTGCTTTCACCGCCTGCAAGCTCTACCCGGCAGGCGCGACCACGAATTCTGATGCCGGCGTGACGGATGTGAAGAACATCCACCCGGTGCTCGAGCGCATGCAGGCCATTGGCATGCCGCTCCTCGTGCACGGCGAGGTGGTGTCGCCCGAGATCGACGTCTTCGACCGGGAGGCGGTATTCATCGACACCGTGCTCTCCCCCCTGCTGGACAGCTTTCCGGAACTGAAGGTTGTGCTCGAGCACATCACCACCGCGGATGCGGTGCAGTTCGTGGAGTCGGCAGGCGCCAACCTGGCGGCCACGATCACCGCCCACCACCTGCACATCGACCGGAACGATCTGTTCAAGGGCGGGCTGCGACCGCACGCTTACTGCCTGCCCGTGGCAAAACGCCGCGAGCACAAAGGCGCGCTCCGCCGGGCGGCTGTTTCCGGCAATCCGAAGTTCTTTCTCGGCACCGATACCGCACCCCACCCGAAGGCAGACAAAGAAGCGGACTGCGGCTGCGCAGGTATTTTCAGCGCGCCGGTCGCGCTCGAGAGCTACATCAGCGTTTTCGAGGAAGAACAGGCGCTGGACCGATTCGAAGCGTTCGCATCAGAGTTCGGGCCCGCCTTCTATGGGCTGCCGCTGAACGAAAGCCGCGTGTTGCTGCGTAGAACGGCAAAGCAGATTCCAGAGCTGATCACGAAGGCGGATGAGCAGGTGGTGCCTTTCCACGCCGGAGAGACGCTCAACTGGAAATTCGAAGGCGTGCTCTGAGCGCACGACACAGGACCAACAGGGAGGAGGCCCGTCATGTGGCAGGGGCCATTTGAGCTCGACAACAGAAACGTCGTCATCACCGGCGGCGCTACCGGCATCGGCTTCGCCATCGCCAGCAACCTGGGCCAGCGCGGCTGCAGAATCATGATCGCCGAGCCGGACGAGGGGCGTCTGAATACCGCGGTCGAAGCGCTGACCACCCTGGGCATTGATGCGACCTGTCAGATCTGCGACGTGACGAGCCTCGATCAGGTGGAGCAACTGGCTGAGCGGGCCTGGGATCACTTCGACCGGGTCGACATGGTCTTCAACAACGCCGGCATCGGGATCGGTCAGAAGCCGATCATCGACACCCCGATGGAGGAACTGCACGCGGTCTTCGACGTGAACTTCTTCGGCGTCTGGCACGTCTGCCGCGTGTTCGCAGCTCGCCTGGTGGAACAGGGCTCGCCAGCCGGTATCTACAACACCGGCTCGGAGAACTCTCTGTTCAACGCCGTACCGAACAACGCGGCCTACCTGGCCACGAAGCACGCTGTGCTGGGCATGACGGACAATCTGCGTGAGCAGATGCCGGACTACATCCATGTGGGTCTGATCATTCCGGGCTTCGTGAAATCGGGGCTGACGGCCGCAGTCGCCCACCTCGCCATGGATACCGACAAATTCGCGTCCATCGTCCTCGAGCAGATTGCAGACGGGCAGTTCTACATCGTCTCGCATGCCTGCAACATGACGCCCATCGAGGAGCGCTACGCCGAGATCAGACAGGCCTACGAAACCTATGCGCCAAGATACGAAGGCGACGAGGAGTATGACGTCAGGCATCTGATGTCGCAGATGGGTCGCTGACAGTAAACCGCAGCGGGGAGGAGAGCCGATGAATCTGAGCACTTTGGGTACAATCGCCTTGTTGGCCGGCCTGGCGCTGTCCTCAACCGCGCTCGCGAAGACAGCTGCAACGGCGCAGGCTGTCGAAGTCACCATTCTTTCCTCCAACCTCGCGAACGGATCGACGATCGGCGAGTGGGGGTTTTCAGCCCTGGTCGAAGTCGACAATCAGTGCCTGCTCTTCGATACCGGAAACCATCCGGACACGGTGCTGCGCAACATCGAGGCCCTGAATGTGGATCTATCCTGCGTCACCGACGTCGTTCTGAGCCACTGGCACCACGATCACATGGGCGGGCTGGTCAGCCTGGTCGCCAACACCCGCGCTCGAAACCCGGACGCGATAAAACGCGTGCATGTGGCGGAAGGCTTCTTCCAGCCCCGAAGGTTGGCTGCTCGACCAGGTGCGGGCGAAATCAACCAGATGATCGAGATTCGAGAACAGCTCGAGGCCGACGGTGTGGCATTCAGGATCTACTCGCAAGCAACGGAGATCCTGCCGGCAATCTGGGTCACCGGGCCGATCGAACGAACGCACGAGGAAAAGACTTACCCTACACACATCGAGGTTAGCGATGGTCATGGGGAGTGGCAGACCGACTACGTGCCGGATAGCCAGGGCCTGACCATCGTCACCGAGCGGGGTCCGATCGTACTGCTCGGCTGTGGGCATTCCGGCTCGGTCAATCTGCTGGAGCAGGTGCAGCGGGAAATCCAGGACCAGTCGATCCATGCTCTGATGGGCGGCATGCATCTCTTCTCAGCCGACGACAACACGCTGCGCTGGACGGCCGACAAGCTCAACGACGTCGGGATTCAACACCTGATGGCCGGCCACTGCACCGGTGTCGAGCCCATGTTCCGATTGCGTCAGGGACTCGGACTGGATCGGACAACGGCCGTCATCGGCGCCGTCGGATCACGCTTCGTGCTGGGGGAAGGAATCTACCCGACCGCAATCGCGCAGTAGGATTTTTCAGCAGCGACCTTTCTTCGCTTGCCCAGGCGGGCAGAACCGCTCATCTGGATGATCGTCGTTCACCACCACGACAGCTGAATGATCCCTGCCCGAGTCATCATCGCTTGTCGCTATCGCGGTGCCTATGGCGGCGCCTGCAGCAGCACCCACGATGGCACCGTTGCGATCGCCAAGCTCGTCGCCAATGACCGCGCCAATTGCGCCGCCAGCGGCACCGCCAACGGCGGCTTCAACCTTGTCACCCGCGCAAACCGATTGAGAGGCGCAAACGATTGCGAGAGCAGCGGGGATCGTCCAGTACTTCATGGTGACGTTCTCTGATTCGGATGAGATCACCACAGCCTATCGAGCGGTCAGCCGGGAAAATGTGAGCTCAAACACATATCGATCGACTGGTTTCTTGCGCTATTCCGCGATGTTATTGGGCCTGTCTCAGCATCGGCGTAATCACCGGGCAGTCACCGATTCTGATCTCGCCCGTAATCTCGAAACCATGCCGCTCGTAAATCGAGATGTTGCGCGGGTTTGACGATTCCAGATAGGCAACCTCACCCGCCTCGTCGCAGATCCTGAGCGTATGTTTGAGCAGCGCTGCACCCAGCCCTTGCCCCTGGAAGTGGGCATCGGCGCCAAGCAGGGCCAGATACCAATGGGGTTCATGCGGGTGGTACGACTCCATCGCCTCGAAGACCTGACCGACATTTTCCAGCCTGTCCTCTGGCACTGCTTCCACGACGGCGGCCAGCATCGCCTCATCCGGCGGCGCAGTACCCGGCGGGAACCACAAAGAGGCCGAGCCGCAGAAACCTTCCGCCGTGTGTCCGAGCCACGCACCATCAGCGGCAAGAGAAGCGGATGCCATGGCATCGAAAATCCCCCGGCTGGCACGATAGCGGGGCGCGTCGGGCCCCATGAAGCGGGCAAACGGATCAGCTGAGAATGCCAGCATCAGCGTATCGACGAGCCGATCCTGATCTGCCACGCTTGCGGCTGTCACTGTAGGTATCGACATAGGTCTTCTCCTGATCAGAGGTAGCGTTCACCCATGGCCGAGACCGTCTCGAAAAACTCCGCCTTGACCTCTTCGATGATCTCCGCCACCGGCCGCACGGAATCTATCCGTCCGCAGACCTGACCGGTGAGCGCGATGCTCGCTTCCATGTCACCGCCGAAGTAGAGATCGAGCGCGGTGCCGAACTCGGTCATGGCGTTGGTTTCCATGTCCATCTCCAGCCGCGTGGTCTTCTCCGTTCTGAGTGCCCGGAGCGCCGGTGAGTGCGCGCGGTTCAGGAACACCGTATCCGTCTCCTTGGCGGCGATGATGGCGTTCTTCCAGTTGTCGTGCACGGGAGACTCGGCAGCAGAGACCATCCGCGTGCCCATCTGCACGGCTTCGGCACCCAGCGCAAAAGCAGCCGCCATGGACTTGCCGTCCACGAACCCACCCGCGGCAATGATGGGCACATCGACCTTGGAGCGAACCAGCGGCAGCAGGACCATGGTGGACACGTCCCGCGGGTTCTTGAAACCACCGCCCTCACCGCCCTCAACGACAAGGCCATCCACGCCGCATTCCACCGCCTTCAGCGCCGCGCCCAGGCTCGGCACCACGTGGAAGACCGTAAGACCGGCCGACTTCAGCTCCTCGGTGTAGCGCTCCGGGTTACCAGCGGAGGTGGTCACGAACTTCACGCCCTGATCGATCACGAATTTGACGATGTCCGGATCGCGCACGAAGGCCTGGGCGATGTTCACGCCAAACGGCTTGTCGGTGAGGGTACGCATCTTCTTGATCTCTTCTCGCACCGCGTCGAGCTCGCCCGATGAGGTCTCGATGATGCCGAGGCCGCCTGCCTCGGAGACGGCGGAAGCCAGCTGCGAGCGGGCGATCCAGCCCATGGGGGCCTGCACGAGCGGGACTTCGACGCCGAGCAGATCGGTGATTCGGTTGGAGAACTGCATAGTGAGATTCCTGCGTTGAGAAAGTGATTTCGGTTACATCGGCACCGGTAGTTCCAGGTGCTCTTCGTAGACGCGTTCCTGGTGCGCTCGAAGCGCCGGGGTCAAAGCGGCGAGGAAACGCTCGTTTTCGGTCGCATAGATACCGCGCATGAAGCCAGCCATCGGCAGCCTTTCCGCATCGAGCGGGGTGAGCAGGTTTGCCATGGTCGCCCAGTAGATGTCGACGGCCGAGAGCTTGCCATCCAGAAAGTACGCCTGCGTGCCGAGCTGTTCATCCAGCAGGCCCAGCACTTCAACCACGCGGTCTTCTGCCTGGGCAACATGGCCAGGATTGAACCCGTACTTACCCGCCAGACTCGCGGCCGCCTCCGGCGAGATCGACTTGTCGTCGCTGTGGTCCATGCCGGCGCGCAGCAGCAGCAATCGTCGGCACCAGCCCAGGCCCATCTCTCCCAGGATCTCGTGGGAGAGGCCGAACATCAGCGCCCGCTGCCTGGGGTCCTCCGGAATCAACGCGGGCTCCGGCGCGAGCCGCTCAGCCAGCATCAGTATCTCCGCCCAGCCCGAGCGCAGCTTCTCCTTGCGATAGGCCACCACAGGGGCGGAGGAATCGCCGGTCCAATCGGCGATGGCGTTTTCCACATCGGTGTCGGACTGCGCGGCGTACTGGCAATCAAGGCCCTTCACATAGAGGACCCCTTTAGCCGCCTCCTGCCAGGGATTCGGAATCTGGCGCATACAGACCAGGCGCAGCCCGTCCGCCGCCCGCGCCTCGGCGATGCTCACGAATCGGCTCATATTCCTCTCGCCCGGAAAAGAAGCGAGAGCCTAACTCAGCTCCCGGTGGACGTGTAGTGGCGGATGCCGAATCGCCAGGCGAGCAGAGAGGCGGCGAAGAACAGATAGCCGGCCAGCGGTGCGGCCACCTGCATCCAGCGCTCACTGCCGAGCGGATCTTCTATGCCGAGGATGGCCACCGCCGGGAAGTAGCTGATGCAGCCGAGGGGCACGACAAAGGTGAAGAAGCGCCGGAAGCCGGGCTCGTAGATGGCCAGCGGATACTGGGCCGTCTCCACGCCGCCGTAGGTGAGCGTGTTCATGATCTCGAGCGACTCCACCGTCCAGAACGACATGGCTGCCTGGAAGATGAACAGCGCGTAGAAGAACACCACACCGGAAAGGATGGTGAAAACCATCAGCGCTATCCGCCACCAAGTCCACTCCACGGGCAGCAGCCACATGGCGATGCCGAGCACGATCAGTCCCTGCAGCAGCCGCCCGACCCTGTGGATCTGGAATTCGTAACCGGCGAGCTGCAGCACCGTGCTGCGCGGGCGCAGCAGCACCCGGTCGAAGTTGCCCGTTTTCACAAACTCCTGACCGAACACATCAAAGCCTCGAGCCAGCGCCTCGCTGATCGGAAACGCCACATTGACCATGCCGTACAGCAGCGCCACCTCGGCCAGCGACCACTGGCCGAGCATGCCGAAGCGGTCGAACAGCGCCCAGACGCCGAGCGCCTCGACACCGGAGGTGATGAAGTAGCCGACGGCCATCAGCACGAAAGAGAGCCGATACTGCAGGGTGGCTCGAATGGACTGACTGACGAATCGTCCGTACAGCGATAGCGCGCCCGGACCATCCGCAGTGGCCATCCTGGCTGCTATGCCCTGCTCAGCCACCCTGCACCACCAGGTTGTGTCGAGCCCGGGTCAGCAGCGCCATGCCGAAGCCGATAAGCAGCGCGGACCAGCCGAGCTGCATGGCGACCTCGAGCAGCGCTGCATCGGCGGGGATGTGCCCGCTGTAGATCCGGAACGGCACATCGGCCAGGCCTCGGAACGGCTGCCAGTAAAGGAATCCCTGCAGCCAGTCCGGAAACAGCGGCAGCGGCACGATCAGACCGGCGAACAGCGGCACCACCCCGGGCATCATCCGGTTGAAACCTTCCCCCGAAATCGTCCACATCAGGCTGATGTGCAGAATCATGGTCACCGCGGTGGAGAGCAGAAGCGTCGCCAGCGCCGAGAGCAGAAACAGCCAGCCACTCGCCGCACTCGCCGGGGCCGGCAGCGCCCAATCTTCGAGGCCCACCCAGGGCATCATGAAATAGGTGAAGACGAGCATGGGCACCATCCGCAGCAGGGTCGGCGCCAGCCGGAAGGCCAGGGTTCGAGCGAACCAGAATCCATACAGATCCACCGGCCGCAGCAATTCATAGGCGACCCCGCCGCTCCTGATCTGCTCCGCGATCTCCTTATCCACGTTCCAGGGCAGCAGCGCCAGCAGCGCCTGGCCAAGCCAGACGTAAACGAGCACCTGAGCGAACGTCATGGGGGGTTCCACAACCGCCGAGGCGTAAAAGGCAACGAAAACCATCACCTTGATGAAACCCCAGAACAGCTGAGTCCCGAATCCGGCCAGCGCGGCGGCGCGATACTGCAGCAGCATCTTGCAGCGGACGGCGACGATGGCGAGGAAAGTGCGACTAGTCACCAGCAGCTCCCTCTGCCGCAGCCGCCTGTCGACCGGGTGCTTGCCGGTAGAGTTCGGCCACCGTTTCCTCGATTGGCGGATGATCCACGGTCAGATCGTGAACCGGGTAACTGGCCGTAACCTCTGCCACGAACTCGGCCACCCGGGATTCCACCTCGAACACGACCCGCTCGCCGCTGCGACTGACGATCCTGGCTGCATGCGCACCCGTCAGATCCGGCACCGATTCGAAATCTACCACCACCCGGCGCCGGTCCGATCTGAGATCTGCGACTGTCCCGTCCATCAGCAGCGTGCCGTGATTGATCAGCATCACCCGACTGCAGAGTGCCTCCACATCATCCATGTCGTGGGTCGTGAGCAGCACGGTGGTGCCACGCTCCGCATTGCGCGCCTGGATGAAGCTGCGCATGGCGAGCTTGGAGATGGCGTCCAGGCCGATGGTGGGCTCGTCCAGAAAGAGGATGTCCGGATCGTGCAGCAGCGACGCCGCCAGATCCGCCCGCATGCGCTGACCCAGGCTCAGTTGCCGGACCGGCACGTCGAGCAGCGGCTCGAGATCGAGCAGCGCCACCAGCTCATCCCGTTCTCTCGCATAACTGGCCGCCGGCACACGGTAGATGTCGCGCAGCAGCTCAAACGACTCGATCACCGGCAGATCCCACCAGAGCTGGGTGCGCTGACCGAAGACAACGCCGATCCGGGCCACGTGCTCGACGCGGGACTTCCATGGCGTCAGCCCCGCGACGCTGCAATGGCCACTGGACGGCACCAGGATGCCGGAGAGGACTTTGATGGTCGTTGATTTACCGGCGCCGTTCGGACCGATGTAGCCGACCAGCTCCCCGCGGCCGATCTCGAAGCTCACCCCATGCAGGGCTTCCACGCTTCGATAGCGGCGATTGGCGATCCCCTTCAGCGCACCCCAGAGGCCGGGATCACGCTCAGCGATCTGGAAGCGCTTGGCCAGGTCCTGGACGACGATATAGGGCTCTGACATGCCGGATCACCGAGCGGGAGGGCCGGGCATTCTAATGGCATGCCCTACCCCTCTCAACAACCGGAAAATGAGGATATCCTCGACGCCGACAGCCGCCGGATGAATTGTTACTCATTCGGGCAGCGAGTCGCAGCCAGCAATCACAGGGAGCTACGCATGGCCGGACGATCACGAACCGTAGCGGACACCATGGGCGAGATGGAGATTGACGCAGACGCCCTCTACGGCGCGCAGACACAACGAGCCATCGACAACTTCCCGATCAGCGGCCAGACCATGCCACGCCGCTTCATCGAGGCGCTGCTGCTCGTCAAGGAAATCGCAGCACAGGCGAACGGCGAGCTGGGCAATCTGGAGCAGGAGATGGCCAACGCCATTGCCGAACAAAGCGCGTCGCTTCGTGGGCGGGAAGATCTGATGACGCACTTCCCGGTGGACGTCTTTCAGACCGGCTCCGGCACCAGTACCAACATGAATGCCAACGAGGTGATCGCGACGCTGGCAACCGAAGCGCTCGGCCGGCCTGTGGATCCCAACGATCACGTCAATTTCGGACAATCCAGCAATGACGTCATTCCGACCACCATTCACGTCAGCGCTGCGCTCACCGCCAGCAACGAACTCATCCCGGCCTTCACCCAGCTGATAGACGTTATCGACAGCAAAGCGGATCAGTTGGCCGGCTTTTACAAGACCGGCAGGACCCATCTCATGGACGCCATGCCGATCTCCATGAGCCAGAGCCTGAGGAGCTGGTCCGATCAGCTGCGCAACAACCTCAGCCTCCTGGAGGGCGTCCTCCCGGGCGTGCGGATGCTGGCGCTCGGCGGCACCGCCGTAGGCACCGGCATAAACACTCATCCGGAATTCGCGGGCCGGTTTGCCAGCCGGCTGTCAGAAGCAACGGGCATTCAGTTCGAGCCCGCCGGAAACTTCTTTCCGCTGATCGGCTCACAGGACGCCGGCGTCGCGCTGTCCGGCCAGCTGAAAGCACTTGCTGTTTCGCTGCTGAAGATCTCCAACGATCTGCGCTGGATGAACTCCGGCCCTCTGGCCGGACTCGGCGAAATCAGCCTGCAGGCGCTGCAACCCGGATCTTCCATCATGCCGGGCAAGGTCAATCCGGTGATTCCGGAAGCGACGGCCATGGTCGCTGCACAGGTGATCGGCAACGACGCCGCCATCACGATTGGCGGCCAGTCGGGTAACTTCGAGCTGAACGTGATGCTGCCGATGATCGCCAGCAACCTGCTCGCAAGTCTGGCTATCCTGAGCAGCAGCGCCCGGCTGCTGGCGGACAAAGCGATCGCGACCTTCGTGGTGAACGAAAGCCGCCTGAAGGATTCGCTGAGCAGAAACCCCATTCTGGCCACCGCACTCAACCCTGTGATCGGTTATGCAAAAGCCGCGGAAATCGCCAAAGAGGCTTATCGCAGTGGCCGGCCGGTGCTGGAGGTGGCTGCGGAGCAGACCGATCTGCCTCGTGATGAGCTCGAACGAATACTCGATCCCATTCAGCTCACGCGAGGCGGGCTGAAATAGCCCGTGAGTAGCCGGGATGCCGGATGCGGCGCCGGCGCCTGGTCATTTCCGGACGAACGCCTGGGCAATCATCTCCTGATGCTGCTCGAATCCGAGCTTCTCATAGGCGGCGATGGCCACCTGCTCCGACGGGCTGCCCCGCCGCACGTGGAGAAAAGCGCGTCCGCCTCGCGCGGTGATGTGATGCACGAGGTCGCTGACCAGCGCCTTGGCCAGTCCACGCCCCTGCTGATCAGGATGCGTGCAGACCCCGCTCACTTCCGTCCAGCCCGGCAGCCGGAAACGCTCTCCGGCCATGGCGATCAGCTCACCCTGCTCCTTCACCCCGATGTAGCGGCCAAGCTGAGGCGTGTGCTTCTGAAAGGGTCCGGGATCCGTCAGCCTGGTGAGTGAGAGCATCTGCTCGACATCCGCGGACGCCAGCTCATCGGCCGTCGAAGCCTCTGCCTGCCCGGGCTGCAGACAGATCATCTGCACCGTCGGCACTTCGCCAAGCGATTCCCAACCTGCGGCGGGCGCTACCGGCATGCGGGCGCTGCGCATGAAGATGACAACCTGCTCAGACTTCGCCAGCGGCGCCAGGTCATCGAGGCTGCCCCCAGCACCCAGCGCCGCGAAGGGAGAGACGCCGCGCCGGTAAAGCGCGGCCTTTTCGTTCCTGCTGCCGTGCGCTTCCTGGAGCGTGCTCAGGGCGTGCCAGATCGGGTTGTCGAGTGACTCAGTCAAACTGCTGCGCGTAGGACTCGACCGACGCGTAAACCTCCACGGCACCATCCTTCTTCAGCAGCAGCACCTCGTACGGCCGGAACTGATCCTTGTATTCCATGCCCGGGCTGCCAACGGGCATCGCCGGCACGGTCAGTCCGAGAGCGCCTTCCGGCGGATTGGCGAGAAACTGGCTGACGTACCTGGCCGGAACGTGGCCTTCGAATACGAACCCTTCAGCGCTCACACCAGTGTGACAGGAGCCATAACGGGACGGCACACCCAGCTCACGTTTGAACGCACCCAGCTCGTCCGGATGGTGACCGGTGGTGGTGAAGCCGTGCTCGGCCATGTGATCCATCCACAGGGTGCAGCAGCCGCAGGTCTCGGTTTTGTACACGTCCAGGTGAACGGCGGCGGGATCCCGAGCATGGGCGGATCCAGCCAGCAACGAGAGCAGTCCAGCGACGGCAAGAGAAGCAATCAGATTCTTCATTCGGGGCACTCCGGAGCGTTACAACAACCTGGATGATACCGGGCTGACAGCGCTCAGACACCGACGCGCCGATCTCTTGTGAACGGCCTCACAGACGAAGCGCATCAGATGCCTTGCCTGCGCGGGATGCCACGGGACAGCAGCAGCACGCCGAGCAGGCCGAGATGCAGGTAGCCAACCGTGGGATCGAATGCCGTCAGTACCCAGTGCATAACAGCCAGCAGCGCGACGCCATAGACCAGTCGGTGCAGTCCCTTCCAGCGACCCCCCAGCCAACGCACGGAGCGGTCGTTGCTGGTGATGGCAAGGAGCAGCATGCCAAACAGGGCCAGCCAACCCACCAGAATGCCCGGATCCGCGGCCTCACGGAGGATCCTCGCCAGATCAGCTTTGCGCTCCAGATAGATGACCGTATGCGCCAGGCCGTAGACAAAGGTGGCGATGCCCAGATCGCGCCGCGCCCTGAGCATCCATGCCGACCAGGCGGCTTTCGGGAACAGCCTGCGGGCAGGGGTGACTGCCAGCACCACCAGCAGCAGCCACACCGACACCTCGCCCGTTCGATGCAGCGTCTCTCCGTAGAAGGCAGTGCCGGACAGGTAGCCCTGCAGCTGCAGCAGAAGTGGAATCAACAGGGCGATCCAGATGATCGCCCGCTGCCGGTTCGGCATGTTGTCCTTCAGTCGAGCGTGACGTAGCTTTCCAGACGAGCCACCTCGTCCTCATCCACGTACTTGCCGATCTCCCGGCGGAAATCGTCCATGTTCTCGTAGGGCTGGTACTCCTCGAACTCGTGCACCATCTTCGGGGTCATGCCCGGGATGCCGGCAAAATCCTCTTCGCTGCCCTCATTGAGATGCACAGGGACGAACACATACTGTTCGAGTCGCGCGACCTCGGCTTCATCCACATATTTACCGATCTCGCGCCGGAACTGCTCGATGGAGCCGTACGGGCGGTACTCTTCGAACTCGTGGGCCATCTTGCCGCTCATGCCCGGGATCAGGAGGATCTCCGACTCCGGCGCGTTGTTCAGATTGATCTGCCGAAACAGCCTGCCGTACAGCTCTCTGCGCTGGGACTCGTCGAGCGCCTGACCCACCACGTCGTCGAGCGTCTGTGCATTCAGATAGGGGCGGCCGGCAACGATGGCCTCGGCCAGCGCCTGATCCACATGCGGCAATGCGGTCAGCGCCTCGTCGCCGATGAGATTCGGGTTGGCCAGACCACCGTGGTTGTCCGCCTGCGCATGCAGAGAAAGCAGCACAGCCAGCACGGTCGGGATCAGATAGCGCATCTTGGAGACTCCAGTTCCTGATTGATCAAGTGCGCGCTTCAGCGAGCGCGACCCGCACGTTAATGGCAATAATTCCTATTTGCAAATTATTCCCAGAAACCGCGCAGCCAATCAGAGCAGCAGGGTCAAGGCGAGACTGAGGCTCAGCACCGTCGTGAGCTGGAGCCGCAGGGGGAGATACCAGGGCGGATAAGTCACATCGCCCCGCTCGAGCCACTCGTAAACCAGAAGTGCGGACAGGCCGACAATCAGCAGCACGGTGCACAGGGCGACGGGCAGGCTGAGCGCCATGACCGCCCAGAGGGGTGGCACCATGCTCACGCAGAGGCGGCGCAGTGCGATCCGTGGATTTCCCCAGCCGAGCGCGATCCCCCATTGGATACCGCCGAGAAAGGCGAGAATGACAGCGGCATAGATCAGGCTGAGCCGCCTGACCGCATTCGCCAGCTCAGGAGAGAGGAGCGACAGTACGAGCAGCAGCGGTATAACCCCCGCGCCGGCGTAACCCAGCAGACGTGCGTAGGTGCTTTGCACGCGGGTGGAATCCTGAATCCGATCAGTCATCGAATACTTCCACCGTTCACTCGTCTGCCTGACAGTTCGGGCAGTAGTAAAGCCGCCGGGCGCTGACCTCTAGCCGGCGAATATTCTCGCCGCAGCGATAACACGGCAGGCCCGCGCGGGCGAACACCGCGAAGCGGTAGTCCCTGCGCTTACAGCCAAGGCGCTTGAGTGTGCGCACGCGTCCCGGCGCGTTGGTTGTTCCCGCCTGCTGATAGGCCCGATCCGATATCAGCAGCGTTGCCCGAGCCAGCCTGCCGCGCTCACCGCGGCTCAGCGCTTTCGCGCGAACGAATGGATTCAGCGCAGCCTCATGGAGGACCTCGCTGCGCATGTAGTTGCCGATGCCGGCGAGGAAGCCCTGATCCAGGTAGAGGCTGGCCAGCGACCGACCGGCGAAGGCAGGCGCCTGCAGCCGGTCGGCAATCTCCCGCCAGGCCAGCGATGCGCTGAGCACATCGGGACCCAGCTTGCAGAGAAACGGGTGTGCCTCGACAAGGCGCCTTTCCAGGACCTCGATCTCGGAGGCGCTGTAGAGGATCGCGCTGTGACTCTCACAATGCAGGCCCACGCGAAGCGAGCGGTTGGTTGGCGGCAGCTTTCCTCGCGACCGCACCAGCCACTTGCCGTACAGCTGGTTGTGGGAGTACATGCTGAGGTCGTTGTCGAAGTGGGTAAGCATGGCCTTGCCGCGCGTTTCGACCTCGATCACCCGCGTGCCTGTCAGGATCTTTTCGAACCGCGTGAGCTTCGGCAGCCCGAACTCGACCACTTCCAGCGGCGAACCAACGATCGCGGCGGCGATCCGGTCGGCTTCCCGACGGACTTCCGGTCCTTCCGGCATGGCTCAGGCCTCGCCTGCTGCGATGGGCCAGAACGTGAACTGACCCGGCAGAACGTACACCAGGGCAGCAATCACCAGCAGCGCCAGCAGCATGCCGAGCCCGACCAGAATCACGTCCAGGCGATGCAGCCGCGAAAAATCGGCTTCAGCACCGGCATCGCGTGCCGCGTTGATCGCCGGAATCAGCCGCCAGCCGAGCAGGAAACAGACCGTCATCAGCGCGCTCAGCATCACGACCAGCAGCGAATAGAGAATGGGCACCGCACTGAACGCGGAACCCAATGCGACGCAAAGCATGATGAGCGTGCCGGCGCCCACGGCAAAGCCATGAAAGCTCGGCCAGTAGGCGCGCAGCAGCGGCGCTGCCGCCGCCTCTCCGAGCGTCCGCACCATCAGCGGCGCGACCACCCCGGCACCAAACAGCAGCGCGCCGAGGTAGGCGGCTGCCGCACAGATGAGGCCGGCCAACAGATAGGCTTCGGTGAGGTGGTACAAATCCGGCGTCCATCAATCGAGTTGCGCGCAGCCTAGCGTCCCGCGCGTCAAAGCGGTGTCGGCGTCAATCCTGTTTGCGCGCCTCTGCCAGAGCGACCACCTCAGCCATGTAAGAGGCGTAGAGCTTCGCCTGTGCTTCGTCGGCGAATTTACCTTCTGCATCGAAGGCAGCGGTGGCATTGGCGCAGGCCGTAAATCCCGGCACCACGTAGGCGCCCAGGTTCGAGAACATCTGCCGAAGGTGCCCGAGCGCCTGCATACCGCCGGTGGAGCCGGGAGACGCCGACATGGCACCCAGCACCTGGCCTCTGATCTCAGATAACCAGGGCACCCCCGCCACCGGCCGGCTGATCCAGTCGATGGCGTTCTTGAGCACCGCGGGCAATGAGGTGTTGTACTCGGGTGTTGCGATCAGCAGTGCATCTGCGCCCCGGAACTTCTCTTTCAGAATCATGGCGTTTTCCGGCACGCCCTCTGCTTCCTCCAGATCACCGTCATAGAGTGGCAATGGAAAGTCACGCAGATCGACGATCTCGACTTCGGCTGTCGCCGGATCAGCCAGCGCCGCAACCGCCGCAAGCAGACGCTTGTTCAGGGAATCGCTGCGGGTGCTGCCCGCCAGCGCCAGAATCTTAATGGTGCTCAAATTTTGTCTTCTCCTCTGATTCGAGACAGGACACCTGTGGCGCCGGCTCGAAAGGTGCGGGTGGAAATCGACGTTACCGCCATACGGCCAGGGTTGCGACCCCTCCGAAATACAGGAAAAGCAGGAGCACGCTTTCGAGGCCGATGTTCCCCGGACCGCGTCGTTCCCGGTAGATCAGCCCCATGAGCAGTACGCTCGTCATCAGCATCGCGTTGGCGAGCCAGAACTGCTCGGCGGATGAAACCGCGCCGTAGATCGGGCCGTCGCGATAGGCAATATCGGAAGCGGCGATGAACAGCGTGTCGAAGGCATTGCCGCCGATGATGTCGCCCACCGCAAGGTTCAGTGCCCCCATGCGCACCGCCGTGATTGCCACCACGAGCTCGGGAATCGAGGTGGCCACTGCGGTAAAGACGCCGCCGACCACACCATGGGATAGGCCGGTCTGTTCTCCCAGCGGTACGGCGAGTATCGAAAGCGACCAGCCGGCCAGCGCCACCACCGCCGCCTGGCCGGCGAAGCTAATCCATATACCCAGCAGCTGTCGTCGGTTGCGTTCGGGCAGGCTGGCCTCCGGTGGCGTATCCGTGGTGCGCCGAGGCAGCCACATGGGCATGTCGTGGGTTCGTGCCAGGAGCCGCACTCCGAATGCATAAGCGAGCACGAGAATGAAGGTCGCCGGATGCACGGCAAACAGACTCACGTCTGGTAGCGCGAGCGCCGCGGCATGGATCGCGAGCAGCATCAGCACGAATGCAGACATGAAAAGATTCTCCGCCGACGCCGCAGCGTGTTCCAGGTTCGCGCGGCGGTAGGCGATATCCGCAAAGGCGAGAAAAGTCGTCTGCGCAGCGATGCCACCGAGCCCATTGCTCACGGCAAGCTCAGCGTGCCCCGCAGCAGCGGCGGTGACTGACGTCGTGATTCCTGACAGGGACGTGGACGCACCGATGAAGAGGGCGCCGAACAGGGCCTCGCCCATACCGGAGTTATGCGCAAGATCGCGGGCCGTTGCCGTCATCCTGATGCCGAAAAAGCCGATGATCAGCGCAACCAGGGCAAAGGCACCCGCAATCATGTAAAGCGGCCAGCCGCTTGGATCCGTCAAGCAACCTCTCCCGGTTTCCAGACGAATCGATGATAGCAATCAATGGAGGACTGCCCCGCCCCCTGATCTCCGGTAGGCATCTAGGTGGATTTCCTGGTTGTCCATGCAACGCCAGGAACTTTTCATAGGTGTTCACAGTGTGGAGTGGCATCAGGTGCCCGATCAGCGCCAACCATTTCGATATCTTGAGCTGCTCCATCCTCGATCGCTGAAGCATCTCAACCACTATCTGGCTTCCCTGGTGGAAGGGGGCCTCTGGCTGAAAGTCCTGATCGGCATGTTCGCCGGACTCCTCGTCGGCGTTCTCCTGGGCCCAAGCGCAGGCCTCGTCGAAGCTCGGACCGGCATTCTCATTGGCAACTGGTTGGCCCTGCCCGGTCAGCTCTTCCTGGCAATCATCCAGATGATAGTGGTACCGCTCGTGGTCGCTTCCGTCATTCGCGGTCTTGCCGCCAGTGAGAACCTGGAACAGCTGCGTCAGATGGGCCTTTCGGTCACTGCATTCTTCATCGTTACTACGGCCATTGCGGCTCTGATCGGGCTCTGGATCGCGGTCCTCCTCGGACCAGGATCAGGCCTGGCAGGCACCATTGAAGCCGCAGCGACGGTCAGTGCCGAGGCGAGCGCAACACCCGTCATTCCCGGCATGGCCGACCTGCCGTCGGCCCTGGTGGGACTGTTGCCCGGAAACCCATTGAGCTCCATGGTCCAGAACGAGATGCTGCAGGTCGTGCTGTTCTCCATGATCGTCGGTGTGGCCCTGGTTTCCATGCCGCCGGTTCAATCGCGACCGCTACTGGATCTGCTCGGATCCCTTCAGCAGGTGTGCATGACGGTTGTTCGCTGGGCGATGCTGCTGGCGCCCATTGCCGTTTTCGGCCTGATGGCACGTCTGACCAGCCAGATCGGCCTCGATGCTCTGGTCAGTATGGGTTTTTACGTTGGCACGGTGCTGCTGGGCCTACTGATCATGCTGGCGCTCTATCTGGTCGGGCTACTCGTCGCGACCGGGCAATCGCCTGTCGGCTTCCTGCGCGCCACCCGGGAGCTGCTATTGCTGGCGTTCTCAACCTCCAGCTCCGCAGCCGTCATGCCGCTCTCGATTAAAACCGCGGAGGAGTCGCTGCACGTTCGCCCCTCAATCGCTCAGTTCGTAATCCCGCTGGGTGCGACTATCAATATGACCGGCACCGCGCTGTACCAGGGCGTCGCCGCCATGTTTCTGGCCCAGGTCTATAGCGTCGATATCGGTCTGGGCGGCATGCTGCTCGTTGTGGCGATGGCCGTCGGGGCTGCCATTGGCTCGCCAGGCACCCCCGGGGTCGGCATCGTCATCCTTTCCATGGTTCTGGTCACGATCGGCATTCCTGCGGAAGGCATCGCCCTGATCATGGGCGTGGACCGTATTCTGGATATGAGCCGAACCTCGGTAAACGTCGCCGGGGATGTTGTCGCAGCAAAACTGATGGATAAATGGGTGGCGGGAGGAAGCGCTGAGCCTGTTGCTCAGCCTCCGGATTCGGCCGGATTCACTTCTGACCAGAACCAGACCACAACAAGCAACGCGGCCACCAGCAGCAGCGACCCGTTCATCACGAAAGCGAACTCCGGCGCCACAGCCTCATAAACCCAGCCTCCTGCGGGCGGGCCCAGGGCTGCCCTGAAAACCGCAGCCGTCTCATTCAGCCCCATGATACGACCCCGATCCGACTCCAGCGCCGCATCGCCGACCATGGCGTCCTCAGCTGGCATGGACAATGCCCGACCCACCGCCGAAAGCGTATAGGCCACGGCCACCCAGAGAACGCCCGGCAACCAGGGCAACGCCAAGGTGACTGCGTCTGCACCCAGCTGGCGGGTATAGACGGGCAGCAGGAAGTTGACGAGAACGAAAGCCAGAGAGCCGAGAAAGACCGGTTGATAGACCGGTATCCTCGGCTCCGCGGGGGTGGCGGGCGATTGACCCACCGTCTTGTGTCAGCCGGCCTGCTTTGCGGCTGCTTCAGCCGGCCT
>Ga0316194_10000648_pt1 | contig 23064 bp, 18 predicted proteins | sample CroRivsedime1_MG_FD_204936 | JGI IMG/M metagenome (GOLD analysis project Ga0316194, IMG submission 204936) | Coastal sediment microbial communities from Maine, United States - Cross River sediment 1 | ecosystem: Environmental > Aquatic > Marine > Coastal > Sediment | place: USA: Maine...
AGAAACAGTGAAAATTGATCCCAAAAACCTTGATCCAAACACTGAAGTTATGCGTTTTTGACCATTATTCCATGATTCCAACATTCCATCATTCCATGTGGGCGGCACAAAACCAGTGTCGGTAAAAACTGCATGATTTCAATATATTATAGAAATTCCGAGACGTAATTAATTCACCGGATTTGATTCAGGCACGAAATCTAACATCGCCTTTGATTGTGGGTTTGCCAGGGGAAACCCACAATGGCTGGGGGTTTTAAATTTGTTCAGCGTACCTGAAGTATCTCGATCCAATTTTTTTGTGAATTTGAAAGCGCAATCTATTGAAAACATGAGGTATAATTGCGACATCATTCTGCAAAATAAAATATCAGCCATTCACCTTGCCTGTTGACTGTATTCAGCCCCAGTGTTATCAAAAATGTGACGCAAGGATCGGTGTTTCGGGGGCATTATTCAAACCAGTTTGATTGTAATGATCCACAACTACTGGCCCTTGCGCTTTTTATATTTTACCAGGCACGATTTGCTTTCTTTTACGATCTGCAAAAAGATGATTTTACAACTAGCTGTACAATACGCATGAACTTTTACCGATGTATTTTGAATTCCGGCGATTAAATCGAAAGACGTATTCATCCAGATAATTTTGCAGATATTTCGTTTCGAGGCCCCCTTGATGGGTTCATTGAATTAGCCGTTTAAAAGGGAGGCAATCAGGTGAACGCCATATAAACTGTCATGGTCCTTGCCGGCTTTTGATTGGTTTGTCGTCACAAAAGTTATCAAAAGTTCAATCTTTACACCAGTCTTCCTAAACCTGATTGATATTGCAGGTTTTCCATATTGTGTCTTCGGATATTTTTGGGGAGATGTTGTTTCAGATGCTTTGCCCTTTTAATTCGATTGTGCTAAGTAGAATCAATCCATACAAGTGTACCTTTACTCTCTCACCCAGATCATGTTTAAGATAGGAGTCTATATGGATAAAATTCAATTGAAAGAGATAATGATCCCGATTTTGAATTACGTGACAGTTCAAAAAGAAAATAGCCTGGTTGAGGTTTTACAGTCTTTGGAGCTGGCCCGGAAATCAGAGAACGAACATGCCCATCGAGACGCAATTGTGGTTGATGCAAGCGGTGTTTTTATAGGCAAATTAACCATGATCGATGTTTTTCGGGCCTTGGAGCCTAATTATGCAAAGGTCGAACAACAACGGGAAAAGGGTACACTTACTGACGAGTTTGTCATGAAGGCTGCCAAAGATTTTAATTTATGGATTGAACCCATGCAAACCATTTGCGAGCGAGGCAGCCGCTTAAAGGTTTCCGATGTAATGCATACCCCAGAAAAAATGGAATATATCAAAGAAACAGCCACCCTTGAAAAAGCATTGCATTTATATGTTATGGGCATCCATCAGCCACTTATAGTGAACAATGAGGACGGTAAGGTTACAGGCGTTTTGCGGTTTGGTGATGTTTTTGAAGCCGTCAGACAACGATTGTTGAACTGCAGTGGTGCTTAAATTTTCGATTTTATACTGGTGATTACTGCTGAAGTATCTGATCATAAGATTCAAGGAGTAAGGTATACGAAACTCCAATTATCCTGCAGATATCAACATCCAAAAATACTAAGGGTGTTTGAAAATAATCACAACACACCATATCGTGCAAAGACAGTCACCCCCTTGGTACGCTGGGGATGACCAAAGCTTATCTGTCCTTATCATTTATTGACGCCGTTTCACACAACAATGGAGTTACACGATTGACCCTTCCCCCTCCACCCAATGCCCATGCCCTGGCCGTGCTGATCCTTGCCGTTGTTGCCCTGATCCTTTTTACACGTGAAAAGATACCCCTCGAGTCCTCCAGTTTCCTGGTGCTCATCGGTCTGGCCGTTGGGTTCGAAGTCTTTCCGTTCCAAGTGGACGGGGGCGTTTTACACTCCGTGGACTTTTTCCGTGGTTTCGGACATGAAGCGCTGGTTGCCGTTTGCGCTCTGATGATCGCTGGGCAGGGTATAGTCCGCACGGGGGCACTGGAACCTGTGGGAAGGGTGCTGACGCGGCTCTGGAAGGTGAGCCCGAGCATCTCCCTGCTGATGATTCTTGTGGTCGGGGCCTTTATCAGCGCGTTTATAAACAATGTTCCCGTTGTCGTATTGTTTCTCCCCATTTTGATCAATGTTTCCTTGCGCACCGGTATGAAGACCTCTTCCGTTTTGATGCCGATGGGATTCAGCACCCTACTGGGGGGCACGTGCACCACCATCGGAACCTCCACAAATCTGCTGGTGGTCTCCGTGGCAGCAGAGATGGGCTTGAAACGGATGGATATGTTCGATTTCCTGGTGCCGGCAGCCATTGCCGGAAGCATCGGTATCGCGTATCTCTGGCTCGTGGTTCCTCGGATCATACCGGAGCGTGAACCAACCTTGGCAGACACGTCTCCCAGGGTTTTCTCTGCCCATCTTGCCATTCTTGAAGGAAGCGCGGTTGAAGGAAAGACACTGGCCGAAGCTAGAAAAAAAGTCGATGGGGCCATGAAAGTCACGAGCGTGGAGCGTGGGCTTGACAACTTCATGATACCCTTTCCCTCCCTGGTGCTGAAAGCCGGCGACCATCTGATTATCCGTGACACGCCCGATCGCCTGAAGGAGTTTGAAAAGATACTGGAGGGAACGCTCTATGCGGATGATGCCATGATCGCACCCGTTGACGAGGAGCACCCGTTAGAGGATGAAGATCAGCAGATCGCGGAGGTCGTCCTTATAGAAGGCTCCCGCCTTGCGGGAAGAACTCTCAGCGGAATCCGATTCGCTGATCGGTACGGGATGATTACGCTGGCCATACACAGGGCGGGCAGGCACCCGGAAAAGTTATACGATGAAATCGGGGATATCCGTCTGAAGGCCGGGGATATCCTCCTGGTTCAGGGACCCCGAGAAAAGATCGCCGGTCTCAAAAAAGAAAAAGATTTTCTCGTGCTCGATGCCACGGCGGATCTGCCTTTTGCCCGCAAGGCACCGGTGGCCCTGCTTATTATGCTGGGCATCATTGTTTCGGCCGCCGTGGGGTTTCTGCCCATCGCCATCAGCTCGTCGCTCGGGGCACTGTTGATGATCTTCACCGGATGCCTGGCATGGCGTGATGCCACGAGTGCACTGAATGCGCAGGTCATCCTTATCGTGGCCGCAAGCCTGGCCATCGGGGTTGCGCTGCTCAGCACGGGCGGTGCGGATTACCTGGCACAACTTTTTGTTGCCCTGGTAGGGAACATTTCGCCAGCCTTCGTGATCAGCGGGCTGATGCTTCTGATGGGCATCCTCACCAACGTCGTTTCCAACAACGCAGCAGCGGTCATCGGCACCCCCATCGCTATTTCAATTGCTGCCCAGATGGGACAGCCGGCCGAACCGTTTGTCTTGGCCGTACTCTTCGGGGCCAATATGAGCTATGCCACACCGATGGCCTACAAGACCAACCTGCTGGTCATGAACGCGGGAAATTACACCTTCAACGATTTCCTCCGGATTGGGGTGCCGCTGCTTCTAATAATGTGGGTTACGCTTTCCTGTTTGCTTCCAACCCTTTACGGTATAAAATAACACCCGCAATGGGATCAATTGCCATCGATACTATCTAAATTTCAACCGATTGAATCTATTCAACTATTTCAACTAACTTTTGGTTTTGTTTGGAGCTGTTTGGAAATATTTGACCTTGACGGTCACAATGTGGGCACATTTTTATTTCCTCCAGATAAATCCACTGCTAACATTAAACAATGCATGACTCACGTGAATGAAAATCGGGGAAAAGTGTATATTAGCAAGCGACATCCATAAAGCCTGAAATTTTATAATGCTTCTGCCAATCTACAACAAGGCGGCGGCACGGAAACTGTACATTAGCCATGCTAATCCATAATTTTAAGCTTACCTCATATGTGTGAGCAACGGCTATAAATTTACACTTCTGAAACTGGCAAAAAACTGTGGATTTGCAGTCCCAACCTTGCCTCCACTGATTCTTAACAAAAAAAATAGCGGACACAACATATTGTGGTCCGCCTTTTATTTGATTGTTGAAGATATCGATATATCCTAAAGTACAACGATGAATTTCAGCGCTGTGTTGATTACATAAAAATTTGATTTGCAGACTTTTAATATATCTTGCCATTATGTGAAAATACGTAAATATCCATATATGTTATGGCTATCTTAATAAAATCAAAGTTCCGGGAGTTTTGCATACATTTCAGAAATACGTCATAAACCCCACCTTGATTAACGATATGATAATGGGAGGGTGGCATAAACACCATAATCGACTTTTAGATTTTAGAAAATGATAAAAGGCAAGAGGGTTATCTTTTCATCTTTGGTGTCTGGGATATGTTCTGGAAGACAGAAACGGACCGGCCTCGCGGTTGCACCCAGCAGAAAAGAACAACAGGGTGTGCGCAAGACCGGTACGCTTAAATCCGTCCCAAGGCAATCACTGGTATTGTTTTGAAAGGATTTCCCTGGCTTCGGCAGCATTATCCAAACAAAACCATTGCTTGGGACCGCCGGCCTGTTCATCGGCGGACCAATTGACGAAATTATGGTGCATAAATATCAGGTTTAATTCATTGGTAAGTTCCGTCAACTGGTTGTCCAGCCATTTCAGTTGTTCATCGGGCAGCACTGCACCCCATTTTTTAGGTTCAAGAGGCATACAGGCGTCTAGCGCGATGAGTCGCAAGCCCGGCTTTATCTGAAGGGCATAATATCTCTCGTTAGAATCATTATAACCATGACCGTTGAAAAATTTCACAAACTCCTCAATGGTCATTAAGGTGAAACCCTCCCTGCGTTTTTTGGGATCGGCCGGTACATAATCATGATTGTCGGACAGGACATAATCGGGTACGGTCAGTTGATCCAGATATTTTTTTATCTCCTGAGCGTTTTCCACTTCGCCATCCAGAAGCAAATCGCCGGTTACCATGACAAAGGCCAGCTCTTTTTCCCCATTCAGATCCGCTACCGTTCTTTTGACACATTCGCTGCTGATGCCGCTCATTTTCATACCGTTTTTTCCTTGATGTCAATGTGGGAATCGGTAATCACGGCAAACCTCACAGGATCAAAAGGCGCACCGGTTGGCGTGGCAAAGGCCTTTGTGCCGAAATTTATGGTCATAGCGGCGCCAAATATAGACATGCCCCCCAGTTTAAGAAATTCTCGTCTTCAAAATTCATTTGCGTTCATTTTTTCCTCCTTATCTTATGGTAAACAGTGAATAAGAAACAGCCCCTTACCGCGTTGAACAACAAGACATATCCGTTTCAAATAAAAAGACCCTAGTTTCTCATATGAAAACCAGGGTCTTTGATTTCTGAATTCACGAAATCCCCTTAGTTAAGTGTTGAAATCTTGAATGGACTCCCTTTATGAGCTATGAGATAGAACCTAATCAGAACCTAATCAATAGAAAATCAAGAAAAATCGGATTATAAAAAGCCACTATCTCCATTTGATATCAATTTGTGATATGCTCTAAAAGTAACCCCAAATTTGAAGGCGTTCCGGCTACAGATAGCTTGATATAAAGCATATATCACAAAAAGATTATGCCTTTAAAACCTATCATTTTTAGCAAATACGGGAAATCCCAGGACGCATTTATATCGCATTTTTGAATTATCTTGACCGGCTAACGGGAAGTGATAATCTCCCTCTAGCCTGTTGGTTTTTCTTTATGCTAATCACCTTGAGTAGACAAGCTGCTGTTCCATATATCACGGTGCAACTTCCACTGACCGTCCTCTTGCTTTCAGATGACCACGTACTTGCCGCTATCCATTACATTCCCCGCTTCCCCGCTGAGAGTGTATTTGCCAATCTCAATGGCGGTATCCCCTTGTCCTTCTGCCTCAACGGTCTCGATCCTTGTCTATCTTCCACGTATTAAACGCTGCACACCAAGGTGCGCCTCTTTACACTAAAGGGATTAACGCCATTTTTCAGCAATGGATTACGAGATCTGGAAAAAGGTCTACTTTAATTTAGCCAACAGTTTCTTGGCTTTATCTCTAAAATAGGGATCATCGGATTGGGCCGCTTTTTCTAAATAGCCTTTTGCTTCAGCCTTGTTTTTATCGCCACCCATCTGGATCAGCAATTCACCCAGGTAGACATGAGCTTCAGCGTTATCGGCGAAGTACTCGGTGGCCTGGTACTCCCTGTAATATTTCAATGATTTTTTGCGGTCGTACATGGGCCAGGGCAGCACCGCCCAGAAACGGCCGAGTGCAATCATCGGCCCGCCTTCTTTGTACATTTTGTCAATTTCATAGGTCTTTTCGAAACTACTTTGGGTCTTGTCTTTAAGACCTTCGGCCAGGGCAGTAAAAACACTTACGCCGTCTGAGTAAACACCCACATTGAGGCCATAGTAGTAGTATCCGTCGGGTTTTGCCGGATCGAGTTCGGCAGCCTTCTGCGCGTATTGCATACCTTCCTTGCCGTATTGGGCACAAATATCCTTCCAGCCCTCGACTTTTTGAGATTTTGCTGCATCGCCATATTCACGGTGGGCCCGGGCACATTTCCAATGCGCTTCATAGCTGCCGGAATTTTCGGTGATTGCCTTTTGGTACAATTCAATGGCCTGCTTGTAATTTGCAAGCCCTCCTTGCTCAAAGAGTTTGTCGGCCTCGGCCACATAGTCCGCAGCCATCAGACTAATGGGAAATAACATTAGCAGGAAAATACAAAGACTGCTGCACATTATTCTTCTCATTCTTCAGCTCCTTCTGTCTCGGCATAGCCATCCTAAGTCAAATATATGGATTATTTTGAGAGTTATTAGTTTTTGGTTATTGGTTATTGGCCATCGTTTTGAAAACTCGAGTAACCAATAACAGATAACGATTAACTAAATTGGGCGGCTACTACGGTCTTGAGTTGAATACATCTTGCAGTCGCAGCAATAGTTATTTTTTCTAAACCATCTCAATGGCTGTGGCCATCGAAACGCCACCCCCGCCGCAAAGCGTTGCCAGGCCGAGGGTATTGCCTCTTTTTTTCATGGCATGCAGCAGCGTGACCATAATGCGGGCACCCGTGGCGCCCACCGGATGCCCCAGGCCGATACCGGATCCGTTGACATTGGTGATTTCCCGGTTCAAACCGAGTTCTTTCTCGCAGCCCAGGTATTGGCCTGCAAAGGCTTCATTGACTTCAATTAATTCAAAGTCCTCTTTTTTCAGACCGCTTTTGGCCAGCAATTGCCGGACCGCCGGAATCGGTGACAATCCCATGACGGACGGATGGCAACCACCCCTGCCCACGGCCTTTATTTTTGCAATGGGCTCGATGCCCAATTCCTTTGCTTTGTCGGCCGACATAATTACCATGGCAGCGGAGCCATCGTTAATACCGCTTGAGTTTCCCGCCGTTACTTTACCGATCTGGGGTACGAAGGCCGGCGGCAGGTTGCTGAGTTTTTCTAGGGTTATACCCGGTCTGAAATGTTCATCTTTATCAAAAATGATCGGATCGCCTTTTCGTTGGGGGATTTCCACGGGAACGATTTCCTCTTCGAACGAACCGTCGTTAGTGGCTCTTTCGGCGTTGTTATGGCTTCTCAGCGCAACACGGTCCATTTCTTCTCTGCTGATATCCAGGTGCTGTGCGATGAACTCTGCGGTGTGCCCCATGATATAGGGTTTTCCTTTGAAATAGCTCAGGGGGGGCTTTTCAGCATCCACCGGGCCCTCTTCCGGGTGCGGTATGACGTGGGACCCGCAATGGAGCCCTCGAATGATGTTATCGACAAATTCATGGTCCTGGAGTCGGCAGCCCCATCTGGCGGCCGCCACGGAATAGGGTACCCCGGACATATGTTCGACGCCGCCGGCCAGAATAACATCCGCCATGCCCGCCTGGATCATGGCCGCCCCGGAGATGACCGCTTCCATGGCGGATACACAAACTCGGTTGATGGTAACGGCGGTAACGGTATCCGGAATGCCGGCCAGCAAAGCCGCAATGCGGGCAACATTAAGGGTGTCCACCGGCTCCATGCAACATCCGTAGCGGACATCATCGATCAACGATGGATCGATGCCGGCCCTTCGGACGGCTTCTTTCATGGTTACACCGGCGATGGTGGCTGCATGGCTGTCGCGCAGGCTTCCGCCAAAGCTTCCGATAGCTGTTCTGCATGCTGAAACAATGACTACATCTTTCATTAAGCGCTCCTTGTTTGGTTTACGGGTTACGAGTTGCGGGTTACGGGTTATGAGTTGCGGGCTACGGGTTGCGGGAATGAACTATCCATGCAATCTGATTTTCGCCATCTGTATTCTGACCTTTGTCATCTGACCTTCGTATTCTGTCCTCTGCCCTCCGACCTCTGTTTTCTGTCCTCTATATTGGACAATTCGAGTCGAAGCCATCCTATGAGAATTTATCCTGTTTTGTCAAGAAATTGCATCAATTCATGTGGCTGGAAAATTCACCAAACTGTCCACGGAGCAATTCAGGTCTTTTAACAAACTTCAGCTGCACCTGCTTCAATGCTGATTTTCCTATCGAATCGTTTATTTTCATCTCACAGCTTTTTTTTATTGACATGAATACATTCTATGGTATTTGGTATACCAGATAATAAATACCACTACACTTGCTAAAGGTAACATGGATGTTAGGTGTCGGAAAAATAAAGGCCCCTGCCAGTCTGGCAGAAAAGGCCTATGAAGCTATCAAAGAAAGCTTGTTGCAGATGGATTTAACCGACCTGTCGGTGGAAGATCGGATCGATGAACGCGGGCTGGCGGAGCAGCTTGGCGTAAGCCGCACGCCCTTGCGCGAGGCTATTAACCGGCTGGTGCTGGAGGGGTTCCTCACGGTGGTTCCCCGCAAGGGTATTTTCGTGGTAAAAAAATCAAAAAAAGAGATCGTGGAGATTTTACTGGTGCGAGCAGCTTTGGAAGGGTTGGCGGCTCGTCTGGCTGCCCAATATGTGACCGAGATTGACATCCATAAATTGAAGAAAATTATTGCGCCTTTTGACTCTATCAACGCTATCGGGAAGAAATCTCTGAAATTTTCAAATGCCAATGTCGAGTTCCACGAACTCGTCCTGAAACTGAGTCGATGTCAGGTATTGACCGACCTGGCGAGCAACCTGTTCGTCCACATTCACTGGATTCGTACCAAAGCGGCCGGGTTTCAGGAGCGGTTTAAAGTGGCTCACAGCGGTCATATCGCCATCATCGAAGCTCTGGAAAAAAGAGACCCTAAATTGGCGGAAAAAAGAATGCGCCAACATATCGAAATCCTGGCGCAGTATATTGAAAAAAATGTGCAGTTTCCGGCTTAACCATATTTGGTGGAGGTACAATAAGGATGACAGAAAAATACGTTACTATCGATGATTTAGTGGTGGCACCCTGTCAGGATGCCTGTCCGGCGGGGATTGACGTGCCGCGCTACATCCGTGCGGTAAAAGATGGAAGGTATGACGAGGCGGTGGCGGTCATACGTGAAAAAATACCATTTCCGGTAGTTTGTGCGGATGCGTGTTTTGCACCGTGTGAAGACATATGCGCCTATCGCCAGTTTGGTGATCCCATCGCCATTCGGGCCCTTAAAATGGCGGCGGTGGACAGGGGTGGGGATGCCTGGAGACAAAATAAGAAAGTCTCCGAGGCGACCGGCAAGAAGGCCGCCATCGTGGGTGCGGGCCCGGCCGGTCTCACCACCGCTTATTATCTGGCGAGCAAAGGGCATGGGGTGAAGGTTTTCGATGCCTTTCCTGAACCCGGCGGCATGATGCGCTATGGCATACCCCGCTACCGGGTGCCCGAAGAAAGACTGGCCAAGGATATCCACGAAATCATGGCATTGGGGGTCGTATTTGAAGGCAATACGACCATTGGAAAAGACCTTCCTTTGGACAAGCTCAAAGCTGATTTTGATGCGGTTTTTTTAGCCAGTGGTGCCAATGGGAGTGCCAAAATACCGCTTCAGGGGGCTGAAAAGGAGGGCGTTCTCTGGGGTTGGGATTTTCTCCGAGATGTGCGTTTAGGGCAAAAATTTGAATTCATGGGCGATGTCATTGTCATCGGCGGCGGGAATGTGGCTATCGATGTGGCCCTGACCGCCAGACGGCTGGGGGCGTCCAACGTGCATCTTTTCTCTTTGGAAGACCGCGGTGAGATGCCGGCCCATGAATGGGAAATTGCCCGTGCCGAAGAGGAAGGTGTGTTCATCAATACCACCTGGGCGCCCAAAAAAGTGTTGGGTGATGACAAGGTTGAGGGCCTGGGCTTCATCCGCTGCACATCGGTTTTTGATGATGCCTGTAATTTCAATCCCATTTACGATGAGGACATCAGTCACAAATTCATGGCCAATCATATTATCCTGGCTGTGGGTCAGTATCCGGATCTGGGATATTTAAACTCCCAAAACAACATTCAGGCCCAAAATGGTCGCATCGAAGTGGATACGGCCACACTTGCCACCGGCGAAGCGGGTGTTTTTGCTGGCGGAGATGTGGTCAGCGGCCCACAATCCATCATCAGTGCCATTGCCCATGGCCGGAAAACGGCTATGGCTATTGATAAATATTTAGGCGGTGAAGGGAACATCGACGAGGTGCTGGCAACACCACAAAAAGAGATCCTGGTTCCTGAGTTGGATCGACACGTCAGATCCCGCAATGAAATGGCCTTGCGCAAACCCTGGCAACGGACGACCGGGTTTGATCAGGTGGAATTGGGCTTGACCGATGAGCAGATAGCGGCTGAAACACAACGCTGCCTGCATTGTGACGCCCGGCAGTTCGAGGTTGTGCTCAATACGGAAAGCTGCAAAGAATGCGGTTATTGTGCTGAAGTCTGCGGAATGAATGTTTTCGGGCCGGCCGATTATTTTAATGCGAAAGGATACCGACCCGAGGAAGTTAAATTATCGGAGCGGTGTTGCGGTTGCTTTAAGTGCTATTTTGCCTGTCCTGATTTTGCCATCGACATCAAAGAAGTGACCGGCTGAAACAGAGGAGATTTTAAAATATGAAACGCTATTTGGAAACAGGGAATTTTGCCATCACCGAGGGGGCCATACTGGCGGGATGCACGTTTTTTGCCGGATATCCCATTACCCCGGCTACCGAACTGGCCGAGGCCATGAGCCAGCGGCTTCCGCAGGTGGGCGGTGTTTATCTCCAGGCTGAGGATGAATGTGCGGCCATGCATATGTGTATTGGTGCGGCTCTGGGAGGTATGAAAGTCATGACGGCGACCTCGGGGCCGGGATTTATTCTATATGCCGATCCCTATGGATGGGCTTTGGGTTGTGAGACCCCGGTAGTGGTCCTCAACTCGGGCCGTGTCGGCCCGGTGAGCGGTATCACCGGAGCCCCCGGCCAAGGGGAATTTTACCTGATGCGCTATCCGACCCAGGGCGGCAATTTCGAGACTATCTGTCTGGCGCCCAATTCGGCTCAGGAATGCATGGCCATGACAGTTGAAGCATTTTACCTGTCGGAAAGGTTTCGGATGCCCGTATCCGTGCTGGCCGACCAGCTCATCACCGATGGATTCGAAGATATCAGTGTGCCCGAAAACGAAAATGAAATGCAGGAGATGGGTTTCCGCACCTGGCCGCGCAAGGTATGCCAAGGACCGATTTTTTACCCGGCCACCGATGAACTGGATATCCCGCCGGTGGTGCTGGGCCACAATACCGGTGCCATGTGCTCTGATTGGACGCCCACGGAAGAGGGATATGATATCGAAGAGGTCGAAGCCCATCATAAGCATGCCTATCGTCTCATCTACAAGGTGCGCAATAACCGGGAACTTTTCAGCCACCTTTTTGAAAAAAAATATATGGACGATGATCCGGACCTGGTGGTGGTATCCTATGGGACCCCTTCACGGGTCGTCAATACCGCCGTCAACCGGGCCCGGCAGCAGGGGCTGAAAGTGGGGGCCTTGCGGTTGATCAACCTGTGGCCTTTCCCCGAAGAACACTTCGACCGCAGCACCAAATATCTGGTGGTCGAGCTAAATTGGGACGGGCAGCTTGTTCGTGAAGTCCAGCGAGCGGTTCCCAAAGATTCGCAGGTTCATTTTCTGGGTTCCTGTGGAGATCTTCCGACCTTGCCCAGTTTAATCGAAGCCTTTGAAAAAATCCTTAAAAATGAACCCCTGACACGCAAGGGGTGGGAATTGGAGGAATGGTAGATGGATTATCAGTCGAGCACACTCACATCGACCTATTTGCGTTCACGAAAAATCCCGAGCACGGCATGTTCGGGGTGTGGACTGGGAATGAATCATAAAATTGTGGTACAGGCCATTCAGGAACTGGGGCTGGCGGTTGCCGATGTCGTCTGGGGCACTTCCATCGGCTGTGCCGGCCGTCAGACCTTCGGCACCTGGAAAGGCGATGGGTTTGCCGGAACTCACGGACGCGTCTACGCCATTGCCAGGGGGCTGCGCATTGCCATGCCGCCGGAAAAGAAAATAATTTTAACCGTCGGAGACGGCGATGCCTTCGGCATCGGGATTGCCCATCTGATTCATGCCGCGCGCTCCAATGCCGACATGACCGTCATTGTTAACGACAACCTGGGATATCAATCCACCGGGGGGCAGTATGGCTGGACGACGCCCCAGGGCAGCAAGACCGACAGCAGCCCTTACGGCATGTTTGAACACAATCTGATGAGTGAAGGCATGGATGTGCTGGAAATCCTGAAAGGGGCCGGTGCGACCTTCCTGGCCCGCCATGTGTCTATGGATGGGGTCCGGGCGGTGGAGACCGTGAAGAAGGCCATCCTGAACAAGGGATTTTCACTGGTGCATATGCCGTATCCCTGTCCCACCAATTTTGCATCACGCGAACTCGGGTCACGCAATCAGGTCAATATGTTTCGGTGGATCAAAGACCGGGCGGCCCCGCTGGGCGAGGAGAAGGAAGATACGGTTTGGGCCACGGGCATATGGCATGATGCCAGCAATTCGAGACCTGAATTCAATGAATTTATTTGGGAGACCGTCGAAAAAATCAGGAGGACAGGAAAGATATGAAAGAACGAATCGAAATTGTAGCTAGTGGATTCGGTGGTCAAGGGGTGGTGCGGCTGGGTCAGATTGTCGGTGATTCCGGCGTCAAGCAAGGCCTCCACGTAACCATGCTAAAAAGCCATGGGACAGAAATGCGCGGCGGGTATGTCCGCAGCCAAGTCGTTCTTTCAAAAGAAGTTATCGACAGTCCGATGTGCGAAAATCCGGACTGTTTTATCGCGCTGTCAAGCGCCGCCTACAATCGATTCAAGGACACGGTGGCGGATACCGGCCTGATCATCTATGACCCGGCATTTGTTGAAAAAATTGATGATACCCTGAAGTGCAGCCAAAATGAATTTCCGGCCAAACAACTCTCAATGGACCATTTCAACAGCCCACTGTTTGCCAATACACTGGTTTTGGGCGTGATTGCCGGGGCTGTGGAGATTCTTGACAAGGAGATCGTGCTGAAGAGTATGCTGGAGGTGATTCCGAAATTTCACGACCGGAACCGCCAGGCTTTTGAGATCGGTTTCGATTATGCTGCTTAGCCCTGGGGTAGTGACAAGTTACTCTCAAATAGACTTATTTGGACTTAGATTTTGATTGCAATTTTGTTCCGACTTGAAAAAGGTTTCAGGACTGAGGCGCCAGGGAGTTGAATACTGAAACCTCATATAAAACTGCATTTATTTAGACAGGATTATCAGGATTTTTTTGGTTTAGTATATCTATCCTGTCCATCCTGTTGATCCTGTCAGCAAAATAAAATTATATTTCGTTTAGTTTTTTTTCGATCAGACTGGCCGTTTTTTGGCCGGCGGCAGGAGTGACTCCTGACACCAATAACCAATAACCAATAACCAATAACTCCCAATTGGTTTATAACTAAATTGGGGTAGGAGCCCAGCATTGCGAACCATCAGGCATTATATCGATATGCGCGCCGCCAAGGAGCCGGATAAAATTTACCTGTTTGCTCCGGAGCCCAACCTGACCTTAACCTATGCCCAACTTCAATACGATTCCATCGAACTGGGAAAATATCTGTATAAAAAAGGCCTTCAAAAAGGGGATAAAATTTCTTTTATGCTGGCCAACGGATACCAGACCACCAAAATTTTTTTAGGGGGTATGTACGCCGGCTTTGTCGTGGCTCCACTGAATCTGATGTCCCAGCCTTCCCAGCTCGAATATGTGATGACACACTCCGACACCCGCATAATTTTTTTCAGTGCCGACCAGAAAGAACGGCTGGAGAAAGCGGCTCGTGAGATCGATCGTCCGATCGAACTGATTCAAATCGAAAATGATGTCGAACAACTCTTTGGAGCAGAAATGGATCTTTCCGGGGGTGTGTTGCCGCCCGTCGATAAGGAAGATGATGCACTCTTGCTGTATACCTCCGGCACCACCGGCCTTCCCAAAGGGGTGATTCTTTCCCATAAGAATATGGTTGCCGGCGGTGAATACACCACCCTGGCCCATGAATTGACACCCCAAGACCGGGCGCTTTGTTCCTTACCCCTCTACCACATTAATGGCGAAATCGTGACCGCCGTGACCCCTTTGGTGAGCGGCGGCAGTGTGGTGATGCCGCACAAGTTCAGTGTCTCCGACTTCTGGGAACTTATTTCCGAATATCGCTGCACCTGGTTTAGTGTGGTTCCTACGATTATTTCCTTTTTGACCAGTTCAACCGAAATCGCAGGCCGGGCGCTTCATCTCGAGCAGTTGCGCTTTGGGCGATCGGCTTCATCGGCCTTACCCCCGTCTCTGCACAAAACCTTCGAGGATAAATTTAAAGTGGGCATTATTGAGACGATGGGTCTGACCGAGACAGCCGCGCCGGTTTTTTCAAATCCGGTGGATCCAGCCAAACGAAAATACGGCTCACCCGGACAGGCGGTGGGTAATATTGCTAAAATAATCAACAAAACGGGCCAGGAAGTTCCCCGGGGCACCCAGGGGGAAATCATGATCAAAGGCGACAACGTGATGAAGTGCTATTACAAGGCGCCGTCTAAAACCGCCGAGGCCCTCGAACCCGATGGATGGCTCCATACCGGTGACCTGGGCTATATGGATGAGGACGGATTCGTCTTTGTCACCGGCCGCATCAAGGAATTGATCATCAAAGGCGGCGAGAATATCGCCCCGCGCGAGATCGATGAAGCGTTTTACAAACATCCCGCCATACAGGATGCAGCTGCCGTGGGGATCCCCGATGGCGAATACGGCGAAGAGATCATGTGCTGTTGTGTTTTAAAAGAAGATTGCGAGTGTACGATAGAAGACCTGGAAGCGTTTTGCCGTGAAGAGCTGGGTGAATTTAAGACCCCCAAAGTGATTAAGGTGATGAAAGAATTGCCCAAAGGTCCATCGGGAAAAATTCAGCGGCTTAAGCTGCCTGAAATAGTAAAACAGTCTGAAAAGGAGGAGCGCACACCCGGCGCATGATGTCACCAACATAATCGTTTAATACCTGCAAGATTCAGGTAACAAAAAGATAGGATCCGTATGGCTGAACTCATACAGTATTTCCCTCTGGCCCTCACCATCCCAAACCTGTTGACCTTGGTCCTGGGCGTTATCGGTGGCTTGATTCTTGGCGCCACCCCCGGCTTGAGCCCCACTATGGCCGTCGCTCTCCTGGTCCCCTTTACTTTTCATATGAATCCCATCACCGGCTTAATTCTTCTCGGTGCCGTGTACACGGCGACCGTGGCCGGTGGGGCCATATCCGCCATTTTGATCAATATCCCCGGAGCGCCGGCCAATATTGCCACATTGCTGGACGGGCACCCGATGGCCAAACAGGGAAAATCCCAGAAGGCTCTGTATATGTGCTTTATCAGCTCCCTGATCGGAGGGCTTTTCGGTATGCTCATCATGATTCTATTTACACCGCCGATGGCCAAAATTGCACTTAAATTCGGACCTTCCGAGATGTTTTGGGTAGCCATCTTCGGGATCACCGTGATGGCGGGGCTATCATCCGGCTCTATCGCCAAGGGACTGTTTGGTGGTATGTTCGGACTCCTCATCAGTACCATTGGCTACAGTCCCATGCTGGGAGTGCCGCGCTTTGTGTTCCACGATGTCCTTATCGGCGGAGTGGCCATCGTCCCGGCACTCATCGGCCTGTTTGCCATTCCCCAGGTGTATTCCCTGACCGAAAAGCTGTATACACAGATCGAACGCCCGGACTACAAGCCCCAAAAAGGTATTTTATTAAAAACCGTTATTGAAAATTTGAAAATGGTAAAAGCCCTTGGCATCGGGTCGATTGTGGGGACGATCATCGGCGTGATACCCGGCGCCGGGGGACAGGTATCGGGATTAATTGCCTATGATCAAGCCCGTAAATTTTCAAAAAAACCGCAAGACTTCGGCAAAGGCAATCCCGAAGGTGTGGTGGCCGCCGAATCGGCCAACAATGCCATGGTCGGGCCGTCACTGATTCCCCTGCTTACCTTAAGTATCCCGGGCAGTCCGACGGCGGCCGTACTACTGGGTGGGCTTCTAATCCATGGACTCTTTCCCGGTCCGGATCTATTCTTAAACAATGCTTCGATTACCTATGCCTTTATCGCCAGTCTGGTTCTGGCGCAGGTAGCCATGTGCATTTTTGGCCTGATCATGTCACGTTATTCCTACATGGTGATGAGTGTACCCAACCTCTATATGATCGCGGCGGTGACGGTTTTGGCAGTTTATGGAACCTACAGCGTCCAGAATAGCTTCGCCGACGTCGTCGTCATGTTCAGTCTGGGAACCCTGATGTATATCGGCAATAAATTTGGTTTCTCGGCTGCGCCGGTGGTGTTGGGGATTATCCTGGGTCCGATTGCCGAAGATAATTTCCTGAAAGGAAAACTCATCGCCGAAACGGATGTTGGCGTTTTTAGCTATTTTTTCAACGGGCCAATGAATCTGGTCATCATTTTGCTGTGCGCCGTCTCCATCGGCTACAGCATTTACGGAGAGATAAAGACGATTAAAAAGGCAAAGGAGGGGTAGGATTGAAAAAAGATCTCATTGTTTCATTGATTCTATTGGCCGGCTCGATGGCGCTGTATGCTTCTCTTTCGCTGATGGAAGAGCCGGCTGCGGCTTCTTTTCCGCGGGTGGTGATTGTCATTATGGGCTGCCTTGGATTGGCTTTGTGTGTTCAGGCGATTCTCGCCAAGCAAAGACACGAAAGAGCGGTACTCCAAAGCAACCACGTTGCAGACTCAGGAAAGGAACGAAATGATTCGGCTGCGGCTAAAAAGTTTCCCTTCGGAACCCTGGTCGTCTGCTTCGTTATGATTTTGGTTTATTTCGTGGTGATGGAGAAACTTGGATTTTACGTCTCGGCATTTTTATTTTTTATTATTCTTACCTTTGTTTTAGGCAGAAAAGATCTAACGCTGCGCCAAGGTGCTGTGCAAATCGGCATTGCATTCATCTTTACCGCGGTCCTGTTCCTGCTGTTCAACAAACTCCTGGTGGTGCAGACACCCAAAGGGCTACTTTTTTAAGCCGGTGGAGAATCGGCATTGGATGGTAGATTCAGCGGCAACCTCCCATAAGCACAAGGTTATTTTTGTGCTGGGGGCCGGTGGAAAGTTTACTGAAACAACTTAGCACTTTTGAGGCAAACCCGTTAAAATCGAAAGGAGGAAGGCATGAAGAAAAAATGTTTTAAAACCGCAATTTTGGTAGCTTTGACGGCAGTTTCCATTTTTGGTATGAGCCCAGCATCCGCGGCCGATTATCCTGAATCGCCGGTCAGTATGGTTGTGGCCTATTCGCCCGGAGGGGCCACCGATTTTCAGGCACGGATCGTCACCATGATGGCGGGGCTCGAAAACTATTTGGGGCAGCCCATCGTTATCATCAATAAGCCCGGCGCCGGCGGGCAGGTGGGCTGGAACTGGTGTGTCGAGAAAGGGACCAAAGACGGGTATACCATGTTGGCATATAATGTGCCGCATTTTATCGCTCAATCGATTGTGTATAAAACCAAATATGATATTAACACATTCGAGCCGGTTGCTAACTGGGGTGCGGATCCTGCCGTGCTGATTGTGCCCAAGGATAGCCCTTTCAACACACTGCAGGATTTGGTCGACTTTGCGAAGCAAAATCCCAAGAAGGTAACGGTCAGTGGCGCCGGCATGTTTGTCGGGCATCACATCGCCCTGTTGCAATTTCAAAAGGCGGCAGACATCCAGTTGACCTACATACCGGAAAAGGGAGGTGTTCCGGCCATGCAATCGGTGGTGGCCGCAAAGGTCAAAGCAGGTTTTAATAACCTTTCCGACGCCTTCCGCAATCAGGAGCGGATCAAAATTCTGGCCGTTGCAGACCTGGAGCGCCATGAATTTTTGCCGGATGTGAAGACATTCAAAGAAATGGGTGTCGATGTGGATGATTCCAGCGTCAATTTCAGGGGGGTGGCATTCCCCAAGGGCGTTCCGCAGGAAGTCATTGACAAGTGTGCCGCCGTTTTCCCGGAGATGTTCAATGACAAGAAGGTCATCGCTAAAATGAAGGCCAGCGGCAGCCCCGTGCGGGTCATTGCGAGAGACGAGGTAATTAAAATGTTTCAGGATAGACAGAAGTATTTGGAAGAACTTTTGAAAGAGCTTAGAAAGAAGTAAAGCATCATTTATTTGTATCACGGCTTTTTCAGCGTTCTCTGCGAACTCTGCAGTGCGCTATTGTGCGTTGGATTTGTTTCGTGAGACACTAATGCTTCAAAATTTTATATGAAACAGTTTGTATCGATTGCGGGGCAATTCGAGCGGGAATTTGTATTGAATCTGCGGTCGAACATTCGCTCTACCTGTCTCATCCGTATCAAAAAATAAGGTGATTTTTTTCCTGATTGAAAAAGTGATGTGTTTCTTAACCCTATAAGATTAAAACACTTTTACTTTGAAACCGGAAAGTGCTATCTTTGGCACAATTTTTGATTGTATTTGGTATTATCGTTTACTTATCTTCCCATTACCGGCACAGAGACTCATGGTTTTTCCCATGCTTTAGGGGAAAGGCGGGGACCCTTTCCCTTACTTTATAGAGGCGGTAAGAATTACCCATTTTAGGGGGCAGGGGGGATTTAAAAAAAACAAAAGGAGGAATTCAATGAGTAAAACCGAACAACATTTAAAGGACGCCTTTGCCGGCGAATCCCAGGCCAACCGGAAATATCTTGCATTTGGTGAGAAGGCGGTGAAGGAAGGATATGCTCAAGTGGCTAAATTATTCCGGGCTGCCGCAGCGGCGGAAACTGTTCACGCCCATGCGCACCTGAGAACTCTCAAAGGGGTCGGCAGCACTGCCGACAACCTCAAAGAAGCCATCTCCGGAGAAACTTTCGAGTTTAAAACCATGTATCCGGCTATGATCGCAGATGCCGAGGCCGAGGGCCAGAAGGCGGCCCTGCGCAGCTTCACCTATGCCAATGATGTGGAAAAAATCCATGCCGATCTCTATACAAAAGCCCTGGATAAAATGGAGAGCCTGGAAGCGGTCGATTATTATGTTTGCAGCGTGTGCGGGTATACGTGCGAGAGTGAACCACCCGATGTGTGCCCGGTCTGTAAGGCGACTGCCAAGGCGTTCTTTAAAGTGGATTAATTGGAGATCAATTATGAAATGCCCACTTTGCGGTTGTGAAAATTTTTATGTCAAAGATCCGGATGATGAATACGAGACCTATGAGTTCGAATTACACGACGGTAAGGTCGCCTTTGGGCCGGATGTGGATACCTCGAGTTGTCCCGAGGTGTGCCATGACACAGAGACCTATTGCGACAAGTGTTCATGGCACGGAGCATTCGATGAGTTGGCCGATAATCCCGGCTAGGTCTAAATTGGGATGGTGAAAATCATGTCTTCTATGCCCTTAACCCTGAATGTTGAACCCTGAACCTGTGAACGGTTACCTTGTATCTTGAATCGCCGCCGGCATGAGCCACTCTAACTCCCACCCTCCTTGTATAGAGTGATCATGTACGACGGCGGTTTTCTTCCTACCAATACCAGTAGGGGTATGGCGCCCAGTGGTATGGATAAGGCCAGGGATCGTGGTATAGGGGCTTATTTGTGTAATTCGACCACAGGTAGATTTCACGGTTTTCGATTTTAAGGTGTAGAATCTGTTCGTCGCCAATTTTTTCCACGGCGGTACCGATAACCCTGCCGGCCACCGTTACGGCCTGATCCTTGCTGTAGACCTCCGGGTCCAAAAAACCTTTATGATAAACCATGAATCTTCCCTGTGAGCGCTTTTTTAAATCCGGGTCCTCACCAAAGCGCAGGGGTGTCTGTAAAACTTTCAGTATCGTCTCGGACTCAAGATTTTTAGTTTCCAGAATGTAGCCGCCCAGAATCACTGTGTGTCCGAGAAATTTGTCGACGTCCCTGATAAGGGTTTGAAATGGGACCGGCGGGTCGGCTTCCGAGCGAACCTGCCGCGAAATTACCGAGCAGGATATCGTTACCATCGATGCTAGTATAATTATGGATATTGTGTGCAGCTTTTGCATCTTCTTTTGGTGCCTTTGTGTCTTGGTGGCTAAAGTTTCACTATCAGTCCAGAATCCCATTTTTGACTAAATAGCGCTCCAACCATTTGATCCGCCTCGGCTCGGGAGTTGCCGTTGCCGAAGCCTTTGCAAACATCACCACCGCTTTTTTTCTGTAATCTGATCGTCCGGGATCTAATGCGGCAGATTTCAAATATAGACCTGCATAGGTCCGGGACAGCTTGGCAAAACCATAACAGTTATCCGGTTTTAACTCAATAGCCCTGTTAAATTCGTTGATGGCCTTGCGGTACTTTTGTACACAGTAATAAAGATATCCCAGATAGTTATGCCCGAAAACATCATGTGGTTGTTGCTCCGTATAAGCTGAAATTTCTTTGATGGCCGATTCAAACTGATAAAAAGCGTCCAGATGGGCAATGCCGAGATACTTGTAAGGTTCCGGGTTATCGGGATTTAGTTTCCTGGCCTTTTTTAAGAAGGCAATCCTCTTTTTAGCACTGAGAGATGTGATGGTATACAATTTGCCCAACTGCATGACAGTCTTGAAATCTTTCGGATTATCTTCATAAGCTGATTCAAGGTTCCTGATCTCTTGCGCCAATCTGTGATCATCTTCAATGCGGTAGATGTCATCGCCTTCCAGGGGAATGTCCTGGTTCATCCAGTAGGGGCACCGAGCCAAAAGATCCCCATAGGGATGGTTGGAACGTTCGACACCCCAGTGAGGGTTTTTACCCATGCGCACATACTTGCGTTGATGCACGATGTTAAATTGCCAGCCGTCATTTTTTCGGCAGAATAAAAACGGTGCATTTTCCCAACCCTTCTTTTTCCCGAAGAAAATCACCGCATAGGTATCATTTTGAATGATCTCATAAGGTTTATTTTTATAGGTAAGAACATCTTCTTCATAACGGGTGTCCGGCAGATTTTGAAAATCCCGGTAAGCCAGCCGCGTGATTCGGGTGTACACACCCAGGTTTGGGTCACGAACTTTATTTTGCCAGCTGCGGATCAAGGTATGCCACGCTTCATCCGGGGTACTGCCGGCCGGATAATTGTGACCTTGCAGGGTAATTTCTTCCTGTTGATATTCTGTCAATTGTCGTTTGGCGCCGGCACCACCGGACAACAATTCTGCATCGAGTAGATCAATAGCGGAAACCGTGTAATTGGCCTGATGTTTGATTTGGGACCGTTGCTCGATCTCTTCCATCACAGCCACAAGTCCGATGTCCACCTGGTCGCTTAAAAAATAAGCTTTAAGCTGTTTATCTTCGATATGACCGCAGAATATGTCCGTGAAAACATCTTCCAGTTCATAGGAGACTTCAATTTTGATCAGCTTTTCTTTATCGGTTAACAGCAGCAACACGCCTCGGCCGCCGGTGTTTTTACCGATCTGCCAGTTGCTGAATAGCTCCGCCGCCAGCGACTCAATCGTATGGGTTCGGGGCAAAGCGGGGAGCGTGGCGATAACGGCTTCAATGGCATAATCCTTTTTGATTATGTCAAGGTAACGGCCGGTGGATTCTTTTATGTCACCAAGGATACCGGCGTTGTCATAAATATAGACATTATTTCCGACCGGCCTTTGGGTGATAAAATCCCCGGGAGACGTATTCTTAAATAATGGGACAACAGCGAAATAAACGCCGGCGATCAGAATAAGAATGGTCAATATGCAGACTATTGTCGATTTTTTTAAATTTGTAATTTCCATTCTTAAATTATAAATGAAATTTTGGGGAAATAGCAAGATTTAAATAAAATATCAGGATGTTATGATAATAAGACGATAAGAAGGCATCTATTTTAAATTTGTCTATTGCAAGCACGAATGGATTTATTGTATGTGATTGAATTGAATAGTGAAAATTGAATACTTAAGGATTAATGTCCTTTTGTTAACGTTCACTGGTTCGAGGTTCGGCCCTGCCACTGGCCTGAAATGCGGCCAGTTTAATCGAAAAAGCCTCCGACCATTTGATCCACATTCATCTGTGGTTATGGGGATATATCGACCATGCTCTTGACAAAACTCCAACCATAAGTTAGGCGTAATTTTAAGGTATTAGGTGTTCTTGCGTTGCGTCTGTTGCATATGAGCGCCGCCTCTGGCCGCGAGCGTCCAGTCTGATCGAAAAAGAAACTTGGTAGTTTGGTATCAGTTGATTTTGGATTGTGGGAGCGGTTTTTAAGCGCGATCACCCGTTCAACCGCGGCTGCCCCGCTTGAAAAGCAGCGGGATGCAAGCAGAAGCCGCTCCTACCAACCATTAATTGCAGCCTAAATGACATTGAATTAAATGTAGTTTCATAAGAGCAACTGGATCCTGTGACATGAATAAGAATTCGGAATATGAAGATGAAGTCACCCCATATGAGCGTCAACTCGCACGCTCCTTTAATTTTGTGATAAGAGAG
>Ga0316194_10000650_pt1 | contig 23002 bp, 18 predicted proteins | sample CroRivsedime1_MG_FD_204936 | JGI IMG/M metagenome (GOLD analysis project Ga0316194, IMG submission 204936) | Coastal sediment microbial communities from Maine, United States - Cross River sediment 1 | ecosystem: Environmental > Aquatic > Marine > Coastal > Sediment | place: USA: Maine...
ATCGGATAGTACAGAGTTCTGGAAATTGGGAGCCGGTCGTCCCGATTCTTTATACGCAACTGCTCGGATTAAGCATGGGGATTGATGAACAAACTCTGGGACTGTCTAAAAGTTCATTTGAACTTACAAATATTACATCATTTTTAATGCCGGAGTGATTATGCCAACATCTAATTCAGGTTCGGTATTGGTGGTCGGAGGCGGTATTGCCGGAATGCAGGCAGCCCTGGATCTGGCCGACTCGGGTTACTACGTCTACCTTGTCGAAGAATCCAGCGCCATCGGGGGAATGATGTCCCAGCTGGATAAGACATTCCCCACCAATGACTGCGCGATGTGAATTATTTCCCCCAAACTGGTCGAGGTCGGCCGGAATATCAATATTGAATTACTGACACTGACCGAAGTCAACGGCATTATCGGCGAAGAGGGAAGTTTTGAGGTCAGTTTGACCCAAAACCCGCGATTCGTGGATATGGACAAGTGCATCGCCTGTAGTGCCTGTTCCGAGAAATGCCCTAAAAAGGTCCCCAACCCCTATGACAGCGGTTTGAGCAAACGCAAGGCCGTCTATGTTCAGTATGCCCAGGCAGTTCCTTTAAAATACACCATCGATGCCGAACAGTGTATCTACCTTACCAGAGGCAAGTGCAAAGCCTGCCAGAAATTTTGTCCCACCGGTGCCATCGACTTCGAGGAGCAACCGCAGGAAATAGTGTTGAATGTCGGTGCCGTGATTTTAGCATCCGGCGGCCGCCCATTTGATCCGCGGATCTATGACACCTACGGGTATTCGAAATCCGAGAATATCGTAACAAGTCTGGAATTTGAAAGAATCCTGTCCGCCTCCGGGCCCTATGGGGGACATCTGCTGCGGCCCTCGGATAAAACAGAGCCGAAAAAAATTGCATGGCTTCAGTGTGTGGGCTCGCGAGATAACCATAGCGGAGCCCGGGGATACTGTTCGGCGGTTTGCTGCACCTATGCCGTCAAAGAGGCCATTCTGGCCAAAGAGCACAGCAAAAACGGTTTGGATGCAGCCATTTTTTATATCGATATTCGAACCTTCGGCAAGGATTTCGAACGCTATTACAACCGTGCCAAAGACGATCTTGCCGTTCGGTTCATCAAGTCCCGCATCACCCATGTTGAGCCCATGAATGCAAAGGGCACCCATCTCATCCGCTATGTCGACGAAAAGGGAGACAGCGTCGGCGAAGCGTTTGATATTGTGGTCCTGTCGGTGGGGTTGGGAGTCGGTACCAGCACCGTCGCCCTGGCTGAAAAGCTGGAGGTCGATCTGAATCAACATCAATATGTGAAGACCGGCGGCCTTGATCCGGTCCGGACCTCCCGGCCGGGTATTTATGTCTGCGGCACGTTGCAAGCCCCCAAAGATATCCCATCGGCGGTGATCGATGCCAGTGCGGCAGCCGGTCAAGCCGGCAGCAGGCTCTTCGATGCCCGCGGGACACAGACAAAATCCAAAGAAACCGTCCAGGAAATCAATGTTCGGGGCGAACCACCGCGTGTCGGGGTGTTTGTCTGCTGCTGCGGCACCAATATCGCCGGCTTTATCGATGTCCCCCAGGTGGTTGAGTTTGCCAAAACCTTGCCGAATGTGGTTTATGCCGAAAAAAACCTTTTCAGCTGCTCCCAGGATACACAAAGTCAAATTTCCCAGATTATTCGCGACCATGGGCTGAACCGGGTGGTGGTTTCAGCCTGTACCCCCAAAACCCATGAGTCGCTGTTCCAGGAGACGCTGATAAATGCCGGACTGAACAAATATTTGTTCGAGATGACCAATATCCGCAACCAATGCTCGTGGGTCCACAAAGACGATATGGAACGGGCCACCCAAAAAGCGAAAGATCTGGTTGAAATGTCGGTCGCCAAGGTTACCTTGCATGATCCACTGGAAGAACCGGTGATGAAAATTAACCAGGCCGCGCTGGTGATCGGAGGCGGTGTTGCGGGCCTGACCGCCGCCAGGACCTTGGCCCGGCAGGGATACACGACCTATCTGGTTGAAAAAGACGGCGAGCTTGGCGGCCAGGCACTGCATTTAAGGGAAACCTGGCAAGGTGAGAAGATAAGCCACTATGTACAAAATCTCATCGAGCAGGTTCAGAGCGATGATAACATAACGGTCGTTTTAAAGGCGCGCATTCAAAATGTCGAGGGCTTCGTCGGCAATTTCAAAACCACTGTGCGAACTGATGGTGAAAGTGTCCTTGAACATGGTGTCACGATAATTGCCTGCGGGGCAGAGGAGTACACGCCGGAGAATTTTTTATATGGCTTGAATCCGCGGGTGCTGACCGGCCTGGAACTCCAGGATAAATTGAAAGCAGAACGGGCTTTTGATGCCTGCCGAACGGTGGTATTCGTACAATGTGTAGGATCACGCATTGCCGAACGGCCATATTGCTCCAAGGTTTGCTGCACCCAATCCATAAAAAGCGCCCTGGAGCTGAAATCGATTCAGCCCGAGCTTGAAATTTTCATATTATACCGGGATTTGAGAGCTTACGGGCTGCGCGAAGATTTGTACCGAAAAGCGCGGGATCAGGGAATAAGATTTGTCCGTTATAACAACGAATGCAGCATTGGCGCCAGTTTGGGCGAAAAAGGTCTGGAAATCAACTTTACGGATCGGGTCCTGCGCCGGCCCATGGTTATCAACTGCGATCTTCTGATTTTAGCCAGCGCGATTGTTCCGCAAAAAGATAATCCCTTGGCTCAGCTGTACAAAGTCACTCAAAATGATGATGGGTTTTTTGCCGAAGCCCACGTCAAATTGCGACCGAATGACTTTGCCACCGACGGTGTATTCGTATGCGGCTTGGCCCACGCTCCCAAGCCGATTGATGAATCGATTTGCCAGGCCCAGGCGGCAGCATCCAGAGCCGTCACCGTTTTATCTTCCCTTGAGCTCTCCGTCAGCGGCATGGTTGCCCTGATTGATCCGAATTTTTGCAGCCGGTGCGGTGTGTGCGTTTCGGTGTGCCCCTATTCGGCCCCTGAATTCAATGATAAGACCGGAAAGGCCGAAATTCAGGCTACTTTATGCAAGGGATGCGGACTTTGCGCGGCTTCATGCCGATCCGGCGCCATTCATCTCAAAGGATTTGATACCGGTCAAATTATGGCCATGATAGAATCGTTTATGGTTGAAGAGACTGTTGGAATGACAAATGTCGAATGAACAACCCAAAGGAATGACGAGTGACAAATGACGAATTGTGGAATCGCTTCGCTCTATCATTTGTATTGACTAATATGGTTGATTCAGATTGCACGCAAAAAAGGTCCATCGACAACCACAAAGACTCTACTAAAGATTATTAATAGACAGCATTCCTTAATTATTCATTCGACATTTGACATTCGTCATTCCTATGGTTCGTCAATCTAACTACCAAGGAGCGGAAGAACCAATGAAAAGTTTCACCGACTTGATTGAAGACGTTCAAAAACCCGGTCTCTGCCATCGTTGCGGTGGTTGTGTGACCTTCTGCTCAGCCGTAAATTACGGCGCACTAGAATTGGATTCAGAAGGAAAACCCAGGTATGCGGATCAGGATAAATGCATCGAATGCGGACTTTGCTATACGATATGCCCGGAAATCAACGAACTAGAGGAGGAAACGCAACAGCGGCTGGAGTGGCGTTCTCCGATCGGGCGGGTGATCGAAACGGCTATTGCACGGGCGACGGATCCGGCCATTCGTGACAAAGCCACTGACGGCGGCGTTGTCACGGCCCTGCTGGTGCATTTATTTAAAACCGGCAAGATCGACGGCGCGATTGTAACCAAAGTTACCGGACCGTTTCAGCGCCAACCGTTTTTGGCGGAATCCGAAGCGGATATTCGCGACGCGGCGGGATTTTTCTTTGATACATCCCACGGAATGAAGCGTTATAGCGATTACTATATGACCTACTCTCAGTTCAGAGAGTTTAACCCCCTGATCCAAAAAGGTTTGCAGCGCATTGCCTTTGTCGGCACTCCTTGCCAGATCCGGGCGGTTCGCAGAATGCAGACCCTCAATATTATCCCTGCGGATTCGATCAAATTTTGCCTGGGACTTTTTTGTTCCGGTAATTTTGTCTATGGTGAGCGAGAGCAGGCCAAAATTGCCGAACTTGGAGATTTTGAATGGAATGATGTTAGAAAAATCAATATCAAGCAAGACCTCATGGTACATCTAATCAACGGAGAAATCAAAACGGTCGAATTGGATGAACTCGAGTTTATGAAGCGATTTGCCTGCTATTTCTGCCCGGATTACTCCGCCGAGTATGCTGATCTGTCCTTTGGCGGTATCGGTGCGGCAGACGGCTGGACGACCGTCATCATGCGCACACCCATCGGCCGGGCTGTTTTTGCCGATGCCAGGTCAAAGGTCATCGAGGTCAGCGGGCAAACCAGCCGGGCGCACTCGCCTTCCCAGGCGCTTAAACAGGTGCACAATTGGACGGCTAGAAAAAGAAACGCTGCCGTCAACAACCGAAAGGTGCTGGGTAGGAAGTTTCCGGGTATTAAACATTAAAATTTCTGAATATTCAGACCCAGCGCATAAGTATCGGTGTAATGCATTTCTCGAACCAAGTAGTTGCCAAGGAGGTTAATTAATGAGCGATTTATCTACAGAGTTAGCGGAATTAAGAATAGAAGTAAAGTAATAGCTGCTCGAAAAGACGATGCGCTAGGATTAGTTCAGACTATATCTGAAAATAGCATTAACATAGAAAAAGGAGCTTTTGGTCACTGGCGAAGTAAAAATTGGATAAAAAGACTTGGGCAACATGGATTAGTAAAAATAAACGTTAGAAAAGGAGATATAATTGAAGTTATTCTGACAGGATCGGCTGGTAATAGCGAATTTTACTATCGAATTTTAGAAACAACCGGGAATACTGTGCCATTATTATCATCGAGCCAGCTTTTAATGAATAAAGAAGATAACTGGAGATCAATTACTTCAAATGGTCTTTTTAAGGCTAAATCGGATTCGACACTGCAATTTGAGGCACACTTTGAGAAAGGTGACATATCTGGTACCGTAAAAGTTTATGGACTAGTGATAATTACCAAGATAATCGCTAAATAGCTTTAGCTCATTTTAGTTCACTACTTTATCAAATCAACCCATGAAAATTGTCCTGGCAACCTTTGGGTCACGCGGTGATGTCCAGCCGATGCTGGCACTCTCCTTGGCCCTGATAGCAAAGGGCCATGATGTTCTTTTGTCGGCACCACCGGAAAAGGCGGCCTGGGCGAAACAACTGGGATGTCCATTTCATCCTCTTGGAAGCGATGTAACCGCCTTCATCGATGGTCTGGAAAACGCGCATTCGTTGCGTTCTGCTATTTGTTTTGTATCTTTTTTACGAAAGGAGTTAACTGCCCAATTTGATCTCCTGCCGAAAATCATAACCGGAGCCGATCTGGTAATCGGATCGTCTTTAACCTTTGCGCTGTCGACGCTTGCTGAATTCAAGAAAATTGAATACCGCTATATTGCGTTTGCTCCCCAGGTTTTGCCGTCAGGCTATCATCCCTTCCCGGCCTTCAAACATCAAAAGTTTCCAAACTGGTATAACCGAATAACCTGGCGAATCGCCAGGCTGCTTGATCGGTATAATATCACCCGACTGATTAACATCCACCGCAAGAAACTTGGCCTAAAACTGATTCCGGATGCCTGGCGCGATGTCTTGGGACAACACGTCATCGTGGCTTCTGACAGCGTAATTTCCAAAGTTCCAGCGGATATCGTCGAGCCTGCCGTTACCCAAACCGGCTATATGCATTTAAAGCAGACGGATCAACTTCTACCGGAATTGGACGCATTTCTGGAGGCCGGCCCGCCTCCTGTCTATGCAGGATTCGGCAGCATGCCCATCCGGGATCAAATCCGCATCGTTTCAGTAATTGTTGAAGCTGTGCGATTATCCGGTCAAAGGGCGGTAATCAGCAAGTTCTGGGACGCGCCATCTGAATTTTCGAATGCGGCTGATATTTTCTTTATTAAAAAATATCCACACCTAAACCTGTTCCCAAAAATGGCTGCCGTGATCCATCACGGCGGAGCGGGAACCACTGCAACGGCTGCCATCAGCGGCGTGCCGCAGATCATTGTACCCCATATCCTGGATCAATATTTTTGGGGCCATCAGATATATCGAGCCAAACTTGGCCCCCGCCCCATCTGGCGCTCCGAGTTGACCTCGAAGAAACTCGCGACTGCAATCCTGGAATGTCTATCGAATGAAGACCTCTGGCAAAAAGTCAGGGACGCTTCAAGTATTATCAAACAACAAGATAGTATAGAATTTACAATCAGTGAAATACTGGGGTCTCTGAATGAATATGATAATATCCAGAAAGGAGGCAATCATGGAAATGGAAAAAGTGCTGACCGGATGAAGTAAGATCTGCTCCGGGTGCAAATGACCGGATTCATTCATCAGCAAGAAAGTGAGAAATCGCTGGAAAAACAGTTGTATTTCGCATAACGCCTATTTTGGGGCGTATGGCAGCGAAGAGTCTTCGCCGAAGAAAGACTTCGAAATATCCGACGATAATTAATTTCATCAATAATCTAAAAAAGTTTGCAACTATGGTCATGGAATCGGATTCAATTTGGTACTCCAGGTTATCAAAAGGGATATTTGAGATTGATATGCAACATTAAAATATTGATCAATTAATCGCATTATTAGGAAGAACAAAGGGTGAAGGTCGGATTAAACATTCGATTGATGTTCTTATACATGCGATTGAAAATCATTTTAAATATAAAGAAGAGAGATTTGGAGATAACTCAAAAAAAATGAAACAAGAGCATCTTAATGAACATCGGAGAATACTCACAGAGTGCTATGACCTTGCAAAGATAGTTCATGGTTCCAATGCTAAAGATATAAAAATAGAAATGGCTGGAATGATAAAAATTGTCCTAATCAACCATATTGAAAATTTCGATTGCAAATTTTTTAAGGAGGCAAGCTGACCATCATAGCTGCAAATTAGTTTCCTTATTATTCAAAGCTATGAAAATTTTAAGTTATTATCATTTACTCAAAATTATACTGGAAGCTATAAACTGACCCGCACTTTGATTTCATGTTTTGCAAGCGCCTATTGACTTAGAATTTCAGGCAAGGTAATCCAAAGAACACGCAATTTTACAAATCCGCCGATAAACACACCCGGCGCTTTCCGGCATAGGTGTTCAAATGATCGAAAAAACCTGTTTGATTGAAAACATCCGCTCGCGATTTAAAGACGGCATGACCGTCATGGTCGGTGGCTTCGGTGTGCCCGGAACCCCTTTTTTGCTTATCGACGCACTGTTGGCAACCGGAACCTCGGATCTGACCCTTATCAAAAACGAGGCCAACGAAGACCATATGGGGTTGTCCAAATTGATCGAGGCCGGCCGGTGTAAAAAAATCATCACTTCGCATCTGGGGCTCAACGCCACCGTAATCGGGATTATGAACCGGGGTGAAATCGACGTGGAGTTTTTTCCCCAGGGAATCCTGGCTGAAAAAATTCGCACCGGCGGTGCCGGACTTTTCGGTTTTCTGACCGATATCGGGATCGACACCATCCTGAGCGACAAAAAGCAAACGGTGACCATTGACGGCCGGGAGGTGATTGTAGAGCCGGCCCTACGGTCCGATGTGGCCTTAATCCATGCCGCGGCAGCCGACCGCAGCGGCAATCTGGTTTATGAAAAAAGCGCCCGTAATTTCAATCCGCTGATGGCCACAGCGGCGGATACGGTGATCGCCGAGGTCGAGCGGGTCGTAGAGACCGGCAGTCTGGATCCGGATCAAATCCACACCCCCGGTGCTTTTGTGGACCATGTGGTTGAAATCGAAGAACTCACCCAAGAATACGGGATATTGGCACATCATGTCATATAAAGAAAAAATCGCACAGCGGGCCGCCCGGGAAGTTCTGCCGGGGCAGGTCATCAATTTGGGCATCGGCATTCCAACCCTTATTCCGGATTACCTGACGGCGGAAACACCGGTCTGGGTTCATTCGGAAAACGGCATTCTGGGTATGGGACTACGCTCCCGCCATGGGGCGGAAGATCGCAATTTGATCGACGCCGGCGGGAGCTACGTCACCCTGCAACCCGGGGCCGCTTTTTTTGACAGCGGGCTGTCGTTTGCGCTGGTACGAGGCGGGCGGCTGGATCTGGCTTTTTTAGGTGCCCTGGAAATTTCTCGAACAGGCGACCTGGCCAACTGGATCATCCCCGGAAAGTACTCACCGGGCATCGGCGGTGGGATGGAGCTGGCCCAGAAAGCCCGGCGAGTGATCGTTACCACCACGCACACCACCCGCAGTGGAGCGCCGAAAATTTTAATGCATTGCACCCTGCCGTTGACGGCCAAAAGCTGCGTGAACACCATCATCACCGAGCTGGCCGTCATCGAGGTGACCGAGGATGGTTTGCTGCTACTGGAAATTGCGGCCGGGTCCGATGTCCAACAAGTGTTGGCGAAAACAGGAGCACCCTTGATTATTCCCGATGGAGAGCTGCCCGTGTTTTAATCCACAGATTTCGCTGATTACATGGATTACTCCAATCACCAACAATCTTAATTTACAACCAGACAACCCCGGAGAGCTTGCATGCAGCAAACCGGATGAGAATTAGAGGATAAATCATATGGCGAACTTGGATCATAGGCAACAACGGATTATCGAAGCAACGGAGAAATTGGAGGCGGATATCGTTGATTTTGCCTTTCGGCTGGTAGCCGAACCCAGCACCCTGGGAGATGAAGCCTCGGCCCTGGAGGTGATGGAAACCGAACTTGAACAACTGGGCTTCGAATCGAAAAAGGTGGCGATCGATCCGCAGACACTGGCAAACCATCCCGGTTTTGCCCCGGTTCCCTGGGGGTATGAGAACCGTTATAATGTTGTCGGATACCGGCCGGCCGATCGTAAGGGCGGCCGCAGTTTATTGTTAAACGGTCATCTGGACGTGGTCGATCCGGGATGCCTTGATTTCTGGCGGAACGATCCCTTCAGCCCCGTAGTCAAGGATGGATGGCTCTACGGCCGTGGGGCCGGGGATATGAAATCGGGCATTGCCGCCATGATCTACGCCGTGCACGCCGTGGAAGTCGCCGGATTTGGAATCCAGGCTCCGGTGACCATGGAAGGAGTGATCGAAGAAGAGTGCAGCGGCAACGGAGCCCTGGCCTGTCTGCATGCCGGATACGATGCCGACGCCACGTTGATTCCGGAACCCTTCGGACCGACCATCCTGACCCATCAGGTGGGCGTTCTGTGGTTCAAGGTCACCGTGCGCGGCGCTTCCCGGCACGTTCTGTCTGCAAGTTCCGGCGTCAATGCCATCGAAATTTGTTTTCCCATCATCGCGGCCCTGCGCGCGCTGGAAGCCGAGCTCAATGACAGCCCGCGCCCTGAGGCCTACGAGCGCTTTGAACATCCATTGAATCTCAACATCGGGCTGTTCAGTGGCGGCAACTGGCCGTCCTCGGTCCCGGACGAAGCCGCGTTTCATGGCCGGCTGTCCTATTTTCCCGACGTTCGATTCAATGAAATCCGTCAAAAAATCATCCAGACGATCAAGAGGGCTTCCGAGAATAGCCCCTGGCTGTCGCAAAACCCGCCTGAAATCGAATTTTACGGGTTCCGTTCAGACGGCCATGCGGTGGATCGAAACCTTCCGGCCTTTGAAATCCTCAACGACTGCCACCGGATACTGACGGGCGTCGACACCGAAGCCTACGTTTCGACCTGCACCACGGATTTACGTGTTTTTCAATTGTTCGGTCAGGGCCAGGCCACCTGCTACGGGCCGGTCGCCGAAAGCATCCACGGTGCCAACGAACGGGTCCACATTCCCAGTGTGATGCAGGTGGCCAAAACCTACGCCCTGTTTTTATCCCGCTGGTGCGGGCTTGTTGAATGATGTTTCTTAAGCAGGGAGGTGATTTTAATCTTATCCGGCATCCCGGATATCAGTAAGGAATGGATGGAACATATGAAGGCCATAGAAAATTGTACAATCCATTAGCTGCTCAAGACGCAACTATTCAAATCAAAAGTTTTTTAGCAAACCATTTAAAGTGAAATAAAGAATATGTTGGTTGTATAATGCGGCCTTTGTTAATTAACTTAAATGTCACAATTTCAGGTAATATTCTGAATTTTAACATAATGAACTTTTTTTTGTTCACTCGGTAAAATGGTTGACTTGTTGGTGTGGGTTATATAATTATGACAGACATTTCAAAATGCAATTTCTCCTCCTTTTTTTACTGAACTGCTTAATAGATTGAAAAATTGATAAATATGTCATGTGTTGAATTCGACATCGTGGGATTCTTCTTTTTTTCACCTTCTTTTAGATAAATAGGCCTATATACAGGATAGGAATACCGCTTTACAGACAATAGAAAATCAGCAAACCCTAATTTGTTGTTTTTTCAAAATCCATCGCCATAGAAATATGCTCTTTGCCATATATTTACCTGCTCATAGGTATGATCACTGCCACACGGATAATCTGCAGTGAATTACTCTTAACTCTTAAGAAAGGAGGGAAAAAATGGAAAAGAAAGGATTTCAAAAGTTTGTCGTTCCTGTCTTGCTGATTGCCTTACTATTCATTGCATTGCCAACCGTTGCAGTATCTGCATCAGAAGAACTGAGTGCGGACGAGAAGGTTGTTCTAAGCCACCTGCCTGACCAGCAGATTGGCAAGAAGTACCCAACAGGTGAAACCATTAACATCGGTTTCCTCTGCGCGCTGTCAGGACCTGACGCAGGATGGGGACTACCTGGACTAACCGGTAATACGATTTGGGTCGATGCGGTGAACAAGACGGGTGGTCTTCTCGTCGGCGGGAAAAGATACCCATTGAAGATGCACACATTTGATGATGAGGCGAACGCATCAAAGGCGCTCCAAGGTGCCAGACAATTGGTGATGGAACATGACGTAAAATTCATCAGCGCCATAGGCGGCGATGCTGCCAATGCCACGGCGCCCTTTCTCACCAAGCACAAGGTCATCTATGCTTCTCTGGTCCCCACGGACTGCGATCCGAGGAGGCCGTATGTCGTAGGGGGCGGGGATATCACCCCGCAGTGCAACATGTTCAACACCCTCATGGCCAAAATGGTTCTGTCCGAAAAAAAACTGGGAAGACCTATAAAATTTGCGTTGGCTACCCAGGACTGCATCATGTCACGCCAGGTAGGGGCATGGGAGGTCGGTGCCGCCAAAGCGATGGGGTTCGATATTGTCTATGAAAAGTTCTTTGCCGTTGATACCACCGACTTCGCCCCTGTCGTTACCGCCATGATGGCCACCAATCCTGACGTTATCAGCCTTTGCGAAGCCTGGCCCGAATACCAGACCATGATGTGGGAGCAGCTGTACCTTCAGGGCTTTAAAGGGATTGTTGTCCAGAACTACGCCGATTGGGAAACCAATCTGACGAAAATCCCGGCGGAATATGCGGCCGCCCGCCAGGCCATCGACAGTTTTCCCTTGATGAACGACCCGTGGTGGGGCGAAACTTCATGGCAGAAGTCTTTTACGAACGTATGGAACGAAAGGTACGGTCCGGGGGCGCCTGAGGACGTTCAGCGCAAGATGACCGGGATTGACTGGGATCATATGATTTGGCTGATTCCATGGTGTATTGGCGCTCAGGAAGCCGGTCAGGATACGCCGGGCAAATGGCCTTCAAACGATGCCATCTTGGCAGCCCTGAGAAAACTGCCGTCGTTCCCCACCATTCTCGGCCCGGGCCACATGAGCGGAAAGGAGATGTTCGGTATCGACAATATGATCGAAGAACCGGTACCCATGTGCATGTTCAACCTCAAAGCAAAGGACAAACGCATCATTGCGCACTTGAATTTCGAGCCTTGGTACAATTCCATAAAGGACATTGTTATCAAAGAGGTCCGTGCCCGCGGGCAGATGTGGGACCAAAGGAAATAACCTGCTTACGGGGGTGGTGCCGGGCATCACCCCCGTAAAACTAAAACAAGGAAATTCAAACCCGCATTCAAACTTAAAGTTTACAAACATGATTGGATGAGAGCGTATGACTAGCCAGCTTTTCATACAAACCGTAGCCAACGCCATAGCGGCCAGCAGTATGTATGCCTTGATCGCTGTGGGCCTCACTTTGGCCTTTGGTGTCATGCAAATGGCAAATTTGGCGCATGGTCATTTCTTCATGCTGGGCGCCTATACCGTATATGCCCTCTATGCCTTGGGGGGATGGCCGTTTTGGGCGGCGGTGGCGGCAGCCCTGGTGGTGGGTGTTGTGATCGGTCTCGCTGTTGAGCGGGGCATTTTCCGGCCGCTCAGGGGGGATGTGGTCGCCGGTTTCATCGCAACTGCCGGCTTGATGTTCGTTTTTGAGGTTTTTGTGGGTGAAATGTGGGGGTGGGGACATATGAGGACCATTCCCAGTCCCTATATGCACCCCTTCAAGATTCTGGGCGCCGCAGTGGCCTTTCAAAGAATGCTTGTCGTTCCTTTTGCCGTTACCTGTATCGGCGGGCTCATGATCTTTATGCGCTGGTCCAGCCCCGGACGCGCTTTGCGAGCCGTGGCTCAGGATCCGGAAGCCGCCTCCCTGCAAGGCATCAACATCAACCGGATGACGGCCTTGGCCTTGGGCATCGCCGGCGGCTTAGCCGGTTTGGCCGGGGGATTGATGTCGACGATATATGCCGTAACACCCGCTTTGGGAGGACACCTTATCTTGCCGGCACTCATCGTGGTGATCGTGGGGGGCATGGGAAGCATTGGGGGCGTTACGCTCGCTTCCATTATCATGGGCTTTGTCATGACCTTCGTTACCACGCTCGTCGACGGCGTTACAGCCTTAATGGTTTCCGTTGCAGTTATGGCCCTCGTATTACCAATAAGACCACAGGGGTTGATGGGGCATGTCACGAACTAATACAGAGAAAATCGGAATTGGAGCGATTACGGCCGTTATAGTGGGGCTGTGTATTTTTCCCTTCTTTGCCAGACCGTATCTGGTTGAAGTTGCCATGATCTTCTTTATCTGGATTATTCTTGCCCAAAGTTATCGCCTCATCGTTACAATCCACGACTGGCAGCTGTACCATATTGTGATATACGGTGTAGGCGCCTATGCCAGCGGTATGTTCGCCAAGAATTTCGGGGTACCGGTGTTCGTGGCCATCCCCTTGGGCGGCATTGTGGCAAGTCTCTTCGGCGTTTTGGTCACCTCGATTCTTTTGAGATCCACCGGTTGGGGCTTTTATATTGCCACTTACGGGTTGGCGGAACTGATCCGGTTGACCTGGCTGAAGTTTAGAAACCCTTTTGGGGGGTCAACTGGAATCATAAGCATCCCGTACCCGCCGGTTATCAGCGGCATCGATTTTGGTGCCGCTGTCCCTTACTATTATTTCAACCTGGTCGTCATGCTTGTCATTTTATTTATGCTGTATCGCATAGAAAAATCGCAGATAGGGGATGCATTCAAAGCCGTTTCCATGGACACGGAATTGGCAGCCTCTACAGGGATAAGCATCCCCCGTCACCGGCTGTTGGCCTGTGCCATCGGCAGCTTTTTTGCAGGAATTGCCGGTGGTCTGCTTGTCCATCGTCTTGGCGCAGTCGATCCGAAATTGTTCAACATCACCACCATGCTGTATCTTCTCATCTGGGTGGTGGTCGGGGGCACCAATACATTCTGGGGCCCTATTATCGGCGTGACTGTGATGTATACCCTATTCGAGCTCTCACGTCCGCTGATACAGTTAAGACCAGCATTCTTTGGCCTTTCCATGGTTCTGGTTTTGCTCTTTATGCCAGGGGGGCTTGAGAGCCTTTTTCCAAAGTTTTTCGGTCTTTGGAGAAGTCCAAACAAACCGCCGGCAACCGAAACAGAATGAGATTGGTCTGGTATGCATTTAATGCCCTCCTACAGATTGAAGCTGTGGCTGTCGTTTCTGGATATACAAACCCATAACGCTTTACTGAATTAGAGGAGAAACCGGGGTCGTGCCAATTCTTGAAGTGAAGACACTGAGCAGATACTTTGGGGGTCTTGCCGCGCTGAGTAATCTGAACCTCACCATAGAGAAGGGTGAAATAAGGGGGATAATCGGGCCCAACGGTGCGGGGAAAACCACCCTCTTCAATGTAATCAGTGGGGTGTATCGTCCGACTTCCGGCCAGATAGTCTATATGGGCGACAAACGTATAGACAAGCTTTCATCAAGCAAAATAGCAAAAATGGGAATTGTCCGAACCTTCCAAAGAACGGCAATCTATCATGACTTCAACGTCCTCAGAAACGTCACCATCGCCCGCCATCTTCATGCAAAAGAAAATATCTTTGGCGTGTTTGCCGGGACTGTCAAAAAACTGGAGCGGGAAAATCTTGCAAAGGCATCGGAAATAGTCGAATTTATGGGATTGGGCCACCTTAAAGAAGAGTTGGCGTCAAATCTGCCGCATGGTCATCAGAGGGCTCTGGGCGTTGCCATTGCACTGGCCTGTGAACCTAAAGTGCTTCTGCTGGATGAGCCACTCACAGGCATGACACCCACGGAAAAGGCTCACATGATTGATCTCATCCGTAAAGTCCACGAGCAAGGCATCACCATACTGATAGTAGAGCATGACATGAGATCTGTTATGGAAGTGTGTGATTATATCAGCGTACTTGATTTCGGGACCCTGCTTGTTGAAGGGCCACCTGCTGAAATACAGAACGATGAAAATGTAATCAATGCGTATCTTGGGACTGAAGATATCATAACCGGACACACATCGTCATGAGGTGAAAAAGTTGCTACTCGAGGTAAAAGATATCACGGTTCACTACTACAAAATACCCGCCGTCAGAAACATTTCAATAGCTGTTGAAAATGGTAAAATCGCCGCCCTTATAGGGTCGAATGGAGCCGGCAAAACGACAATACTTCGTTCCATAAGCGGTTTAATACACCCCACAAGCGGAGAAATCCTTTTCAGGGGACAAAAAATAGAACATCTGCCGGCACATAAGATAAACGCCATGGGTATTGCTATGGTTCCTGAAGGCAGACGGATTTTCCCACAGATGACGGTTATGGAAAATCTTTTAATAGGAGCCTATCTACGTAAAGATAAGGTTAATATCCAAAAAGATCTGGAAAAAGTGGTTTTCAAACATTTTCCACGGTTAAAAGAACGAACGAATCAGTCAGCCGGGACCCTGAGTGGAGGAGAACAACAAATGCTGGCAATGGGGCGGGCGCTCATGTCCGCACCCGAACTATTGCTCCTGGATGAACCCTCCCTCGGTCTATCGCCCATCATGTGCGGGGAAATCGGAAACATTATCAAGAATATCCATGCCGAAGGCAAAACGGTTGTCTTGGTTGAACAAAATGCCCGACTGGCATTGGCGCTGGCGCAACAGGCCTATGTCATCGAAACCGGAGATATCACATTATCTGGTCCTGCTGAAGAGTTACGCAACAGTGATGAAGTAAAAAAAGCATATCTCGGGGGCTGAGACATAGGCGGCGCAATTAGTAAATCTGTCAAGATTTCCAAATTGACCAAATCTGAGGAGAAACATGAACACATCTGCCCGCGACAGGGTTGCCAAGCTGGATTTCTGGTCCTCAGCTGTAGAGCCCGAACCTCTCGCTGGCGGCATTACCAACACCAATTTCATTGTAAACGATCAGGACGAGCGTTTTGTTGTTCGGATCGGCGACGACATCCCGATACACGGTGTCATGCGATTCAACGAGATTGCGGCCGCGCGTGCGGCTCACGCGGCCGGCCTTTCACCCGAGGTTGTCTATAGCGAAGACGGGCTCTTCATCATTCGATTCATCGAAGGGCAAACATTTGGGGAGCTGGAAATACGCAAACAGCAGAACTTGGAACGCATATTACCCTTGATCCAAGCTTGTCACACCGAAATACCAAAATATTTTCAAGGCCCTGCGCTCGTCTTCTGGCCATTCCATGTTTGCCGTAACTACATTTTGACCGCACAAGAGGGCCACAGTCGTGTGATTGACTTATTGCCACGTTTTCTTAAAATTAACGAAGAATTAGAAAAAAAGATAGGTGAAATCAAATTAGTCTTTGGGCATAATGACCTTCTTGCTGCAAATTTCATCGACGATGGCAAACGTTTGTGGCTCATTGATTGGGATTATGCAGGCTACAATACAGGACTTTTCGATTTGGCCAATCTGTGTTCCAACAATGAGCTATCTCCAGAACAGGAAGATTGGCTCCTGGAAACCTACTATCATAAACCAGCTTCAGACATGCTGCGCCGCCGTTTTGCTGCAATGAAGTGTGTTTCATTATTGCGCGAAACCCTATGGAGCATCGTTTCTGAGATATACTCTACCCTTAATTTTGATTACGTGAACTATACCCAAAAAAACATCGCCCGTTTTGAATATGCTTATGAAGCGTTTCGACAAATGTGAGTCGGTTTTTTTAAAGAGCGTGTATCGCAAAACGATCCTGTGCACTTCTACCATTTAATATTAAACACTTGGCGGGTGTGGCCGGCGCGAGTATGGGTGGTTTTCAGACCTTACAATGGATAACCATGTATCCCGACTTTATGGATTGGGCCATCCCCATTGCAACTTCCTCGAAAGCCATCGGACGACTGTTAGGCCGTAGCGTCGCTTTCGTGGACATCATAAAGCTCGATCCAGCCTATCAGGACGGCTATTACAAGGAGCAACCCAAGAAGGGTATGGAAGTGTACTTCATGGGAGCCTGCCTGTGGTATTTTGCCCATGATTATTACGCTCAAAAGTGGAAAACAAAAGAGGAGTTGCTAAAAGGGCTCAAGGACGTTGGCCTTGGTGGCGCCAAGGCGGATGCGAATGACACCATCTGGCGGGAAGAAGCGCTCACAAATTATGATGTCGCAGAGCTACTTCCCAGCGTCAAGGCGAAAACTTTAGTAATTGGTGTTAACGATGATGAACTATTCCCTCCAAGTTCTTTTAAAGCAATCGCGGAAGCAATTCCAGGGGAAAAAGAATTTTAGTTATGACTCTATTTTCGGTCACCTTGGCTGCGCTTTACACCTTACAAAGGCAAGTGACGTCATAACAGAGTTTCTGAAGTAGCTATGATTTAGGAGGAACAGCAACTTATATAGGCAGTCTTTTTTAGCCTGTCTTTCTTCAAAGAAGCCTGACATCAAGTATTACCGCGCCCCATAAAAGAATTGATTGAAAGGGCGGAGATTTATATTTCTCTGTCCTTTATTTCAGTGCAGGTTCTGCTATGTATCTTAAATTAAAACGAGAGGTTAAAACTATTGATACTCAAACGATATCTTGAAGCGAGCAATTGTTATTAGTCAGATCACTCCTTCTCTTCACAACTCAAAATCCAGCTAAAAACTGTGTGCAAAAATTCATAGCTCTAAAAAATTTTGTGATTTATTGTATGTTAAATAGGGCAGACAAATTTATGGTTGCCAAAACAAATACATCATAGTTAAAAATTTTTTCCGGATAAGAAGTCTGTGGCTCTCGAAAATAGTATGCGCTTTCGGCCTCAACGACCTTTCGACCCTTTGCTATATTGCCAAGCGCCTGCTTTGTATTCTAAACAAATCTCCCACCGCCGACTGCAAGGCTCTGAGTCCAGTTGCCATGCGAACGCATTCGCCAACTGCCCAAAAAGACCCACCTATTTCACGTAAATTAAAATTCTTTGCTTGGATTACGGACGAATATTTTGCCGTGTTCCCCGAAAACCGCCCTGGCCTTCTTTTTTCATTTTCAAAACTCGAATGTATTGAGCCTGGGGATCGCGGGAGAGATTGTTTTCCTTCATACAGGCGTAGACGCATTTTCGGCATCCGATGCAGCGACCGATATTGAGGGCATAGCCATAGACAACCCCATTCAGAGGCTGCGGATCGCGATCGGTTGCTGCTACACCATATGTCGAGTTGATCTCATTTTCCAATGGATTTGTTTGCCAAATTTTCACCCCTGGCGGTTTTGGGGGTGTGCCAGGCAGGCTTGAGGATCTCGGCAGCCACCGGCCTGTCCGAGGATTTCAGACCGGTTGCCCGAAAATACCATTGGAATCAACGGACTGAAGAATTAAAGGAGGCTTGATTGTTACAACGGTTTTGATTCACACCCCCGCCAAAGGCATCGGGAAATCAGAAAAGGCCTTATGATTACTGGATTTCCGCATTCGCGATATTGGCGGGTTGAGGGTATCGGCAGCTCTATTTAATTGCGAGTTTAATAGCTTCTTGATTTGACAGCTCGACATATTCATATGGTGTATTACCTTGAAATGTTATAAGGAGAGCTGTTTCCTGAAATGTGTGCGCATAGTGTGTCCGTGAGTAAAGGGGAGCACGATAATTTGTGATCAGACCGATTTTAAAATCAATCAGAAAGGAGAACTATATTATGCGATACTTTATCTATGTATTGTTTCTGTTAGCAGTTTCCAGTGTTGCATTTGACGCCACCGGCACTTCGGTGACATATCAGGTCGATGGTCAATCCTATGAGGGATATTACATCAGTCCTTCCGACGCGGCGCCTTTCGTGCTGCTGATTCATGACTGGGATGGTTTGACGGATTATGAAATCAAGCGTGCCGATATGCTTGCTGATTTGGGATATGCTGTTTTTGCTTTGGATTTGTTTGGTGCCGGCGTGCGACCCACTGAAATGAAAGATAAACGCCAGCATACAGGTGAACTCTATAAAAACAGAGAGAAAATGCGGGCTTTGATGAAAGGGGCCTTGGATGCGGCCAAGAACAGAGGTGCCAACGTCGAGAATGCCGTTGTTGCCGGCTATTGCTTCGGTGGCGCGGCCGTGCTGGAATTGGCGCGTTCCGGGGCAGACCTGAAAGGTTTTGCCACTTTCCATGGCGGCCTGAAGACACCGCCTGGACAAAATTACGCCAAAACCCGGGGGGAAATTTTGATTATGCACGGTTCAGCGGACACAGCGATTACCATGGACCAATTCGCTGATTTGGCGAAAGAACTGGAGTCGGCCGGCGTTGCCCACGAAATGATCACCTACGGTGGGGCCCAACATGCGTTTACCGTTTTTGGCGGGAACCGTTATCAGGAAACTGCGGACAAAAAATCCTGGAAGCGCTTTGGGGAATTCCTGGCGGATACCTTGAAAAATTGAAATTAGTCAGTAGGTTCCGATTGCGTACTTCGACCGGAATTGAAACCCCTGGCTTTTAATTTGGATGCTACAGAATGAAATTGTTGGCTATTTCAAATTGTTTTTTCATATTGGAGATCAAATCAGCCGATCTACTGGAAACAGGTCTATGAGCAACCGTAAGAGAGTCCTTGTTTTAATTTTGATTATGGCTTTAAGTGCTCTATTTGTCGCCGGGATCACGATCTTTTCCCTTTACCAAGCTGCACTTAGCGAAGAGAAAGAACGACTTGTCGAAACGGCTCAGAGTCAAGCTCGTCTGATTGAAGTTGTTGCCCGATTCGACGCTGCTTCCGGTGAGTATGATGGACCGGAAAGTGCTAGGGCGGCTACCCAGAGTCAAATCATTGAAGCGCATATGAATTACGAGCAATCCGGCAGGACCATGGAGTTCACCGTTGCTGAACGCAGAGGTAATTCGATAATTTTTTTGTTCAGGCATCGGCATGGCGACCTCAAACAACCGGAAGCGATCGATTTTAGCTCGAATTTAGCCGAGCCAATGAGACGAGCGCTGTTAGGGCAGTCTGGGACACTAGTCGGCGTTGATTATCGAGGAGAGCTGGTGCTGGCGGCCCACGAACCGGTTTCTGAGTTAAATTTAGGCATTGTTTCCAAGATCGATCTTTCCGAGATACGCATGCCGTTTGTGAAAGCTGCGGCGATCGCCGGATTTTTTTCAGTTTTGGTGATTTTGGGCGGGGCCGCTTTGTTTTTCAAGATAAGCAATCCGATAATAAAGTTATTGGAGGAACACAACATCGAGCTGGGGGTGGCGAACAAAAAACTCAAGCAAGAAATAGTTGAACGCACGCGGGTGGAGGAGGCGCTCCGAAAAAGTGAGATGAAATATCGGGACATCTATTTAAATATCCAGGATGTCTATTTTGAGACAAGCCCTGATGGAATTATTCTCGAAATCAGTCCTTCCATCGAGAATTTTTCCCAGTATAAACACACAGGGTTAATTGGAAAATCATTATATGACATTTACGCTGACCCTGAAGAAACGAGCAAAGTTGTAAAGGAGATTTTAGCTAAAGGAAAGGTGAGTGATTTTGAAATCAATCTAAAAGACAAGGACAATTCACAACGGCCCTGTTCCATCGTTGCGATCGCGATAAAAGATGACCAGGGCATTCCCTTAAAATTTGCCGGCTCCATGCGGGACATATTCAAACGAAAACAGGCTGAAAAAGAGAGAAAGGATTTAGAGGAGAAGATTGTTCGCTTAGAGAAAATGGAAGCACTGGGGCTTCTTGCAGGCGGGGTGGCCCATGATCTTAATAACGTCTTGTCCGGGATCGTCGGCTATCCCGATCTGTTGTTGATGGAGCTGTCGGCAAACAGCCCCTTGAGACAGCCTATTTTTAATATACAAAAGTCGGGACAAAAAGCTGCTGATATCGTCCAGGACCTGTTGACGCTTGCCAGAAGGGGGGTCATAACATCAGATGTCCTGAATTTAAATGACATCGTCAGGGATTACCTGGCATCCCCCGAACATGAGCGGTTGAAAGCTTTTTACGCCAGCGTTCAGATTGAAACGTACCTGGATTTCGAGTTATTGAATATCAAAGGCTCTTCTTTTCACCTGCGGAAAACAGTTATGAATCTGGTTTCAAATGCGGCCGAAGCTCAAGTTGCAGGAGGCAAAATCACCTTATTGACAAGGAATCAATATATCGATCGGCCCATTAAAGGCTATGACAACATACACGAGGGTGACTATGTTGTCCTGGAGGTATCGGATACCGGGATTGGGATCGCCACTGAAGAACTGAACAGGATCTTTGAACCCTTTTATACGAAAAAAGTAATGGGGCGGAGCGGTACCGGTCTCGGGATGGCCGTTGTCTGGGGAACGGTTCAAGATCACCGCGGCTATATCGATATTGAAAGTCAAGAAGGGCAAGGGACCACATTCTGTCTGTATTTTCCAGTTACCAGAGATCGTATCGTCGAGAAAAAATCCGTGATTCCGGTTGAAACCTATCTAGGATCGGGACAAACCATTCTGATTGTTGATGATGTCAGGGACCAACGGGAGCTGGCCTCGAGTATGCTGAACAAGTTGGGTTATTCCGCCAAGGCCGTATCAAGCGGAGAAAAGGCGATTGAATATCTAAAAAACAATTCCACGGCCCTGGTGCTTTTAGACATGATTATGGATCCCGGAATCGATGGCCTTGATACTTACAGGCAGATTCTCAAATTGCATCCTAAACAAAAAGCAATCATCGCCAGTGGATTTTCCGAAACGAAACGGGCCAAAAAGGCCCAAAAACTTGGTGCCGGTCAATATGTTAAAAAGCCGTATACGCTGGAAAAGATTGGAATAGCCGTCAAGAATGCGTTGGGAAGCGGGAAGGACAGGCAAATTCAAGGTTAGCGGAACAGATTTTATTCTAACATCGAAAGCCTGGTCCTCTGGGCCAGGATCCTTTACTCTATTACCCGGCACTCCGGGGGGTATCTTAATGCTGCACCTGTTTACTTAAAAGCAGCGCAAAGCCGACAGTACAATGTCCGAATATTTCAATTAGCTCCTCAAGGGGAACGAAAACCACCTCCTCTCCCGGTAGCCCCTTCCACCATCTTTGATCGATAGTTTGGGAAAGAATGTAAAAAAGAAACCCGCCTGCCAGAAAATTGATCAAGACAGGGTTTGCAAGATAGGTTTCAAAAATATCATACCGCCATAAAGCAATTCCGAGCAGCATCGGCCAGCCGATTAAAAGAAGTTCATCAGAACCGCTGAAATGAATTTCGCGACTCATTGCGATGACCATTAAACCTGCCGCCCAGAGCAAAAACAAATGGCGCGTTATCGCAAAGCGCACAACTAAACCTATGGTGAATAGCCCGGTAATCACCACTGCAGCGATTTCCAGCACCTGCTTGGTGGGTCGGATCAAACCGATCCAGATCAACGGCCAGAGTAAACCCGTCAGGACCAAACATGTCAATAACGCGCGATAGTCGATTAAATGCAAGAGAGCAACAAAATTTTTCCAAATTGTTGCAAATGTCGTGATCAAAAATTTATTTACCATCCGGTTTTTGTTCTCCTGAACAGATTGAATAACACAATTTGATCGCAAGAAGAATCGAAAATTGAAGGCTTAAAAGATTATTGTGGGTTGTTGCCGGACACAGGCGAAACCTCGGATGCAGGACGGTTGGAGAGAAGAAGAACGTAGCGGTGGTCGATCCACTCGCGGATCAGGACGTGAATCGGCAGTGGGAAGGTGTCCTTGATCTTAAGATAGGCTTTCTCTTTTGCGACGACGTAAACAGGCTCCTCCGCTTTGAACCACTCTGCCAGGGTGTTGGTGTCCCATGCCACATCCATAAAGCGTTCGGTATAGACTGCGTAAATCGGCCTGTTGAAGCCATACATCTTCAGGTTTTTTCCGGGAGGCAAGTAGCGCCGGACTTTCAGACAGAAAGGCTTTGCCGATTTGTTCGCGTTCTTCTGCGAAACGACGGGCCCAACACCGTAGCTGACAGACACCACTATCGTCAGGACAATAGTCAAAATGGCGTTCATGCGTTTGCCTCGGTGGAAGAGGTAATAGACCCCGAGCGAGCCTGAGATAAGGACTAAAGAAAGCGGCAGAACAATCAATAACCAATTCATTGAAAGGGTTGCACCGTAGACGGCGATACCGATGCCGGCAGCCGCCAAAAATCCGGTCGAGATGTACAAAGGCC
>Ga0316194_10000651_pt1 | contig 22952 bp, 25 predicted proteins | sample CroRivsedime1_MG_FD_204936 | JGI IMG/M metagenome (GOLD analysis project Ga0316194, IMG submission 204936) | Coastal sediment microbial communities from Maine, United States - Cross River sediment 1 | ecosystem: Environmental > Aquatic > Marine > Coastal > Sediment | place: USA: Maine...
CGTCACCTGGGTGACAAGCAGGATTCCCAGAGTCGCTGGTTACGGGGTCTGCTGGAGCGTCGCGGCTTTAACATTGCCAGCGTGGCCCTGGCACATAAGAATGCCCGCCAGGCCTGGGCCATCATGGCGAGAGAGCAGTAACGGATAGTATTATTGATTAACAACAGTACACGGAGCACAGAGCAACGATTGCGAAGACGACAGACGATGGCGAAACGGTTGGACCGACGTCGACAGACCTGGGACGGCGCATGGCCCTGCGGGCCGCGTAGGAGTATAGGAGTCGGCGTGCGCGCATACCATCATGGCTAGGGGATATTGATTCCCCATCAATGAGCCGAATATAAGCGAGCAGTCATTTTCCAATAGCCAACACATGCCGTCTTTACAAACGGGAGAGGTCCATATAAGCGCCGTCCCCGGCGCGATTCGGATTATGCTAGCGCGTAAAAATACCCGCATCCCAGCCGGGCGGGTCACTGATTTCATTGGCAAGGAAGTCAATCAGCGCGCGTACCTTTGCAGACTGGTGGCGCCTGGTTGAGTAAACGGCATAAATGCCGAGCTCCGGGCAATCGTAGTCGGGCAGGACAACTTCCAGTTTGCCGTTGCGGATGGAATCACCGGCGATAAATGTTGGCAGCAGCGTGATGCCTGCGCCGTGTTCGGCGGCTGCACAGAGGGCGTCACCGTTATTGACCAGCAGCGGACCCTTGATGCGTACACGGTGTTCGACCCTGTTTTTAAACAAGCGCCAGTCATTGCTGTTTTTTGTGTAGGCATAACGCAGGCACGGGTGGCGTGTCAGGTCATCCGCTGTCCGCGGTCTGCCGTGTTGATCGAGGTAGCCGGGTGCTGCGCAGAGGATGTGCCGGGAGGGCGCCAGTCGTCGTGCAATCAGGTTGGATTCCTTCAGGGTCGCGATGCGTATCACCAGGTCGTAGCCTTCTTCAACGACATCAACCAGCCGGTCGCTCAGGGACAGGTCGATTGAAAGTTGCGGGTATTGTGTGGTGAATCGGGTTAACAGCGGGGCAATCTGTTTAATACCGAAGGTCATGGGAACATTCAGCCGCAGGGTGCCCCGGGGTTCCGCGTTGAGGCCGGTGACGAGGCATTCGGCATCGGCAACGTCCTCCAGAATCTGCTTGCAGCGCTCGTAGTAAGTTTGTCCGACTTCCGTGAGACTGACCCGGCGCGTGGTGCGCTGCAGCAACTGGCCGCCCAGGTGTGTCTCGAGTTGTGCGATATGCTTGCTGACCGCCGCGCGCGAAAGCCCCAGCCGGGTGCTCGCCGCCGTAAAGCCATTGGCCTCGACGACATGGGTGAAGATGCGCATGCTGGTAAAGAGATCCACGCCATCATTGTCAAGTAATCGTAGACAGTGTGTCAATAATTGACCTGTTTATCTAGTTATTGTAAACGCTAAACTGTGGCCATCTGCTCATTAACCCGATTACCGAGGTGAACCATGAACAGAACCATCAAGCAGGTGATCAAGGCCCGTTGCCAGACAGAGGGGGGCGGGTTCCAGATCCGGCGGCCATTGCCGGCCCCCGGTGTGCGCTACATCGACCCGATCCTGATGATTGACGAAATGGGTCCGGTGGATTACCCGCCGGGTGAGGCCATCGGTGCACCGGATCATCCGCATCGCGGTTTTGAAACCGTGACCTATATGCTGGCGGGTGAATTTGAACACCGCGACTCGGCCGGGCATGCCGGCCGCTTGCAAGCCGGTGACGTGCAGTGGATGACTGCCGGGCGCGGCGTGGTGCATTCCGAAATGCCCTCGGCGCGCATCATGGAAGAGGGCGGGCGTGTGCACGGTTTCCAGATATGGGTCAATCTGCCGTCGCGCTTGAAGATGACCGAGCCGCGCTATCAGGAGGTTGCCGCCAGTCAAATCCCGGAAGCAGTCAGTGAGGACGGGCTGGCGCGGGTGCGCGTAATTGCGGGCGAGGCACTGGGTGTCAGCGCGCGCATCGATACGCATACCCCGATTGTCTATCAGCACTGGATGCTGCAACCTGGCGCAAACATCAAGCAACCGCTGGCTGCGGACAGCAATGCCCTGTTGTATGTCTTTTCCGGCGAGTTGGTCTGCGATGGCGAGCGATTGGTGGACGGCGAGATGGGGGTGCTTGGACAGGGCAATCGTGTCAACCTGTCGGTGCCGGCAGCCGCCACGGTCACGACACAGTTGCTGCTGCTGGGGGGTGTGCCACTGGGGGAATCGGTGGTGCAACACGGTCCGTTCGTAATGAATACCCGGCAAGAGATCGATCAGGCCATTCAGGACTATCAGCAGGGGAGGATGGGGGCTATCCGGCACGGATAAGCGTTAATACCAATCTATTTCAGGAGAACATATGCACAAGAAAGCCGACACTCACTATCCGATTCACGACCATCTCGCGCATCGCTGGAGTCCGCGTGCCTTTGCAGACAGACCGGTGACGGCGCAAGACCTTGGCAGTCTGTTCGAGGCCGCACGCTGGGCAGCCTCCTGCTACAACGAGCAACCCTGGCGTTTCATTGTTGCGCGGCGCGAACAACAGGATGAATACCAGAAACTGCTGAGCTGCCTGGTCGAGGCTAACCAGACCTGGGCCATACAGGCACCTGTGCTGGGTCTGGGTATTGTAAAGAAAACCTTTTCCATGAATGGCAAGCCAAACAATTTTGCGCATCATGACCTGGGGCTGGCAACCGCGGGAGTGATGGTGCAGGCCACTGCACTGGGTCTGTACGTGCATGCAATGGGCGGGATTCTCCCGCAACGGGCGGTAGAGCAATACCAGGTGCCGGATGATTTCGATGTCCTCACCGGTTTTGCCATTGGCTATCCAGGTGATCCGGGCTCACTGGAGGAGTCCATGCGGGCCAGTGAACTGGAACCCCGGATCAGGAGGCCGTTGACGGAGACGGTGTTCTCTTCAGGTTGGGAGCAGCCGGCAGCGTTTCTGCAGACCTGAAACGGGTGGTAAGATCGCCTGCAGGTTGCTACCTCCGAAACAGGCGGGTAAGCTCTCTTTCCCGACACTTTTGTGAAGCGGGAAAGCATCAACCAATGGAGAATCAACAATGAAAAGCATCAATATATTTCTGGCCTGTTCGCTACTCATGACGGCTATACCCTCGCTGGCGGCCATGAACACTGATCCGGAGATGGACAAAACCGACGAGTCACCGGACATGCGCATGGAGCCACCGAAAGGTCTCAACACGGAAACACTGGTTGAGGTAACCGCCACGGTCACGGCGATCGACATGCCAAACCGCCTGGTTACTATCCAGGGACCGGAAGGTAATAGCGCTGTTATCCAGGTCACCGAACAGGTGAAGAATCTGCCGCAGGTCGAGATCGGTGACAAGGTGAACATCAAGTATTACCTGAGTGCGTTCGTCGATGTGGTCAAGGCCGGCGCTGACGCCGAACTCGGTACCACTGCCGGTGCAGCCAGGCTTTCGGCACCTTCCGGAGAAAAACCTGCCGGCGCCATTGGTGTAGAGGTAACGCGCAGGGCAGAAGTCGTTTTTGTCGATCCCTACCAGAAGTTCATTTCTTTCCGCAGCCCGGACCGCGGATTGCGCAAGATCTCGTTAAAGAATTCGCCGGATCTGCAGCACTATCTGACGGAATTGAAGAAAGGTGATATTGTCGAGGTAACCTACACCGAGGCAATCGCGATATCGCTGGAGCCAGCCGAGTAATCGCTCGCTTCTCCGAATTTGATCTACAAGACAACGGGGCACTTATTGAAAGTGCCCCGTTGTTGCGTTCTCCCAGAGAAGGGCATGACGACTGCAGGGGCGGCGTGATCGCCGCGACTCGGGGTATGTAAAAAAACAATCGCAACGGGGACGATGCTCCTGGCGGTTATTTTATTCAAGTGGGAAGCTTCCCTGTTGCCTGCTACTAGAAATCCATGCTGCCTGTGAACAGCAGGCCAGAAATGCCCAGTATAAAAACATCACCACCGAAGCGCCCCTTCTTGTAGCCTATGCCCGGGATAATTGCAGGTGCTATGCCTTCGCCATTGTTCGGGATTTTGTCCTTGAATTCGCCCTTGTAGCCATGAATCAGTCCGGCGGTAATCCTGGCATGGAAGCCATCGAGCCGGCCATGAAAATCCCAGGTCTTGCCGCCATATAAATACTGTGAGAACTGATTAAAGGAATTATTGAACAAGGCCAGACCGTATGACCAGTTATTGGCTTTTACTGCTTCCAGGCTGGCAAATACCCTGGCGCCAGCATGATCCTCGTCGGGATCGTAGTGTATATAGGTACCTGCCGAGAAGGTTAGATGATCGTAATTGTACCAGTGCTCTTCCGCCTGCGTGGCAAGCGGGAAAAGCACTGCGAGGAATAATGTGAATCGAGCCATTGGATGTATGCACATCAAAAAGCAGTTCCTTTAATCCTGACTTGTTGTAGCCCGCCAGTTAAGAGTCACTCCTCAGGCACCATGTGATTGACGGAGTACGGGTGGACAGCATGAATGCTGCGGGGCAGCATCCTGGCTAAAATGTTTTGTTCTTGCGCGTAGTTTATCCATGGCCCCGGGTTTTTTCCATCCTTGTCGTATGCGATGTCTCGCGTTCACCCTGATTTGTTTGCAAAACAGCAGCATTCGTACGGCTTGGGCTGTTCGGCCCCCTTTATAGTTTGTTTTTTGGTAGACTTCCGCGCAGAGACGGGGTGTGCTGCTGCAGCAAGCTGCGTCGATATTCCAACTGTCGCAACAACCATGAGCCACACAATGCAACTTCACAGGATCTTGCCGCTTGTTCTTGTTCTGCTGGCCTGTTCGCCGTTATCCGTGATGGCTCGCGGGCAGGGTAGTCTGCCTGATGATTATTGTCGCTGGGAGGTGGTGGATTACGGCATCGTCGAGCCGCTTTGCGGTCTGGCAGGTGATGCGCGGCGTGGCAGTATGATCGCGTCTGACGGCAGTCGTGGTAATTGCCTGGCGTGTCATCAATTACCTATTCCCGACGTCGAGGCCTACGGCACCATCGGGCCGCCACTGGCGGGAATCGCCTCGCGCCTGTCCGTGCCGATGATACGACTGCGTGTGGTTGACACGCGCAACATCAATCCGATGTCGATCATGCCCGGCTTCTATCGCGATCCGCGCCTGATCAACCGCCCCGGGGAAAAATACCGTGGCAGAACCTTCCTCACAGCCCAGCAGGTTGAGGATGTTATTGCTTACCTGGCGACACTGAAATGATCCGCATCAACAAAACCACCTTGCTGTTCTGCAGTTTTCTGCTGGCCATTCCGGCAACAGCCGTCCAGGCCGGTGAAGCGAAATCCGGTTACGACTATATCAAGCCGGCGTCGCGTGCCATGCAGGACGATGAGTTCGAGAACCCGGGGATGATTGCAGTCGAGCGGGGACAAGGCCTGTTTAACAACCTACAGGATGACGCCGACAGGGCCTGCGCTGAATGTCATGGCAAGGACGGTGTAAAACTGGATGCGAAGAATATTGCCCGCTACCCCGTCTACAGTGAGGATACCGGGGAGATCGTGACGTTGCAGAATAGGATCAGCCGTTGCCGTGACGGTAATACCGGCAGTAAGCCTTTGCCGACCGACCATCCGCAGCTTGTCGATCTGGAGACCTTTGTCCGCAATCGTGCATCAGGCGAGCCCGTCAATGTACACACGGATGGTCAGGTGGCTGATTTGCTGCAACAGGGTGAAGAGCTATACAAGACGCGCTATGGCCTGATCGATATGGCCTGCTACCAGTGCCATGACGTCTATCCCGGTCAAATGATACGCGGTCAGAAAATCAGCCAGGGACAGGGTAATGGCTTTCCTGCCTACCGGCTTGATACGGGAGAAATAACCAGCCTTAACCAGCGGATACAGCAATGCCTGTCCTTGATGCGTGCCGAGCCTTTTGATGCGGACTCCGAAGAGAGCAAACTGCTGGAGCTGTATATCATGTCGCGTTCCAATGGTCTCGGGATAGAAACACCTGCCGTTCGTTACTAGCATACACCAGGTGGAATAGACGACACCCTGTACTGTTTTTCCACGTGCATGGTGCGAATTGATTGCGAATTCCCTCTGTGTTCACCGTGTCTCTGTGGTGAATAGTTAGGTAATGAATTAACTTTTTTACGGAGAGATAAGTATGAAGATAACGCGCATGTTTAGCTGCTTGTACTGGCTTTGCCTTGCGATGTCGGCTGCGTTCACAACAGCCGCACATGCTGCTGACTCAAAATATTACTACAGTACTGATGAGTTTTACACGACGATCATAGAGGAAAATGCCCGGGTTCCCCTTGGTGGTGCGTTTATTTGTTCAGGCGAATTTCCGCGTGAGACTCCTTCGCAGTTCAAGGGTTTACCAAGAAGTGAGTTGCTGAATATCGGTACGGGTAAAAATGTTGAATGCCTGTTTTACGAAGGCATTGATAATGATCACAACCTGCATGTGCGACACTGGTACTTCAGAAGCCTTGACTATAATGGCAGTCACCATTACGTGATTTCGTTGAATGAAACCAATGCCGGTGAATTTGCCGTGAACTTCAAACGGGTAAAGAATATTAAATTCCAGGTCAAGGCGAGCAACAACGGCATCGATGCCAGTGTTACTAACCTTCCCGAGTATCCCGAAGAGGGGTTGAAGTAGACGTCTGCGGCGCTAGCCCGCAGGCAGCTGTATCAGAGTGTCGAATTCACATTCATCGCTCAGGAGGCGCGCGCCCTGCCTCGCGGCATGCTGATCAGTTCAGGTTCAACGAGGCCATGTTGACCGGGCAGGTACAGATAAAGTGGCCCTGATATTTTTTCTTGAAGGCGCATGACCTCTCGTCCTTGCAACGGAGAAGCTGCACTTCCCTGTCTACGAAAGGCTCCACATCACACACGGCTTTCCCCGACAAACAAGCGTAATTCATATCGCACTTTGTGCTGCTGACGATTTCAGGTTCAACATTCATGGTTCTTAATAAAGCCATTGTGTTCACCTTTTTCGTTATAGACTCGCCTCAAACATACAGGAACTACGGAAACCGGGCTATAACCCACCCGGTCGATGAAAATGATTGCGATTAGCAACGAATACCCACAAACCGGTTATTCACTGATTTATTTACTTTTTACTCTGCGGGGTTATCACCGAATTTTATACCCGCATTATCAATATCTAAGAGTTGCGGGTGATGATTCGGGTCGATCTGGCTCTGACGCCAGGGAATGAGGACTGTGGGCCTGCTTCAGTATTTTCGATACTGCTTCTGCCGACGGGGTTGTGACCACTTCATCCAGCACCAGACCAGGGTGCCGAGCACGGTCGCTATCCCGGCCGATGCGCCGACCAGTACCAGGGAGGGTAATAAATCATTCATGACGACTCCTGTGCAGATAGTAAGGCTATCGGTACAAAATACTCAAGTCTCATGCAGGGATACTACATGCTGACTGTCGGCGAGTATGCCACACAATGCCAGCCACTATTGCAGGAATATGTTGACAGCTTGTATGACCATCAATATGAAGCCACGGTCGGTTTGATCTGCCCCGGCCATGGTAGGGTAACCGGACCGCGACAGGTTCCCGGTGTCGCGTTATACGATGTACAGATAAAGTCCAAGCAGGCCCAGCGTCATCGCGATGCCAAGCAGTCCCATCACGATAGTAATGAAATGATTATTGCGCCAGCCGCGGATGATCCAGTAGCTTTCCAGCCCGATAAAGCCGGCTGCTGCACCGTAGGCTATAAAAAGCCCTTTGGGTTCGATCTCCGTTGACATGATAAAAACCAGGTAAAAGACAAATGCCACACCAATCGGGGTCAGCGAAAATATCCAGTCCTGTATCTCGCCAGGGCCCCTGTGGGTCGTTATCAGCTTGTTGAGTTTACTGTCTCCCATTTTTCAGCCCTCTGTACGTCATAAAGCGCATAATTGTAACAAATGACAAGATATGTTTATTGATCGAGATCAATTCATTTGCGCAACCTAATGGAGAAAAACGTAGCTGCCATGTCACCGTCAGATTCAAGCACCGCGTGCAGGAGATATCTGCCGGAATACCTCACGGAAATCGTCGTCGTCATCACCTCGCTCGGCCTGTTGGCCTTCATCAAGCTGACCGGGGAGGTGGTCAATGGCGAGACAATGGGGTTTGATCGGCAGTTGCTGTTGATGATGCGCAACCCGGCAGACCTTGCAGAGCCTGTTGGCCCGGCATGGCTTGAAGTGATTGTTCGTGATGTGACGGCGCTGGGTGGCGTCATAACCCTGGGTATGCTGACGCTTGCGGTGTGTGGCTATTTTCTGTTGCAGCACAAGCCCCGCATGTCGCTTTTCGTGTTGCTGGCAATTGCCGGGGGGTCGCTTTTCAACAGTCTGCTCAAGGAATTCTTTGAACGCCCCCGGCCTGATCTTGTCCCGCATTCAACCGCTGCTGCAATGAGCAGTTTTCCCAGCGGCCATGCCATGATGTCCGCGGTAGCGTTTTTGACGCTGGGTGCCCTGCTGGCACACGCAAGTAGCAAGCTCAGTATCAAGCTTTACATCCTGGGGTGGTCATTGCTGCTGACCCTTCTGGTTGGCATCAGCAGGGTCTACCTCGGTGTTCACTGGCCGACGGATATTATTGCCGGCTGGATCGCCGGAGGCGTCTGGGCGTTGCTTTCCCTGCTGGCCAGCCGCTGGTTTGTCTCCAGTCCGCCTCCAAGCTGAGCTTTGCAGCGTCCCGCTACCCGGAGTGACGTCTACGAAGGGAAACTATTCACCACGGAGGCACAGAGAACGCAGAATGTGTGCTTCGTGTCTCTGTGGCGTGCTGAATAGTTACTACAAATGTATTAATCGGGGATGACGACTTGTTCGTTCCAGTCTGCAGGCTGTGCGGGGTCAAGCAAGTGCATTACATGATTGAAGGCTGCCTGCAGGTGCTCGCTTGCGGCTGTTGATAGCGGCAAGCCAAGGCCAAATTCGTAACCGCGGATAGACAGCAACCAGGACGGCGGCGGTGCGCAGTCGTAGACCTGGCGGTACACTGCCAGCAATGCCTGGGGGCTCATGGCATGCGTGGTGTAGCTGGCATCCTGTTCCGGATGCAGCGGGACAAACTCATACGGTGCGCTTGCCGAGATACTCGCATCCACGAACAGCACGCGCTTGCGGCCCTCGAGGTCGGTGGCGTGTTCTATCTGTAACTGGAAGTCGGTGAGCAGGTCGACGCCATCAAGGGCTTTATGCTGCAATAACTCGTACATCGCAGGCCCGAGCGCGTCGTCGCCGCGTGAAGGATTACCCCAGGTGAATATCAGGTCCGGTTTAGCCGGCTGTTGCAACATATGATGAATTCACTCAATTGTTGTAGGAGCGTCGTCCCCGGCGCGATTCGTTCACAGGACGCTCCAGCATGGCTGTGCCATGATGCCACCGGTGTGAATACCAGTGTCTGATTGAAAGGTTTATTTAATACTGACAGTTACAAGGTGCGCTGAATCTCTCCCGTGACCCGTTTCTCGAGCCTGTCGACGACCTCTTGTTTCTCGTTCAGCAGCGTGATTTCGAGCGGCATTTTACCCATCGCATGCGTGGCGCATGAGAGGCACGGATCATAGGCGCGAATCGCGACCTCGATCTGGTTCAGCAGCGGTTCGGTCAACTGCTTGCCGTCGAGATACATGTTCGATACCTGGCGTATGGACTCGTTCATCGCCTGGTTGTTATTGGTGGTGGAGACAATCAGGTTGGCCTTGTTGACGATGCCGTCATCATCGATCTCGTAGTGATGAAACAGTGTACCGCGGGGTGCTTCCAGCACGCCGATGCCGCAGTCCTGCAGTGCACCCTTGTTGACCAGCTCCGTACCGCTGATGTCGGGGTCCAGCAGCAGCTCCCTGATGGCCTCGGTGCAGTACAGCAGTTCAATAAGACGCGCCCAGTGGAACGCGAGCGAGGCTTGCACGGGGCGGCCGTGACCGGCTTCCATAAAGAGTTTGCGCTGCTGTTCGGCGAGAGGCGTGCTGAAATAATCGCAATTATTGACGCGCGCCAGTGGCCCGACCCGATACCAGCCATTCTCTGCACCGAGGGACTCGATGAACGGAAACTTCATGTAGCTCCAGTTCTTCACACCCTCGCGGATGTAGTCGTTGTAACGGACATAGTCGACGTGGTCGAAAATCATGCCGCCGTCCGCATCCTTCGCGCGCAGTCCGCCGTGGTAGATATCGAATTCACCGTTCGCACCGATCATGCTCAGCATGTTGGTGTCAATGCTGGCAAAGGCCATGTGGTAATCAAGCTGCTCGAAGAAAATGCGCTTGATCAGTTCGACCGCATCCTGTCCCCACTGCACCATCTGCTCGATATCTTTTTGCAGGTAGTCGATTTCCTCGCGGTTCAGCGACTTGTTGACGCCGCCCGGTATTGCACCGGTGCCGTGAATGCGCTTGCCGGCGGTAAGACGAATGACTTCCTGGCCGTACTTGCGCAACAGCACGCCCTGTTTGGCAATGTCCGGGTGGTCCTCGATCACGCCGATGATATTGCGGTGGCGGACCTCGTCATCAAAACCGAACAGCAGGTCAGGCGAGCACAGGTGGAAAAAATGCAGCGCGTGCGACTGCAGGGTTTGTCCGTAGTGCATCAGGCGGCGGATCTTCTCGGCTGTCGGAGTCAGTTGCGTGGCACCAACCAGCATGTCGGTAGCCTTCGCCGCGGCGAGGTGATGGCTGACCGGGCAGATACCGCAGAGGCGCTGCACCAGTACCGGCAGTTCCCAGTAGGGTCGGCCCTGGATGAACTTTTCGAAACCACGAAATTCAACGATGTGCAGCCGTGCCTGCCTGATGGTCAGGTTCTCGTCCTGCAGTAGCGTCACCTTGCCGTGACCCTCAACCCGGGTCAGCGGTTCAATCACGATACGTTCGAGTTTTTCCGGGTTGGCGGCGGTTTCGAGGTTTGATGACATCAGTGTGTCCCGTGGATTAATCAATGTGCATTGTGGTTTGTGAGACCCGTGTCTTTGGCGCTGACTCTTTGGCCCGACTTAATCATAATGGATCTGTTCGTAGGGGAAGCTGATCGGCTTGCCTTCGATCAATTCCGTCAGGAACGTCCAGATGGTATCGCCGGACGGTGGGCATCCGGGCAGGAAATGATCGACCTTGACCACCTCGTGAATCGGGTGGACCTTGTTGAGCAGCATCGGAATTTCCACGTCGCTCGGTATCAGCGGGTTGGCCACGCCGATGCCATCGATATAGGCTTCCTCGAGACATTCCTTCAGCTCGAATGAATTGCGCATGGCCGGTATGCCGCCGTTGACCGCGCAGGCACCCAGCGCAACCAGCACCTTGCAGTGTTTGCGGAATTCACGCAATACCTCGACGTTTTCCGCATTGGCGACGCCACCCTCGATAATGCCAACATCGCAATCACCCACCGTCTTGATGTCGGTGATCGGCGAACGGTCGAATTCCACCAGCTGCACCAGGTCGAGAATACGTTCATCGATATCCAGCAGTGACATATGACAACCGAAGCAGCCGCACAGTGAAGCGGTCGCTACCCTGATTTTATCAGCCATGTCGATCTCCCTTGTTGCCGGGTTCGTTTGCCGCAACATCGCCGACAATACTGATCGGCCGCTTGTCATAGAGGCGCTTGCCGATGGGCTGTTCGTAACCGCGGTGCTTGGGCAGAATCGCACCGACCGGGCAGACATGGGCCGCCTTGTCGGTGGCGGCGAAGCTGCTGTCACCGAGTTTGCCGCTGGGCGAGTTAACCGTCAGGTGGGTGCCGATACCGCGGCCGCCGAGTGAAAACACGTTCTTGTGGTCCACATCGCGGCTGGCGCGTACGCACAGCTCGCAGAGGATGCAGCGGTTGAAGTCGATGGCCGTATCCGGGTGCGAGGCATCCACGGAGCGTTGCGGGAAAAAATGGGTGTAGTGGGGCGACAACATGCCCGTGTAGTAGGCCACGGCCTGCAGCTGGCAGGCGCCGCTTTTTTCACAGCCGGGGCACACATGGTTGCCCTCGACGAACAGCATCTGCAGCAGGTTGCGGCGCTCCTCAACGATGGCGTCGGAGCCGTTGTCTACCTCAAGCCCCTCGGCCGCCGGCTGGGTGCAGGCAGACACCTGGCGGCCGTTGACCTCGACGACGCACACGCGGCAGCTGCCATGCGGCGTGAATTCGGGGTTATGGCACAGATGTGGTATGTAGGCGCCGGCCCGCAGTGCGGCATCCATGATGGTATCGCCATCGCTGAATCCAATCTCAACGCCATCGAGGCTGAATGTTTTAGTATCGCTCATGTGCTGGCCTCGATGTGTGCACCGGCGTCATCACGCCCGGTAATGTCGCGCGCATCCTGCAGGGCGGCGTCGAGATCGAATGCCGGCTCGTAGCCGCTGTGGGCAAGCTGCTCTTCGACCAGTTGCGGGAAGCGGTTCAGCAGGTCGAGCACCGGGTTCGCAGCGGTCGTGCCAAGGCCGCAGAAGCTGCTGCGTTTCATCAGGGCGCCGATCTGTTTCATTTCAGCGACATCGTACTGCGTCGCGTGACCGTTGACGAGCTTTTCGACCAGGTCTTTCAGCAGTGAGCTACCGACGCGGCAGGGTGTACAGAATCCGCAGCTTTCGTGCACGAAGAAACGTGCAAAGTTCTGCACCATATCAAGCAGCTTGCGCTCCTTGTTGAACACCATGAACGAACCGGCGGTGGCAACGTCCTCGAACGCGATGCAGCGATTGGCATCCGACACCGGCAGGGTGGTGCCCGCGGCGCCCGCAATCTGCACCGCCTGCGAGTCTACTGCGCCACAGTCTTCAAGCACCTGTTTGATGGTGACACCGAACGGGTATTCGTAGATACCGGGTCGTTCACAATCACCGCTGATGCTGAGTAGCTTGGTACCGGTGGACTCGGGCGTACCGGCATGGCAAAACCAGTCGGCGCCAAGCGCCGAGATTTTGGCGGCAGCCATGAACGTCTCCACATTGTTGACCACGGTCGGTTTGTTCAGGTAGCCGTGCGTCACCGGAAAGGGCGGGCGTTTGCGCGGGATGCCACGTTTGCCTTCCAGCGATTCGATCAGCGACGACTCCTCGCCGCAGATATAGGCGCCGGCACCGAGGTGAATGTCGATGTCGAAGTTAAAACCGTCCTTGCCGAGTATGTCTTGCCCGAGCAGGCCATTGTCACGGCGTTGTTGCAGTAGCGCTTGCAGTGGTTCGAGCAGGTAGCGGTATTCACCGCGCAGGTAGAGGTAACCTTGCTGTGCGCCGATGATGCCGGCACACAGGGTCATGCCCTCGAACACGCTGTTGGCGTAGCTGTTCAGCAACACCCGGTCCTTGAAAGTGCCGGGTTCGCCTTCATCCGCATTGCAGACGACATAATGGCTGTCGGCCTCGGCCTGCTTGCAGAAACGCCACTTCATACCGGTGCGGAAGCCCGCGCCACCGCGGCCGCGCAGACCGGATTGTTCGATGATATCGAGCAGGGCATCGCTGCCGTTTTCAATCAGGGCACGCAACGCGCTGCCGTCGGGACTGGCGGCCGCGGTTTCATCCGCGAGCAGCAGGTCGCGCCGCAGGATATTGTCTTCGATGTCAAAGAATTCGGCCGGCCATTGCGAAGTCTCGGTTGCCGTCTCGATTAGCTGGCAGATCTGCTCAATACGCTGGTCGCTGAGTCGGCTGACGGCAGTGCCATTGACCAGCAGCGCGGGTCCCTGGTCACAGAGTCCGGTGCAGGAGGTGGTGTCCACCGTGACCAGGCCATCGCTTCGCGGTACGCCGGGTTCCACGCCAAGTCGGGTACAGAGTTGTTGCAACAGCTTGCGGGAGCCGAGCATGTGGTCGGTGATACTGTCGCTGAGCAGGATGTCGTATTGGCCGCGCGGCTGTTTATGCAGAAAGGAATAGAATTCGATGACGCCGTGAATCTCGGATTCGGGCAGCTGCGTCAAGCGGGCGAGTTGTGTGATCGCGTCCCCGGGGATGTACGATAGCCGCTGCTGTATCTGGCATAAATACTGCAGCAAATGCCGCCGCGCAGCGTCATGCGATACCCCGGCAGATGCAATTATCGTCTTGATGATTTCATCATGTGTCATGCATCAGACCCCTGTGAAGTGTATTTGCATTGTGCCACTCTGGTCATGTCCGGACATGCTCAAGCAATGCACCCGGGCAGTCATGGAAGGGCGTCGCATATCCGCCAAGATTTAACGACAGATCGCACAATTGTGTATTGATCAGGATCAATCTTCATCCAGAAAAAACCGAATCTTTTCACCCTGTTGCTGGATGCCGCATGTCTGTTCAACAGTCGTGCGCGTCATGTCGGCAGAATCTCCATGGCAGAGAAGGGTAACGAAGCCTGCCTTCAGTAACAAGGCTGTCCAAGTGGCTGTATAAAAGTAATAATTGTGTATCCGCCAGCTGCAGGTCTTTCCCGGGCCTGCTGCGTGCACGCATGCGAATGCAGGAACCCATCTTGATCTCTGGACACGGTTTACTGACGTGAATGAAGCAACCGATGCCGACCAGGCGGTTGTTCAGGACGATTCAAGGCAAGGCTTCGTCTGGCAGTTGCGAACCGTGGCCGAGGTGCTCGATCATCTGCGGGTCGATCCACAAGACGGCCTTTGCGGCGATGCCGTTGCGGCCCGACAGGAACACTTTGGTCTCAATGAAATAGCAGAGACTTCCCGGCGCGGTTTGTGGCGGATACTGCTCGGACAGTTTACCGACTTCATGATTCTCGTCCTGATTGTCGCCGCCATCATTTCCGGTGTGGTCGGTGAGCCGCAGGATACGATCGCCATTGTCGTCATTGTGCTGCTAAACGCGGTCATTGGCGCGGCACAGGAATTTCGTGCCGAACGTGCGGTGGCTGCATTGCGTGCCATGGCGGCACCGCAAGCCAGGGTGCGCCGTGATCGTGAGGTACTCGATCTCTCCGCTGCTCAACTGGTGCCCGGAGATATTGTCCTGCTTGAGGCCGGGATGATCGTGCCGGCGGACCTGCGCCTGCTGGATGCGAACGAACTCAAGCTCAATGAAGCAGCGCTCACCGGTGAATCGCAGGCGATTGACAAGAACCCGGAGTGTTTGCAGGAAAGCAATCAGGCCATAGGCGACCGCTTTAACATGGCCTACAAGGGAACGCTGATTGCCAACGGCCGTGGCACAGGGGTCGTGGTGGCCACGGCAATGCAAACCGAACTCGGAAAGGTCGCCCGGCTGTTGCACGACAGGGGTATTCAGCAGACGCCGTTGCAACAGCGGCTGGCCCATTTCGGAAAGCGCCTCAGCATTGCCGTACTGGCCATTTGCGGCGTGATTTTCTTGCTGGGTGTGTTGCGCGGTGAGCCGCTTGCGCTGATGTTCCTGACGGCGGTCACCCTTGCCGTGGCCGCCATCCCGGAAGCGCTGCCTGCTGTCGTCACGGTTTCGCTGGCGATCGGTGCGCACAAGATGAGTAGCCGCAATGCGCTTATCCGTCGTTTACCGGCGGTGGAAACACTCGGGTCTGTGACGTATATCTGCGCAGATAAAACCGGCACCCTGACGCAAAATCGAATGCAGCTTAATGCTGTCGTCGTCGATGGGGAGCGACAGTCTGCGTTGATCAAGGCGGATAGCGCTGCGTTACCCTGGCGCCTGCTCGGTCAGGCGCTGTCCCTCAACAATGATTCGCAGCAGGACCCGGCGGGCAGGGTCATCGGTGACCCCACCGAGGTGGCACTGTACGAGGCGGCTCAAAGCGCGGGTTTCGACAGGCGTGCGCTTGAGCAGGCCATGCCGCGCATCGGCGAGATTCCCTTCGATGCCGTGCGTAAATGCATGACCACGCTGCACCAGGGTACTGAAGGTGTGGTCACCTTTATCAAGGGTGCACCTGAGAAAATCCTGCCGCTGTGCGTTGAGCAGCTTGCCATCAGTGGTACCTCCGTACTGGATATCGAAGCCTTGCACGCCAAGGCGGAGGTGCTGGCGGAGGAGGGCTATAGAGTGCTGGCGATCGCGACGCGCAACTTCGATAGCTTGCCTGAGACGCTGCAGCCAGAAACTGTTGAGCAGCAATTCAGTTTTCTGGGACTGGTCGGGCTCATCGATCCGCCGCGTCCGGAGGCGGCCGAGTCGGTCAAGCTGTGTCGCAGTGCCGGCATTACGCCTGTGATGATTACCGGTGACCACGCAGGCACCGCGCGCGCCATTGCCACCCGTCTGGGTATAGCGAATGAGCACGATACTGTTTTAACGGGTGCTGACTTGCAACAGCTGTCTGCGATGCAACTTGAAGCACAGGTATCAGGCGTGCCGGTGTATGCGCGTGTGACCCCAGAGCAAAAGATCAGGATCGTCGAGGCGCTGCAGGCACGCGGGGAGTTTGTCGCCATGACCGGCGATGGCGTCAACGATGCGCCGGCTTTGAAACGCGCCGAGATTGGCATCGCCATGGGCGAAAAAGGGACCGATGTGGCACGCGAGGCCGCTGACATGGTACTGCTTGATGATAACTTCGCAACCATCGTGGCAGCGGTGGCGGAGGGGCGGCGCATCTTCGATAACATCCGCAAGTTTGTAAAGGATACTATGAGTTCCAATTCTGGAGAGATCTGGACGCTGTTGCTGGCACCCTTTTTCGGGCTGCCGATTCCGCTGCTGCCGATTCATATCCTGTGGATCAACCTGGTGACTGACGGACTGCCCGGACTGGCGTTCACTGCTGAACCGCCGGAGCACGGCATCATGCGCCGCGCGCCGCGCCAGCCCCGGGAAACGATCTTTTCCCATGGCATGTGGCAACACATACTCTGGGTCGGACTGTTCGTCGGTGTTGTATCCATTGGTACACAAGCGTGGTCTTATACCCGGGGCGATGCCTACTGGCAGACCATGGTGTTTACGGTGCTGACTATTTCGCAACTGTTCCATTCGCTGGCTGTACGCAGTGAACGCGCGTCACTTTTCAGTATCGGCCTGTGCAGCAACCCGGCCATGCTGGCGGCGGTGTTATTGACCATGGCGCTGCAACTGGCGGTGATTTATGTCCCCGTGCTGCAACCGGTTTTTCATACCCGGGCACTGCCACTCGCTGATTTGCTGCTCTGTGTAGCCCTCGCGTCGATGGTGCTGGTCGCCGTGGAAATCGAGAAATGGTTAATTCGAGGGGGCAGGCTGTACACGTCCTGAAATGCACGATCCCTCTATTGGAAAATACCGGCAAGGGGATGGGTGGCCGAGTCGATTGGGGGGCAGGCCGGCTATACAGCAAGGAATACACCGCCCCTGCGTGGATCACCCGCGCCGCTGAAACCGCGGCCATCGCGGATGGCCGTGTGGGTGCCACCGAAGAACAGGTTCTGTTCCGACCAGCGATGATGGTTCGGGTAACAGCCACAGACTGCAGTTACCGCCGTTTCAGGGAACCCGGGCTCGATACTGAGCAGGTCTTTCTCAACATGGATTCGCGGGCTGTTCACTGCCTCGTGCACATCCATCCCGAAGTAGTAGAGATTGTTCAGTGTCTGCAGAATTGCCGTGCGCAAGCGGTTGGAGCCGCCGGAGCCCAGTGCCATGACGCGATCATGGTCAATGGCGAGGGTAGGTGACATCATGGATGACACCCGAACACCGCTATCCCACTGGTGAAAGCCGCCTGGATTGAGGTCTTCCTCGCCGAGCATGTTATTCAGCATGATGCCCGTGCCGGGCAGCATATAACCCGAGCCTTCACCATTGGAAAGGGTGAGCGATGCGGCGTTACCACTGGCATCGACGATGCTGATGTGAGTGGTGCCGCGGCTGTTAACCGGGTGTCCTGCCAGCGCTGACTGGAACCGGGCAATGGTTTCCGCATGCAGGATATTGCCGCTACCTGCGTTTACTGTCTGCCCGTTTTCCACCCGCGCAAGGTTGGTCTGCTTCATGACCTCGGCCAGAAGTCCAAGGTGTTGTACGGAACCGAAATCACCCTGATCATGGGGTTCCAGCAAGGCATGTGCAAAGCGGATCAGGCTGCCGCCGCTGGAGGGTGGCGGGTTGGTGAAAATGTGTGCGTTCAGGTAGCGATAGCCCAGCGGTTCCCTTTTTACCACCTTGTAATTATCCAGGTCTGCCATCTGCAGATAGCCGCCGCCGGATTCACAGGCCGCTATCAGCTCGGCCCCCATCTCTCCCTGGTAAAACAGTCGTTCTCCTTCCAGTGCCAGCAACTCCAGTGCATCCGCTAACTCGGGTTGACGGAGTTTCTCGCCATCGACCACCAGGCTGTTGTCGGTCTGGCTGCTTGAATAGATACGCCGGGCATCGTCGGTGGATAGATAGATGGGCGCGACCACGCTGAAGATATAGGCCTGCAGCCTGTTAAGTACAATGCCATTGCGTGCAAAATCTACTGCCGGCTGCACAATCTCTCGCATCGGCAGGGTGCCCAGCTCGGAGTGAATCTGTAACAGGCCCTTGATCGTGCCGGGTGTGGCAATACTGCCCCTGCCGATATGAAATTCCTGCTGCGCCGTGCCGAAGTCCGCGACGATGGGATAAAAATCCAGTTCGGACACGCAACGCTTGCGCAACGGCGTCTGAACGAAGAAGTCGTACAGCGTGTTCCTGCCACCACCCTGGTGCGCAAGCAGGAAGCCACCGCCCCCCAGTGAAGTCAGTACAGGTTCGGCTACACAGGCAGCGCACAGCCCGGCCAGGGCTGCATCAAAGGCATTACCTCCTTCCTCCAGCGCCCACGCCGCTGCCTCGGCTGTGGCGGGATGCCCGGCTGCTACCGCACCTTTCATCAGGCCTCCATCATTGCCTGCTATCGTTTTAGGTGGATCTGGACAAGAGACGACCCGTTATTCCGGCGAAGGCCGGACAAAAGCGTATAGCGCGTTGAACGTCCGAAGGGCGGCACTCAGGGTGAGCGAAGCGAATAACCCGGGAAAATAACTGCCTGGACCCCGGCCTTCGCCGGGGTGACGACATCTTCAGAATCTCCTTAACAACGGTCATGTCCTGCTATTGTTCCTCAAACTGCCAGTGGTCTCAAAGTAACAGGTTTTTATCGTGAAAAGGAGTCGGAAATACACGCCCTTTGCTCATTGCATCATCAAGTAGGGTATCCAGCTGCAATGCTTATTGGGGCGCTTTCTGATTGCGGAACGTTCATCATGCGACACTATGCCGCACCCGATTTTGATGAAAATCGAGTCGTGAGCGGCTAGTATTACGACTGCACGTCACCCCCACACAGGCGTGTGCAGAGAGCATTTCATTGAAAGCCCTCCAAGCTAAGGCGGCTGCCCCCTAACCAGCCGCCTTTTTTTCGTAGAGAGAAATTGTCTGCGCGATTTCTATCTAACCGTGGGCCGTTACATGGCATGGGGTTGCCGGACAGAGGTGTGTACTGCCGCTGCATAACTGCCTGTTCTGGAAATTCAAGGAACACGCGCGATGGCCGAAATACGGTTGTCTGGAGATGGGGGGTTTCTATGATGCGAACGATTTATGTTTATTTATGTGGGGCACTGATTTGTATTGCGGCCTTGATTCCACCAGCAATTCTTCTTATTGATTCAGTTGAATTCTAGCGCCGGCGTCAAAAAACACCTCGCCAGAAGAGGTTTGTAATTCTTTCCTGAAAGGGATCTCAGTCCTTTTCTTTATTATCAAGCCAGTCAAATTTAATACTGCCTGCGCGCCTGTCATGGCTATGGCGCCGTTCCAGTGCGACCGACAAGCCGCTGGTGGCCATGAACGGCAACTCAGTGCAGACAAAGCCTGTGCGCCTGTCAGTAACACGTTGCTTGTTTTCTTTCATGCGGGTGACTCCTGATGGTGCCGGGTGCTGACTACCTTCTCAACGTTACTGTTGAACATGTTTCCCGGTTGTTGCAGGTACCCGCAACCCGGGATCCTTATTTTGACTGATATCAAGAATCACACCCCACGAGGGGAGTCCTGGGGTGTGATAGTGACTTATATGAAGACTTATTGTTAGCCGCCACTGGTTAGTATGATAGGGCGGGGCAGGCGCCTGTGTATATTGTCCTTTGGTACCAAGGCCATCCACGGGGCCTGGTTATGCCGTCAACAATCGTTGCCAGGAAGGCGCTTGTAACGTCTGTGACGTGTGAAAAAACTGGACGTCATGTCACGTTGAATAATCCGTTCAGGTCCTGTCAGGCACGGGAAATATATTCTCCGGTATTGCTGTTGACCTTGATGAGTTCACCACCGGTGAGGTATTCGGGTACCTGAACGACCAGCCCGGTACTGAGTGTGGCCGGCTTGGTGCGGGAAGATGCGGATGCGGCCTTCATGCCGGGTGCGGTGTCGCTGATTTCCAGTACCACGGTCGCCGGCAGAGTGATGCCGAGAATTATTCCGTCTGCAATCATGGCCACGATGCCATCGAGGTCTTCGCTCAGGTAAAGCAATTCCTCTTCCAGCACATCCGTGCCGAGGGTGTATTGCTCGAAGCTTTCCTTGTCCATGAAGGTGCAGCCATCGGCATCCTGAAAAAGGTACTGCACGGCACGGCGGCCAAAATCAACCGTCTGAAGGGTCTCGTCACCCTTGAAACGATTCTCGTATTTCTGCTTGCTGACAATGTCAACGCCGCGGACCTTGTAGAGGGTGCTGCCGCTGCGGGAGGAAGGACTCTGTACATCCAGTTGCTTGACAAGGATGTTGCGTCCGTCGATATCCAGCACCAGGCCTTTTTTAAGATCGCTCGCTTTCACGTGACAGTTGCTGCCGCTTAGCCGTGGTCATGACCGTGGGGACCGTGCACGTGTCCGTGTTCGAGTTCTTCAGCCGAGGCCTCGCGAATATCCGCAATGGTGACATCAAAATTCAGCGTCACGCCGGCCAGTGGATGGTTGCCATCAACGGTGACAGTCTCATCGGCAACCGTCGCTATGGTCACCATGACGGCCTGGCCTTCAGGACCTTCCGCGTGGAACTGCATGCCGGGTTCGATTTCCTGGTCAGGCGGAAAGGCGTCACGCGGCACGTCCTGGATTTTTGCCTCATCACGGACTCCATAGCCTTCTTCCGGTGCGATCGATACTGATATCTCATCGCCGCTTGCTTTTCCTGCCAGCGCATTTTCAAGTCCGGGGATAATGTTGCTTGCCCCGTGAAGGTAGCAGAAGCTGCCGTCATCTGACTTGTCGAGTATGTTGTCGTCATTGTCCTTGAGGGTGTAATTGATCGTGACAACATGCTTTTCGCTGATTTTCATTGTGCGCTCCTGTGCGTTTGAATGCGGTAGTATTCCGCCTGTGAGTGTGTGGGCGCGAATACTAGCACAGTGTCCCGCCGTTATGCCTGCGGGCAAGGCGAATTGTACTGTTTTGGGTGAATCAGACGCATGAACTGGCAGGTATACATCATACTTTGTACGGATAATTCCCTGTATACCGGCATTACCACTGATATTGAGCGGCGTATGCTGCAACACGCGACATCCAGGGGCGCAAAGTATTTCCGCGGGCGCAAGCCGCAGCAGCTGGTGTACCTGGAGAACTGTCATACTCGTAGCTCGGCGAGTAAGCGCGAGGTGGCCATCAAGCAATTAAAGCGTCCGGGAAAGGAGGCGCTGATCGCGTCCGCGACGAATGAATGCGACGCTATGACCGCCGCCGGGCAACTTCCGGCTGATTGAATTTAACCGCCGCTTTTTTGATGTAAGGCAAATTATTCCTCACGGGGGATTTGTAGAATGGTGGCTACTGTGAACACAGGAGGTTGTGCATGAGTGAGCGGATATTCAGGATGCGGATGTCTTGTGGTTACCAGGAGCCTGACAACTTGGTCGCCAGCCTGCAGGTCAAGGTCTTTGAAGATGACGAGTGGAAGGCCTTCGATCTGAATGCCGGGTCACCCGGCTTCCTGGTGTTTGTCTATGCAGTACTGTCCTGTCAGCATATGCACATGCGTCTCGGATGTGTCGACCGTGGTTTGCATCTTGAATCGGCCGACGGCGATATCGAGATCGTAACAACAGCAGACTGGATCATCACAAAACTGTACATCGCCTTTTCGGCACACTTGAGAGAGGGTGATGCGAGCGCAGAGGATGTGGGCATGATTGTGCAGCGCATGAAAAATTGTCCGGTGTCCAGGAACCTGACGTTTGCAGAGCACTCCGAAACCAGCCTTGTTTTCCAGCGGGTGTAACTGCCAGTCTATACATTCGCTGTAGCCACCAGGTCCGAATCTCCTGACATGATGATCGTATCCACCTGGTTGGTTAGCCGGGTCGCCTGGATGGAGAGGGGGATGCGTGCCGCCATCGCATTGTACAATGTGCCTTGCGGGAAAAATTGAATCATTTCATCAGGAGATCGACATGGGGATAGCACTGTTATTGCATGCACTGGCCGCCGTTGTCTGGGTTGGTGGTATGTTCTTTGCGTACGTGGTACTGCGGCCAGTGGCTGCCGGTCAGCTTGAGCCGCCGCAGCGCCTCGCCCTGTGGGTGGGCGTGTTCGGCAAGTTCTTTCCCTGGGTATTTGCCGCCATTGGCATCCTGCTGGTCACGGGCTTCTGGATGGTGCTTGGCTTTTACGGTGGTTTTGGCGCGGTAGGCCCGTATGTGCATACGATGCTGTGGCTGGGCATCGTCATGATGATGCTCTTTATGCATGTGTTTTTTGCTTCCTTCAAGCGCCTGAAACTGGCGGTAGCAGCGGAAGACTGGGCGCTGGGAGCCAAAAAATTGGCCCAGATACGTCTTTTAATTGCCATAAATCTTGCGCTAGGCTTGTGCGTTATTGCCATCGCATCCGGCGGACGCTAACTGTTGCAGTAATACCTTGCCGTTCAGCGGCTTTGTACCTTGATAGTCGCGGATGAGCCAGCTAGTCTTGGTAAGAGGCGCGCAGGTTTCATATAGTTAAAACTAATCGAGGGGCACGATCATGAC
>Ga0316194_10000654_pt1 | contig 22874 bp, 17 predicted proteins | sample CroRivsedime1_MG_FD_204936 | JGI IMG/M metagenome (GOLD analysis project Ga0316194, IMG submission 204936) | Coastal sediment microbial communities from Maine, United States - Cross River sediment 1 | ecosystem: Environmental > Aquatic > Marine > Coastal > Sediment | place: USA: Maine...
ACGACGACGGCAACCCGATCAAGGGCATCGACCGCCATCCATTGATCGAGGACGAGGTGACGATCTACTCCGGAGCGACCATCCTCGGCCGGGTCACCATCGGAAAGGGGGCGATCATCGGCGGCAACGTGTGGTTGACCAAGGACGTTGCGCCGGGCGCCGTCATTTCGCAGTCGCGGCCGAGGACCGAGCGCTTTGAAAACGGTGGTGGAATCTAGCCCGCACCCTTTCAGCGCTTCTCACCTGGGCGAGCAAGGTGCCACTCTTCGTATTGTTTGAATTCGTCCCTCCCCAATCGAGTGGCGCCATGAGGGCAAACAATGCGAAGGGTGGCACCTGTGTCGTCGATGCCTCAACGCGCAACCCATTGGAGGCACCTGAGTCGTCGAAGCTCCAACGCGCCCCTCAATGAAGCATTCCAGGCAATATCCGGGATCGGATCTATCTCTTCAGGTCATCGCGGAGGCGGCGGAGTTCTTCGGTGAGGATGTCGACCTTGCGCTCCAAAACCTCGGTGTTGTCCATCATCATTTCGTCAACGAAGACCGCGTTGGCCAGGGACAGACCGAGGATGCCGCCAATCAGGACCGCGGCAACGAAGAAGAGGCGGGTGCCCGCAACGAGCAGTTTGGTGTTGGTCGGACTCGAGCCTTCGGCACGTTCCTCGAGCTGTTCGGCGATATCGTTCCAGCCTTCGACGGTGAAGACTTGGAAGATGGAGTAGCCCGATGACACCGGGTTGCCGAAATGCTCCGGATCGATATCGCGGAAGAGCAGGGTAGCCATCACCGCCAAAATGAGGTTGATCAACAGAAGTGCCAGAAAGACGCCGATCGACGCGCGCAGCGCCCGGCGCACCCCCATCACAAGATGGTCGACGTTGGGGATGAATCGAAGGACCCTGAAGAGGCGGAACAACCGACCGAGCCTGAGGATGAGGACGAAGGCGAACTGGCTGACGTCGAAGAAGGGCCCGAGCAACGCCGGCAGGCTGAGCACGACGACAGAAAAGTCGAACTTGTTCCACGCGCTTGCCCAGTATTGGTGCCAGCCATCCCGCCCGATCTTGAGCAGCGCTTCGGCCAGGAAGAAAATCACGCAGACGTAGTCGATCCAGAACCAGAGATTTGCCGACCGGGTACCCGGTGCCGCCATTTCGTGAAGGACCAACGCGGTCGCGTTGAGCACGATGACCGCCATCACCACGCGGTCGGACACGAGCCGGTCGACGAGCTGCCTCATGGATTTCCTCCGCGCCGTTGCTTGAAATCTATTATCACGGGGAGGAACCCGGGCAACGTCCGAAAAATCAGCGTGAGTAGTAGGGACTCGCGCCGGACTCGTGATCGGTGTCGTCGAGCACCCGTTTGATCTCTGGCACTTCCTGGAGGATGGCCGTTTCGATGCCCTCCTTGAGGGTCACCTGGGACATGCCGCAACCCTGGCAACCGCCGCCGAACTGGATGACCGCGGCGTCTCCGTCGACCGCGAGCAGCTCCACCCAGCCACCGTGGCCGGCAAGCGAGGGCGCAATCCGCTCATCGATGACCTTTTGCACCCTTTGGGCGAGGGGGTCGTCCCAATTCACCTCCGCCTGCGGGTTGGTGAACATGAACCCGGTGCCGGTGACGTCAGACACGAAATCCACCGAGGTGCCCTCGAGAAATTCGGCGCTCTCAGGATCGACGAAAACCTGGAACGCCTCCTGATCGACCACAACATCCTTCTCGGAGTTCTCACCCTCCATCACCAACGCCAGCTCGTAGCGGAACTGGTGACGGCCGAAACGGTGGGCGACCACCCTCACGCCGAGGCTCGGGGTCTCGCTCATGTCCATGTACTCGCGGACTTTCTGTCGCGCGGTCTCGGTGAAGGTGATCATTTCTCTCCCCTTTCGCATACGCCTCGTAGCAACGCCCCAATCCTATCAAACATCTCATCGGTTAACGGGCGCCGAGCACCGCCTCGATGATCTGCTCCTCATCTCCGCGAACGACCGTCACCTCCGCAGCATCCCCCGGCGCCCGCGCCTTGAGCAGATCGGAAAACGAGCGGAGATCAGTCACCGGCGCGCCATCGATGGCGACAATCACATCACCCGCAACAATTCCGGATCCCTCGGCGGCGGAGCCCGGCATCACCTGCTGCACTCGAACACCCGGCCCCTCGAAGGAGAAGTCAGGCATGGTGCCGAGGCTGGCCCGCCGCGAGGTCCGTGGCGGCGGCGCCGCACCCTCAATCGCAGCCGCAGCAATCGTCACGGTCAGTGGATCGGTGCGCTCGGCGAGGTAGCCAATCGCCTCGTGCGCGGCCTCGGTGACCACCACCATGCCGTCGGCGTCGATCGTATCGACGGTGTCGGAGGGCCGATGGTAATCAGGTGTCGGACCCGTGAAAAGCTGGATGGCTGGCACTCCCATTTCAATACATGCGACCTGATCGGAGGCGTCGAGAGGCTCCGAGACAACCGCAACCGGCGCACCGGTTGTGTAGCCGACCCCCATGAAAATAAAGCGCCACTCGCGGGCGGTGTCGGCGTTGAGCACGTAAAGTTTGCCATCGGCCAGGCGACCGACGGTGTCGAGGTTGACGCAGGCAAACGGCTTCGTATCGGACATCATCGATTGGAGGAGATGGCGCGAGCCAAGCAGGCCGGCCTCCTCGCCGGTGACGACCGCAAAGACCACCGGGCGCGGGCGCGGCGGCTCGGCTGCCATCGCCCGTGCGAGCTCGAGCAGTACCGCCACCCCGGAGGCGTTGTCGTCGGCGCCTGGGTGCACTTCATTCTCATTGCCTTCGCGCACATCGGGCCAACCGCGACCGAGGTGGTCGAGGTGCGCGAGGACCAGAACTGGCTCATTGGTGAGCTTGGGATCCCGACCCGGAACCCGCGCGACGAGGTTGACGAGCTCCATCTCTCGTGCCGGCTCTCCCCCCGTCCATCGCCAGCTCTGGCGGATCCCGTCTGGGCCAGCCGGCTCGAGACCCGCTGAGGTCAGACGAGCCTCCACAAAAGAGGTCGCTTTTTCGAGACCATCGGAACCGAGGCCGCGACCTTCGAGTGCTGGGTCGGCAAGCTCGGCCACCGCCCGTTTCAAGCTCTGAGCGTCATACGCCGGAGGCAACTCCGCCAACGGCACTCTCGCCGCCAGTTTCAACGCCGGCATGTCGCCACTCGAAAGATTTCGAACCAGTGGCGAGGACAACGGCTGCCACATGCCCTTGGCCACATTCTCGGGTTCCGTTCCACGAAATCCCAGGAAGGAGTATCGGGTGTAATGGGGCAGCTTGCGGGCGAGGCCTGGAATGGCTTCGGCCGGCGCCGCCGTTACCCAGGAGACGGCAGCCGTCGGATCGCCCTTGGCCCGCGCCACCACGACCAGCGAGTGATCTTCCTTCGGCAGTTCGTCCCCGGCCACAATGACCGAGGCGGCGCTCATCGAAACGCCCTGGTCGGCTAATCGGCCGGCAATCTGCGACCCGAATCGGTTGTCCCAGCCGAGCACCCAGGTCGGTGTGTCCGGCAGGGCCGAAAGCTCGGAGTCGAGGACGATATTCGGTTCGCCCGGCCGTGCCCACTCGGCCGCGAGCTGGCGCCAGGCGGCTGTTTCCTCTTCCGAGGCCGATGCGGGAAGCACGAAGAGTTGATCCTCGGCCCCGAAGACGGTAGAGAGCGCCGGCGGTACCTCGAGAGGATCGAGCCGGCGCATGACGTCGAAGGCGGGATCGACATCAACCCGCAGTGGACGCGCCGAGCACGGCACCTCGACGATGCAATCCCTGGCGCAGGCACCGGCTTCGGCCCACACCGCTTCCTCTTGACCCTCGATGGTCACCGCCACCGGAACGGTGACCGGAAACGGCTCCTCGTCCTGCACCTGCCGCAGATGAATCGCGACCCGCCACGGCGCTTCGCCTGGGGCGCCCTCCTCCACCCGAGCCTCTCGAATCTCGAATCGGGGCGCCCCGGTCCGCTTGACCCACTCCTCGATGAATGGGGCCCAGTCACCACCGGTCTCGTCGGTGAATGCCTCCGCGATGTCGGAAAACGATGCGCGGCTGAAACGGTGTTCGCGATCGAAGAGTGAGAGCGCTGCCAAAAACGCCTCGTCTCCCACCGCGCGGCGCGCCATGTGGAAGAGCATCAGGCTCTTTCCGTAACCCACGGCTTCCGACGCCGCGGATTGACGAGAGCCGAAATCTGCGAGCGGAAAGTCCTCACCCGCCGAAACCATATCGGTGTATTTTTTGAGGGTTGCGCGGCGATAGGTGGCGCCCTCACCTCGCTGCTCGGCAAAGAGGTGATCGGCCATGTATGCGGTCAGCCCCTCACACCAGTTGCCGTTTTCGAACTCCACGTAGATCGAGTTACCCCACCAGTTGTGGAGCAGCTCGTGGGGGTAGGAGGAGGTGAGAATCCACGGGAATCGAATCACTCGCGGACCGAGGAGGGTGAAACCCGGCATCCCGTAACCGGTCTCCCAGAAGTTCTCGACCAGCGCGAATGAAGCGTATGGGTACGGAGGCAACATCCCCTGGTAGAGGTCGAGATAGCGGGCGGTAGCGTCCAGGTAGCGCTGGGCGAGGGCGGGATCGTCATCACGGAGGAAGGCATAAACCTCGACGGCGCCGGCTTCCCGCGAATACTCGTGCCACGGACCGGCAATCAGATAGACCTCCTCAGTCGGATGGCCGAGACTCCACGAGGTCGAGCGAAGACCTTCACCATCGACTTTGTGCCCGGTGCGACGGCCCTGGGACACAACATCCCACGGTGGTATCAAGCCACCTACCTCGAGATCGAATGTCATGAGACCGTCGCCGAAGGTCGGCACCCAGAAGCTGGCCCCTGCAAGGAAGACTCCACGCTCATCGATAATTCCCGGCGTCTCGGAAAAGCTCCGCTGGTATTCCTCACCCTGGGTCGCGAGCTCGTGATGGATGATTCCTCCGTAGACCAGTTCAACGGGGCCGATTTCATCACCCTCCGGAACCAGGAGGAATGCCTCGAGCAGCACGTTTTCCGGAACCGTGTCGGTGGTCGCGTTGATCCCCAGGAACCCGGCCTCAGCCAGCCCGTCCTGAGGCTGCAACTGCCAGCCCGGTGTCATCACCTTCGGTTCGAGCCCCGCGTGGAGCACGAAACGATAGGCGCCATTTTCGTCGGGAGTCACCGCATCCGAGAAACTCACCTGATCCACCACCCACAAGCTGTTCTGGTCCGGTTCGATGCGGACCTCCAGATCGTGGTGCACCGTGCCCGCCATCGCCCAGGTGGATGTGATGCACAGGATCAGGACCATGGTCAGGAAACCTGTATGTCTCAACCTCATGTCGCCTCCGGCGGTCATTCTAACGTGCAATCCATTGATTGAGAGCAGAACGTCCCCGTACCCGTTCCCGGTCCCGTTCCCGATCTTCGTGGATTACGTGGTCTAAGACGCAGCGCCTCGCTCTTGAAGTCTAGGGTCATCTCTGGCCTGCTTACTCGGGGACGGGCACGGGTACGGGAACGGGAACGATTTTGGCCAGCCACCGGTAAATCGAAAGGAATGCGCAGCAGACTCACCTTCGTTCTGGAGTTCGAAGATGGCGTACCCTATCGGTACGCTTTCGTTGGCAGGGGGACCCATGATCACCGTCATTTCCGGCACCAACCGTCCCGGATCGAATACCCGCAAGATCGCCGTTCTGATCCAGGAAATGCTCGAGGGGAACGGCGAGAAGGTCAGGCTCCTCGATCTCACTGAATTGCCGTCCGAGATCTTCGCCGACTCCAGCTACGCCTCGAAACCCAGTTCCTTTGCGGCATTTCAGGAGCAGATACTCGAAACCGACGGCTTGCTGACGGTGGTCCCCGAGTACAACGGCTCCTTCCCCGGGGTGCTCAAGTACTTCATCGACATGCTGAGCTTTCCGGAGAGCCTGTACGAAAAGCCGGCAGCTTTCGTCGGGATCTCCTCCGGCCGGTGGGGTGGCTTGCGAGCCGTCGAGCACCTCGAGATGGTCTTCCAGTACCGCCACGCCCACTTGTTCGGAAGACGCTGCTTTATCCCGAGCGTCGGCAGTGTCCTTGACGAGAATGGCCGGCTCACGGATCCCGATATCGTCGACAGACTGAAGAATTCGGTCCTGGACTTCGCCGGTTTTTGCAGGAGGCTGGCTACCAATCAGGAGTAGACCTGACAACCCGCCCCGGCTACCATGCTGAGGTCAACGACAATTGAACTCTTTGGAGGTGCGCATGTTCGTCCGCAAAACTCTCACCGTCCTTTTCGTGGTGCTTCTGTCCGCCGGCCTCGCCGCGGCGGATTTCAAGGTCGTCAAACAAACTCACCAGGATGGCTTCACCATCATGGGCCAGACCCAACCCCCCGAGGACAGACAACAGACGACCTGGATCGGCAAAGAAATGATGTACATGGATCAGGGCGACACCGCGACCGTCGTGCGCCTAGACACGATGAAGCTTTACGTCATCGATCACACGACCAAGACCTACCACGTCCTCGATCTTCCGGTCGACCTCAGCACCCTCGTGCCGCCTGAAATGCAGCCGATGCTGGCAATGATGCAATTCCAGGTGACGGTGACCCCGGCAGATGAGCACAAGCAGGTCGGCGAGTGGGATGCACGCCGGTACGACATGACAATGACCTCGCAGATGTTCTCGATGAAAGCCACCATGTGGGTGACCAAGGTGGCGGGTTATGATCCGCAAGCCTTCAACTCGATGTACGTCCACCTCAACAGCCTCCAGCCCGGCATGGCCGATGCCATCAAGGAGATGGGCAAAATCGAAGGGCTCGTGGTCGAGCAGCAGGGCGTCATGACCATGATGGGCAACGAGGTCAAAACCTCTGAGAAGACCATTTCCATCGACGATACCGCCGCCCCTGCCGGAACCTACGATCCGCCCGCCGGCTACACCGAAAAGCCCTTCGACTTCATGGCCAGGATGCAGCGGTAGCCATCTCGCGTCAGGCAAGACCAAACAGGGAGTTTTCAGTTTTGAGTTTTGAGTTTTGAGTGACCGCCCACCCCGACGGGACTGGGCTCGCAGGGTTAACTCAAAATTCAAACCTGTCTCGCCGCCTTCCTGTCCTCACCCTCGCCTGAGTTGCGGTGAGCAGTCAGCGCACGCTCACGCGATGCCACCGTCTGGTGACCAGGAGGCGGCAAGCAGAGTGACGTCGTCATACGGCGTGTGACCGCAGGTGAACGCCTCGATTTCTTCGAGGAGGAAATTGACGGCTTCCTGAGGATCGACCGGCGATTCGGCCAGGGAGCGAGCGAGACGATCCTCACCGAAGAAGTCGCCGGTTGGCGATTGTGCTTCGACGACCCCGTCTGAATAGGCAACGATCAGGTCTCCGACCTCCAGATTACCCTCCATCATCCGGTGGCCGCCGACCCGCATTGCCCCCAGCGGCAAACGGTGATCCGGCATTTCCAGACACTCGACCGTTCCGGACTGCCGACGCACCATCGGCGGCGGCTGCCCGGCCAGGGTGTAGGAAAATACCCCCTCGCCGGCACGGAAACCGAGATATCCAAGGGCGACAAAGCTGCCGCCCTGAATTGCCGTCCGCTTGCGGGCGCCACGCAAGGCGTACAACCGCTCGTTCGCGAGACGGAGCAGCTTCTCGGGCTCAGGATTGGCGAGCGCCACCGAGTTGAGAACCTCGTGCGCCGCCATCATCATGAGGGCGCCGGAAATGGACTTGCCTGAAACGTCCCCGTAGACCACCACGTGCTCGCCGTCGTTGCGACCCGGCAGCTCGGTGTAGAAGTCCCCGCCCACCTCCCGAGCCGGCCGGCACACCGCCGCCAGCCGCCACCCGTCGGCAGAGGTCAGCGATTCGGGCAACAGGGATGCCTGGATCGAAGCGGCGATCTTGAGCTCGCGTTCGAGCTCCGCCTGCCGCGCACGTTCGTCGAGAAGGATGCTGGTTTCGAGCGCAATCGACGCTTGATTGAGGAGGCCGCGCAAGAGCTGCAGCTCCTCCTTCTCGAAAGCCGTCTGGCCGGCCTTGCCGGAAAGCAGAATCACGCCCACCGACCGGCGCGTTGTCGCCAGAAGCCCCGCGAGCTCCACGCCGACTCCGCCCAGGGCCGAGCTGAGCGTTTCCACCTCGGGCGACAGCAAGCGTAAGGGCGCGAGCTCTTCCAACCTCACCAGCGAACCCTGGCGCTTGAGCTGGTCGTGGAGGATGCCGATGATGGGCAGCTCCTCCGGTAAGGCGTTGGGTCCCGCCTGACGCATGAGCCTCTTGTCCGACATCAGGTAGAGGGCCGAAAAGTGCAGACCCAGGAGCTCGGGCAGCCGATCAACGAGCTGCGCCACGACCGGGCCGATCTCGACCTCCCTGGTAAAGGCCTCGCCCATCTCTACCATCGCGCGCTGTAATTTCAGCCTTTCGGCAAAGAAGAACCTGTCGACCGGGCCCTGGAGACGCTGTCGGAGGGGTTCGAAGAGGAGCACGATGGCAAGCGCGAAGATCACCGGGAAATAGGGCGACGCAGCGAGCTTGGTTCCGCTGAAGAGGAGATTGAACGAGGCGATGCCGAGAGCGTAGACAGCTGTCACCATGGCGGTGGTCACTGTGTAGAGGAGGCTCTTGCGCAGGATCACGCGGATGTCGAGGAGCCCGAAACGGATGATCGCGTAGGCGAAGGTGATCGGCACCAGGATCAGAGGCACAACGCCGTAGAAGAGGAATCGCTCGGTGTTGAAGAGGGTCGGGAAGCCGACCGCGAGCACGATGAAGGGCGCCACGCCGAAGAGGGTCCCGACAAAGACCAGCCCCGCTCCCCGCCGCTGGGCCGCATCCGGGAGGTGTCGGGCGGAGAGGTAGAGGGCGCCGAGGCCCAACATCATGTAGCCGACCATCACCCACCAGTTGGTCATCGGCGCGCCGCTGATCAGAGCCAGCGAATTGCCCGAATACCCAGCCCACAAATTCGTACCCAGGTAGACCATCGGCGGCAGCAGGTAGAGCGGCAGCATCTTGGCGCTGATGCGGGCGATCCAACCCAGGAAATCGGCGATTGGGTCCCGGCGCCATTCCCAGATCGATCGCGGAAAAATCAAAAAGAAGTGGAGGAAGGCCGCCGGCAGGAAGAGCAAGGCCATGGTGCCGGTAATCACTGTGAAGTTATCGACCCACGAGTAGGACGCCGGCCTCAGCCGGCACACCAGGAAGAGCATGAAGAGACTCGACATGGTGTAGAAGACCCGCGCAGCCGGCATTCGAGGTTGCCTGAAGACAACAAAGACCCCAACCCCAAAAAAAAGGAACCCGAGCAGCGCAACATAAAGGTAAGAGGTGTCGCCGATGCGTCGACGGCCGAGCTCGACCTCGACCTCGAAGATGCTGCCGCCGGAACGAACAAGGTATGACACCGACTCGCCGATATCGTGCTGGTTCAGGAGCACCTGAGCGTGGATCTCTGAGTCGAGGAATGTCCGGTCGATGCCGACAATCACATCACCGGGGCGGATACCGGCACGGTCGGCGCCGGAGCCCGGCACGACCGCACGCACGACCCGCGCACCCGGGACGTCCGCCTCCAGAATGACGCCGTCGTAGGGATGCGGAAGGAACATATCCGCAACCGAGAGGGCGGCGATGAGGAAAGCGAGAATCCCGGGCGCTAACGTCAGTGTCAGACGCCGCTGTGACCGCTGCATCACAACATCATACGCTTCTGGGACTCAGATTGTTCGCGACAAAGTCGCAAAAATTTTGAAGTTCCACACCGATATGACGTCGGAGGACGCACTTTGGGTTGCAATCACTCCTCAACCGCATATCTCACCAGCCTTCTGCTGCGTTCAAAAATCCGGTGAGCTCTGCGGGCTGGGATTCCGTCCGATCAATGCGGACGACGCTCTCCAGGCGCTCGCTCGCGAAGAGACCGCCCATTACATCGCGGCGTCGAACTCGTCCCGATACCTCGCGACACCGCCCCCGTCAGGCAAGACGTCGGGATCAAAGACCGTGACCATGAAGGCCTCGTCGGGAACCCCGTCCCACTGGCTTCGCAAGCCGAGCCTCGAGGCGCGTTCGAAGCCAAAGCGCGGGTAGTACTCCGGATGCCCCAGTACGACCACGAATGGGCAGGATCGTTTCTGTAAAACTTCGAGGCCTCTGCGCACCAGCAGCGATCCGATACCGCTCCGTTGGCGATTGGGCGATACCGCCATCGGCGCCAGACCCATGCCCTCGACCACGCCATCGGGGATCTCGACGACCACCGGAGTGAACAGAATGTGACCCACAACCTTCCCATCCTCTTCGGCAACCAACGACAGATGATCGGGGCACGACGACCTCAAGGTGTCGACGAGATCGGCCTCGGGACCGCCTTCGAAGGCGGCGAGGTTGATGTCGTGGACCGTTTTGTGGTCCTTGGCTTCTTCGGGTCTGATGGAGGTCATCACACTCCCCCCGTATGTTGAACGGTCTGATCGGACGCGGACTCGGACGCGGGCGCGGACGCGGGTCCTAACGAATCCAGCTCTGGTTGTAGTTCACATCCTCGACGGCTTCGGCAAAGGGCGTCGGCAGCAGCGGTTTGAAGGTGTCGATCATCACCGCCAGCTCATCGGTGCGGTCGCTGCCGATGGAGGCTTCATAGGTCCCTGGGTGCGGCCCGTGCGGTAGGCCTCTCGGGTGAAGCGTCAAGGAAGCCGGTCCGACCCCTTTGCGCGAAGTGAAGTTGCCGTCGACATAGAACAGGATTTCGTCGCAATCCGGTGAAGAGTGGGGATAAGGGCACGGAATCGCACCTTCCCCGAAATCCACCACCCGCGGCACGAAGGAGCACACCACGTATCCGTTGCCGGCAAAGGTGGTGTGAATTGTCGGTGGCAGATGAATGGAACCGGTTTTGGGCTGGAAGGCGAGGATCGGGAAGGCAAACGGCCACACCTGGCCGTCCCAGCCAACGACATCGAAGGGGTCGTGTGACATCTCGAAGGCGGTCAGCATCCCATCGGACTGGACGATCAGCCTTCGTGGCGCCTCGAAGCTCTCCGCGCCTCCGGCGGGCCAGGTGGGCTCGACGAAATCGTGGTGGCTATAGGGCGCATACATGGAAAGCTGGCCTTCCGGGGCGCGGTACTGCTTCGGCACCCGCAGTGGAGAGCGCGCCTCCATAGTCAACAGCAGGGACGGCCCGTCGATCAGCCAACGGTGGGGCAGGCTCTGCGGCACGTAGACGTAGTCCTTCTCCTGAAACGGAACCACACCCAGCGGAGACTCAACGCGGCCGGATCCCCGGTGGACAAAGGTCAATTCATCGCCGTCGGCGTTGGCCACCAGCGTCGGCTCACTTTCGGTCGGGCAACCCAGCCACACTCCGATATCCGGGTTGCAGAAAAACAGCTGCCGGGCCAGCAGTGGGCTGCCGCCCCCGCCCTTTTTGGCGCCCACGTAATGACTGCGGCGCAGCGGTCCCGACCGGACACCCTCCGCCCAACCCGGATGTCGGCCAAGGTCCTCCTCGAGCTCGACCCAATGCGGCGGCCGGCGGTGCCAGAGGATGGTGTAGATCGACTCGAAGCCTGCACGGGTGAAGCAATGCTCGTAAGTGAGCTCTCCATCGACCTCAAAAACGGTGTGGGGCTTGTTCGGGATTTCGCCTCGGGTCAGACGATGGATCATCTCGTCGTCCCTTCTTTTGTCACCTCAGGAACCCGCGCCGGCTTCGAGTTGCATCTCCGCCGCCACCCGCTCGAGTTGGTCACGTTCGATGGATTCGAAGAGAGCGCGGAAGTTGCCCTCGCCAAAGCCACGCGCACCAAATCGCTGGATGACCTCGTAGAAAAACGGTCCGGCGGCGGAGTCGTCGTAGAGCAACCCACCCTCGACCATGAAAATCTGGAGCAGGTAGCGGTCGTCTTCACCATCGACCAGAATGCCGAGGCGCTTGAGCCTGTCGATTTCGTGGTCGAAGTTACTCACCTTCTGACGCACCAGACGCTCGGGAAGCATGTCGTAGTAGGTGGCCGGGGTATCGAGAAATTCGATCCCCGTACCGCGAAGCCGGCCGACGGCCTCCGAGATGGCGGGCACGTGAAACGCGACATGCTGAACCCCTGGTCCATGGTTGGCCTCGACGAAGCTGTAAATCTGGCTCGATTCGTAGTGCGGCGTCACGGGCTCGTTGTTGGCGAGTTTGATGCCCGACTCGGCATCCCACATGACGATCGACGCGAGCCCCGAGCCGCCTGAGTTCGCATTGATGTCTGCAGTGTGAAAATGGACGCGCCAGTACTCGTCGAAGCCCATCACGTCACGCAGCCACGTGATGTGCGGCTCGAGAGTCAGGAAATTGGAGGTGATGTGGTCGATGATCTGGAAGCCGTTGGCGTTTTTCTCCTCGCCCGGCTCGAGGGGTGAGAAACCGGGTGGTAATGCGTCCGCCGCACGCTCGACAAATCGGAAACGGACATCTCCCAGAGGGGTAGCGATGTCAAAGAAGCGGTAAGGGCGTCCCTCGCGATCAGTGGTGGTGACCACTTCCGAGGTCAGTGTTGCATTACGTTCAATCAGGACGCCGCGCGTCGCATCGACGTCACGCACCCTGAAACCGACAACACGCACGCCGTCCGGGTGCCGCTTGAGCCAGCGGTCGGCCGATGACCCGCGCTCCCGCGGGGTCACACAGACGCACTGGGCCTTGCCGGCAGCAAAAATGACCGCGTCCTCCCCCCGCCTCGCCGCCTCGCGTTCGTCGAGTCGGGCGACCTCGGGCACGTCCATCATCTGGCTATAGAACCGCCGGCTTCGTTCGACATCGGCAATCACGAACTCGTAGGTGTCGTAGCCGACGATACCGAGTCCGGAAGCCTTTTCTTTCTTCTCGCCCATATTTTGCCTCCTCGAAAATGGGGCACTAGCATAACAAAGCAGGGACTGAGACGCTTTCGCCTCGAAACCCTGAGTAGGCGATCATACTTTCCGCAACAGCTTTGGAACCGCGAAGACGCTAAGAGCGTAAAGAACACAGATATTATCTTTGCGCCTTCTCTGCGTCTTTGCGTCTTTGCGTTTTCAAAAGGAAGGGTGGGCGGGTGTTCAACTCTTCCGACTCTGCTCGCCCGCCAAAGCCAGCCCCATAACGCTGTTGACCGCTCCGGCCAAGGCGACAACAACCCCCGCGGGACCATCGAGAAAACCGCGGCAAACGAAATAGGAGTAGAAGAACGCCCACATCGCGCGCCCCGCCAGCACGGGACCGCCGGCCCGCCGCCCTTGAAAACGATACCGGTCAGCTTTGAGTCGGTGATAGTCCATCCGAACGATCTCGCCGAGGTCGCGGTAGCTGTAATGGTTCAGGCTGCCCGGGAGGGTTCGGACCGAACCGGTCGGCGTGACGGACTCGTGGATGGGCGTGCTGGAAAAGTCGTGGTGGCCGCGGTGAAAAAGGCGCACCACCCAGTCCGGATTCCAATGGCCAAATCGGATCTCGCGTTGGCCGACAAACGGCCGGCGCCTCAGGCGCCAGCACAGCGACGGGTCCTGTCGATTCCAGTCAATGGCCGTCACCGCCTCACCGGCTTCGTCATCGAGCACCTCGTCGGCATCGACCGCCAGGATCCAGTCATAGCCGGCCCGGACAACGGCGTGGCGTTTCTGCGGCCCATACCCATCGAAGGGCCGCACATACCAAATCGCACCATGCTCGAGAGCGATTTCGCGGGTGCGGTCGGTAGACCCGGAGTCGAGGACCACGATTTCGCCGCAGCATCGAAGCGCTCCAAGCACGCGGTTGAGATATTCCTCGGCGTTCAGGGTTATCAGAACTGCGGAGAGCGGCGTGGTCCCACTCAAATGCTCTCCGAAGCTAATGCGCTCGACTCCCCGAGGCCATCGTATGCACCCAGGACCCCGGCTGCCATCGTGCCGGGAAACCACTGCTCCCATCTCCCCCGGCCAACCGCACCGAAATCGACGCGGCGACTCGTATTTCCGAGCAGCGTCACGACCGCATCCGCAAGAGCGGCGGCGTCGGCCACAGGAACCGCAACCCCGGCGCCATCGAGCACCTCGATGTTGCCCGGCAGATCGGATGCAACAACTGGAGTACCGAGCATCATGGCCTCTTTGATGACCGCACTCGAGCCCTCACCATCGAGGCTCGGCGCGGCAATCACCGTGCACAGACCCATCAGGGCCGCCACGTCTCGGCGAAAGCCGGTGAAGAGAAAGGCATCTCCGATTCCACGCCGGCGGACTTGACGCTGCAACCGCCCTCGAAGCCGTCCCTCGCCAACGCAGAGAAAGACAGCGTCGGGCGCCGCGGCCAGGATCGCAGGGGCCGCGGCGATCAGCGCCTCGTGTCCCTTTTGAGGGGCCAGGGCGCCAACCAATCCGACCACCGGGGATCCAGCCCCAATGCCGAACTCTGACCGCAAGCGGTCGACTGCGTTTCCGGTCGATTGCTGTTGCAGATCCTCGATGTCGACCGCCGAAGCTACGATGCGAAGCTCGTCCACGCCCACGCGACGCAACACCTCGGCAATTTCCGTACTTACGGCGATCCAGCGATCGACGTGGCGGTATTTCCAGCGGTCAGACAATGCCCCGGCCGGTGGGTAGGCGACGCGGCGGTGGCATACCACCGCGAGCCGCGGATTGACGGAACGCGCGACCGCGGCCAGCGCTATTGCATGCGAATCGTGGGCGTGCACGATTTGTGACCGAAGAGTTCTCTGCCAGACTGCGAACGCCGCCGGCGGATGCCACAGTCGCATGACTGGGATGGGCTCCACCGGCACCCCAGCCTCCTCGCAGCGCAGGTGGAGCGCACCACCTCTGCGGGCCAGCAACCGGCTCCCAACACCCAGTCGAATCATCTCTCGATGCAGGAGAAAGACCTGAAGCTGACCGCCGCGCCAGGTACGAGAAGTGTCGATGTGGACGACTGAAGGCATCGGGTTGGACTATACAGGAAGCATGCATGGGACTTGAGGCTTGAGACCTGAGGCTTGAGGCTTGAGCTTTTGAGACGCGCGGTCAGGTTTCAACAGAAGCGATTCTGAACCCCAAGCCCCAGGCCTCAGGCCCCAGGCCCTATCTGTGGCGCTGAAAGCCTTCGGTCGTCAGCTCGTACTCAATGTCGCGCCGCATATCGTCGAGCTGGCGGAAGATAGTTGTCAGGTCCGGACATCCACCACACCGGTTGCTCCTGTACGATGCCTGCCATGGCCCTTCGGAAGCTCGATCCCCGGCTGGTCGCGGCACTGTGGATCGGGCTGATCTACGCCACAATTCCCTTCGTGAGGGGCCTGCGGGAGGCCTTTGCCGCCCGCTGGCCCGTCGAGCTCATCGCCTACGCGGTGGTCGTCATTGTTATTGGTGCCGGAGTAGCTGCCATCGTCGTTCTACGGAGGCATCAGGAGCACATAAGCCTTGCCGACATCCTGTGGTTGGTCGGTGTGGCCGCAGTCATCGTCCTCTGGACCCATCGTCTGATGGGTCAACCTGAAGAGGCTGTCCATTTCCTCGAGTACGGGGTACTCGGCGTTCTGCTCTTCCGCGCCTTCGATGACCGTGTCCCGGATCCGACCGTGTATGCGGCAGCGACGTTGACCGGCCTCCTGGTCGGAACCGTTGACGAGACTATCCAGTGGCTGGTCCCTGGCCGCTTCTGGGATGTTCGCGACATCGTCCTCAACGGTGGCGCCGTGGCGTTGGCTCAGGTCGCGATCTGGCGGCTTCTCGAACGACCATCGAAAGCGATCAGCAGGTCCTCCTGGCGCTTGTTGTGCCGGCTTGCGGCAGTCCTGGTCCTGCTGTTCGCCCTTTGCATGGCGGCCACGCCGCAGCGGCTGAACCGGCTTGCAACCTCGGTTCCGATGCCGGACCGGCTGGCGAGCGGCGTCGACGCGATCTGCGAGTACGGATACCGCCATTCCGTAGACAATCGGACCCTCTTCCGGTCACGCCTCTCCTCGGGCGAGCTCATGCTCATCGATCAGGCCAGCGCCGCTGACCTCGCCCACGATCTCGATGCTTCACGGGGGCGTGGCGGTTTGACTCGATCGGACATCTCCCCGATCACCGACCCGTTCGGTTACGAGATTCGGATCCACCTTTTCGCCCGCAACCGGAACAGGAATAAAGCCCTCGAACACGGGCCTGGATCTCCCGTACACCGCCGGCACATGACCACCGTCTGGCGCGAGAACCTGATCCTCGAGAATTTCTTCGGCAGCACCCTCGGACAGTCGTCCTATCAATGGGGACCACAACGCAGGGAAGAGATCGAAGCCGCCCAGGATCCTGACCGGTTCTTCATGAGTCGCGCCGGGGCGCACCTCATCACGAGCATCAGCGAAGGTCAGCTCAGGGCTCTGCTCTTGGCGCTTTTCGTAGTCTTCGTGGTCTGCGACGTTCTCGGCGCTACTCGGTCTCGGCCAGGATTTCCGCCGGAGTGAAGAGGTCGAAGCCGGGGTCGAACTGGGCCAGGAACTCGACGCTGAAAAGCCGGTAGGTGACATAGAACGGGAGCAGGATGACCGTCCCGATGTACGGCAGACCGACGATGCAGCAGGTGAGCACGCAGAGCAGCGCGAAAACGCAGAGGAAGACGATGACCAGCGCCACAACGAATATGGCGTAGAGCACGAACTGCCAGGGTCGGGTCTTGAGCCAGGGCAGGAAGTAGCTCCACGCTTCGGTCGCCTTGATTTCGAACTTATACATGATCGGGATGACGAAGGCTTCGAGCATCAGCGCGACGAAGGCCGCCACGAACCCGAAACAGATCATGATGATGACCCCGAAGACCATCGCTGCATACGACAGACCGGAAAGGGCATCGGAGAATGACAGGGTTGCCGCCGGCGCGAAGAAGAGCATCAGCAGCACCAGCGCCACCAGCCCGCAGGCGACGATGAATCCGAGACGCCACAGGAAGAGCGAGTTGCCGAGTTCCCGCAACCGATGCCAGGGTTCCACGATCTGAGCACGGTTGTGAACGACGTTATCGAGGTAGATCATCTTGGACCGCGAAGAGAGCCACAGCACCAGGACCAGGATGGCCGCTATCGCCATGATGACGATAAAGATCAACGGAAGCCAGATGAGAGCGCCACCGAGCTCTTCGAATGATCCGGTGTCGCCGTAGAAATTGTTCCGACCCGGGAAGTCGTTCTCGTCGACAATCCACTTCCATCCGCCACCGCTGGCGCTGTCGGCCAGACCGGCCAGCCAGCACGAAAAGCCGAGCACGAGCCATTTCGCGAGATCGAACGGGCGCCACAGGATGTGTTTCATCCTCTCCCAGGCCCGGCTCAACGGCTCGAAATACGCAATCCTCATCGGTCCTCCAGTCGGCGACCCACTGATTGTAGCCGGAGCGGCTCTCCAATGGGTCCGATCAGCTCGTTGGACCCGCCCTCGGGGGCGTTGTCCAACCCTTCAAACGGGAAAGACCCCGTTTCGGTTCTCGATTGTTGTCAAGGGTGTGTCAAATCCCACCCGCCCACCCGATTCACCACCAAGACACCAAGAGCACCAAGAAATTGTTGATCCATCGCTATGCGAACGAGTTTCAATTGGGACCCCACTCGTTTTTCGGCCATCGGCTTCCGATGAGCGAGGGAACACTTGAAAAAACCTTTGTGGGTTCTTGGTGTCCTTGGTGCCTTGGTGGTTCAATTTTTCGAAGATCCTAATCCGGATCGCGAAGGCAGCTCGCGAGGAATTCCGCGAGGTGGAGCGGACGGACATCGGTCAGATCCGCGATCTGGTGCCGGCAGCTGGTGCCTGACGCGACCATGGCAGTGTCGCGCGGCAGTACCTCGATCGCGGCGACAAGCGGCTGCGCAACCTCGTGCGAAAGCCCACGGTGCCCCTTCAGCATTCCGAATGCCCCAGCCATCCCGCAGCAGCCAGTGTCGAGGAGGCGCGGAGAGGCCCCCGGCAGACGCTCGAGCACAGACAAGACCATCTTCTGATCCGACAGGGCCTTGGCGTGGCAGTGACTGTGCACCGCCACCTCTCCAACCGGACCGGTCATCGCCGCCGCCAATGAACCGTTTTCAAAGCAATCCGCCACGACGTCCTCGAACAACCGGCAGCGATCCGCAACCTCATCGGCACCCTCGATCCCGAACTGACGGTACTCGTCGACAAAGACCGACCAGCACGAGGGCTCGAGGAAGACGATCGGCTCGCTCGTCCCGCGGAGCAGCGCCAAATTGTGCTCGGCCGCGCGCCTCAGATCGTCGAGCATCCCACGGCTCGCGGCCGGCCGGCCGCAGCAGACGCGATCGGCGACCAACACAACCTCCAGACCCGCAGTTTCGAGCACCGCCACCGCGGCGTGACCGACCGATGGCTCGTGGTAGCGAACCCAGGTGTCGTCCCACAGGATCACGCGTCCTCCACTGCACGGCCCCGAAACCTCCCGTTTCCGGAACCAGCGGTCGAAACGCTGACCGGCAAAGGGCGGGACCGGCGCACCCACGTCGAGGCCGAGGACTCGCTCCGCCAGGTGTCGCAGAGGTCGCCATCCGAGCATGAAATTTGAAAGACCAGGTACGAGGGTCCCGAGGCGTCCGAGCAGGTCCGCCGATGAAATCAGGCGATCAATCATCGGCACGCGCTGGTCGCGGTGCCGGGCATGCACCAGCTCCGCCTTGAGATGGGCCAAATCGACGTTGGATGGACACTCGGTGACGCACGCTTTGCAGGAAAGGCAGCTCGAGAGAACCTCCGAAAGCTCGGCTGCCTCCAGCGCGGAGGGGCGTTGGAACCGGCCTTCGAGGGCGGCGCGAATGGTGTTCGCCCGGCCCCGGGTCGACAGGGATTCGTCGTTCGTGACCAGAAAGGTGGGGCACATGGTCGGTGCCGCCTTGCGGCAGCCACCGCAACCGTTGCACTGCTCGAGGTTCGCAACAACGCCGTCGTCACGGCCGACCCAGGCGAAGGCCTGCTCGAACGGCAGTACGATCTCCGACCCTTCGCCGAGACGGAGATGGGAATCGATGCGAAAGCTGCCGTCGTCGATGATCTTGCCCGGATTCATCACACCACCGGGGTCGAAGAGGTCCTTGATGCGGCGGGTGGCCTGAGCCAGCTCCGGCCCCAGCTGCGCCACCACGTACTCGGTGCGCGCCAACCCGACGCCGTGTTCGGCGGTCAGCGATCCGTTGAAACGGCGACACAGATCCGACACCTGGTCGGCCACCTGCCGCAGTTTCACAATGTCCTCGGCGAGGTGAAGATCGAGGACCGGCCGCACGTGCAGCTCGCCAGACGCCGCGTGGCCGTAGAACGAGGCCTCGAGACCGAGAGGTTTGAAGATCTCCCGCAGACCCGCCACGTACTCGGGCAGCCGCTCGGGCAGTACACACACATCTTCGATGAAACCCCACGGCTTCGCCGCGCCCGCGCGACTGGTCAGCAACGACAACCCGGCGCGCCGCAGGCCCCAGGCCAGCTCCTGCTCGGCGGGGTCGCGGCACAGCAGGCGGCGCACGCCGAGGCCTCGCCGATCGAGCTCCGCCAAACCGGCGTCGTCGTCGAAGAACTCCACCAACAACAGGGCTTCGCACGGAGCCTCGTCGAGCTGCAGCAGGTCGCGAGAGGCGGCGAAGGCGCGTTTTCCCGCGGTCTGGTCGAGGGCCGCTCGGTCGAGGTGCTCGATCGCCGCAGCGCCGAGATCGGCGAGCTCGACCGTCGACTGCAGCGCCTCCATGATCGACTGGAAGAAGAGGATGCCGAGGTAACGTCTCTCCGGTTTTGGCACCACACGAACAATCGCTGAAGTGATCCCCGCCAGCGTTCCCTCGCTGCCCGCCACCAGCTGGGTCAGATCGCCTGGAGCACACAAAGCGCGGTCGAGGCCGTAGCCGGGCCACCGTTTGACCAGGCCCTCGGGCAATCGTTCGACGATGGCGTCAGCGTGCTCCGCGACGATGTCATCTGCAGCCCTTTGGATCTCGGACAATTCCGCGCTTTCGCTGCCAACAACCGCCACCGTGCCGTCAGCGAGCACGACCTCGAGGGCGGCCACGTGGTCGCCGGTCGTGCCGTAGACCGGCGCATGGGCGCCGGAGGAGTTGTTCGCAATCATCCCGCCGAGGGTGGCGCGCGACGAGGTGGCAACGTCGGGCCCAAACCACATCCCGTGCCGCGCGAGCTCGTCGTTGAGCTGATCGAGCACCACCCCCGCCGCGACCCGCACCGTTTGACGATCGCGATCGAAGTCTGAAATGCGCCTGTTGTGGCGTGCAAAATCGACCACGAGCCCGCTGCCGAGGGCGCCGCCGGCGAGACCCGTACCGGCCCCGCGCGGAGTGATTTCGACGCCATTGTCAGCAGCCACCTTCAGGAGATTTGCCGCCTCAACCGCCGAACGCGGGAAGGCGACCGCGGCCGGCTCGACGCGATAGATCGAAGCGTCAACCGCGTACAGACAGCGGGTCAGCATATCGGTGCGTACCTCGCAGCCAGATGCTTCGAGCGCTTTGAGTTGTGATTGCCTCAATTCAGCCACTCAATGATTCTATCCGCGCTCGATGCGCGATACGAGATGCGAGTTGCGAGAAACGCATCGATCCTCATCCGTTTTCGTCAAGGGGTGAGTGGGTGGATCTCGTACCCCGAATCTCGTATCTGGGATCTTGCTGATTGAGCGGGCGCTACAATCCCCTCATGCCACACCGTTCGCGACGCGTACCCGCGGATCTCTCCCTCAACCGACTGGCCGCTGCACGGGAACGGATTGGCGAGATTCCCTTCGACCTCACCATCAGCAACCCGACCGCGTGCGGTATCCCCTACCCATCCGATCTCCTCGCCGGGCTCGCAGATCCGCGAGGCCTCACCTACGAGCCGGACCCCCGCGGTCCGATGGCGGCGCGCAAAATAGTGGCGGCCGGATATGAACCCTGGGGTGCCACACCCGACCCCCGGCGCATCGTGCTCGCGGCTTCCACCAGCGAGGCCTACGGTCTTCTCTTTCGCCTCTTCTGCGACCCGGGCGACGCCGTTCTGGTGCCCTCGCCCTCATACCCGCTCTTCGAGCACCTCGCCCGACTCGAGGGCATCGAGGCTGCGACCTACACTCTCGACGGAGATGCCGGCTGGCGAATTGACTTCCCGACCCTAGAAAGCTGCTCTGCGCGGGTGCGGGCGGTGGTGGTGGTCCACCCCAACAACCCGACCGGTTCCTTCGTCCATCCCGATGACCGCCAACGACTCGTCGCCCTGTGCCGCGATCGCGAATGGGCGCTGATCGCCGACGAGGTCTTCCTCCCCTACCCGCTCGATGGTGGACCCGGTGAAGGGACGACCTTCGCCACAGTCGACGACTGTCTCTGCTGCACCCTCGGCGGCCTTTCCAAAAGCCTCGGCCTGCCGCAGCTCAAGGTGGCGTGGGTCGTCGTAACCGGCCCCGAGGAGCTGGTCGAGCCCGCCCTCGACGGACTCGACTTCGTCGCCGACGCCTATCTCTCGGTCTCCACCCCGGCCGCACTCGCGCTGCCATCGCTTCTTGCCGCCGGCGCATCGCTGCCCGATGCGATCGCCAACCGTTGTCGCACGAACCTCGAGTTTTTTCGTGATCTCGTTTCAGATCACGAGGCAATGACCCTCGCACCCGTGGGCGGCGGTTGGAGCGCCGTCCTGCGCGCACCGTCGGTACTCAACGAGGAAGAGCTGTGCCTTCGTCTTCTGGAGCGATGCGGAATCGCCGTCCACCCCGGCCACTTTTTCGGATTTGCCGACGACGGCCGGTTGGTGCTCAGCCTTCTGCCGCAGTCAGATGTCTTCTCAGACGGAGTGCGCGGCATGCTCGAGCAGATCGAGAAGGTGATCACCTAATCAAGCGCACCCGCCAGAAGCCTGCGCACCTCGGAGCCGGTCAGCGCCTTGCGATCGAGGAGCTCGGCCGCCAGCATCTCCACCGCCGACCAGTGGCCGCGGAGATCTCGTTCGACGTCGGCTCCGATGTCTTCAAGCAGCGGTAACACGTCTTCGCAGTCGTCAACCAGCCGCATGCCGAGCCGCACCGCCGAATCGAGGTCCTCGCTCGTTTCGTCCCAGCCCTGGCGGCCCGAGACCATCGCCTCGGCAACCGTCCCGGCGAGGATGATCTTGAGGTGGCGTTCGACGTCTTCAGCTTCGGCCTCTGGATCTGGGGGAAACGCGAGCGACTGCACGCTTCCGGTGTGCTCGCGGTCGCCGACGATCTCCACCTCCGTCAGAAGCCGACCGCAGAGCTCGGCCATCACCGCGTGCCCGGCCTCGTGAAAGGCGGTGAGGCGCTCCGCTTCGGTTGGTGGTGCGGCGTTCGAGGGCTCTTTCGGCATCGGAGAATGGTACCGCAGCGTTCACTCGGTTTGGGGTTTGGGGTTTGGGGCGACAAAAGAACGATGCCTCTGCCGAGGACGTCAAGCCTCAGGTCCCAAGTCTCAAGCCCGGGGTGGGCGGATCGAGAATCCAGTATCGAGCATCCAGAATCGGGGGGGTGGGCTCAGTCGCGCAGCTTCCATTTCATGCGGCGGTCCTGCATCCAACGAACGGCGAGGGCGTCGCGGAGGCCGGAGAAAGCGCGGTCCCAGGTCCCGTACTTGCTCGTGCCGGCGGTGCGCTCGGTGTGGCGCACCGGGACCTGTTTGACGGTGCAGCCCTCCATCCGCAGCAGGGTCGGCAGAAAGCGGTGCATGCCGGTAAAGATTTTGACCGAGCGGATGGCCTCGGCCCGAAAAACCTTGATAGGGCACCCCGTGTCCTGGATATCTTCGCGGGTGAGCCGGTTGCGGACGCCGTTGGCAAAGCGCGAGCTGAATCTCTTCCAACCGGTGTCGTGGCGTTCGGCGCGAATGCCCACCACCGCGTCTACAT